>Ga0307509_10001964_pt1 | contig 33941 bp, 20 predicted proteins | sample 10_EM_MG_FD_202245 | JGI IMG/M metagenome (GOLD analysis project Ga0307509, IMG submission 202245) | Populus trichocarpa ectomycorrhiza microbial communities from riparian zone in the Pacific Northwest, United States - 10_EM | ecosystem: Host-associated > Plants > Roots > Unclassified | place...
ACTATGTATTTACATTTTTTTAATTCCTTTTTGGTTTTCATGATAGTGGGGTTGGTGGGGGAAGCTGTTGTCATTGCCGAAGTTTTTCGCCTGTTGATACCGCCGTTATTTTTGTCCCCCGACAATATCTCGGTACAAGTATCTGGAAATAGGGTTATTGTCTCACAACCACGCAACTATTTCTCGCATTTTCAGATGCTTTATGCCAGATACAAGTACACTGATGTGTAGGTACTGTATAGTACCGGTACCCTTAAAGTCGGTGTTGGGAAGAGGTTATGCATTGACTTGGGCCGAATCGCAAGGTCATTGGCAATTCGTGCACGATGCTGTATCGTTCTATGCAAGTCAACATGCACTCAACTACCTACCGGCACCACTACCACAATAGGAAAACTCTCAGCAGCATCATAACGCGACAAGTTTGACTTGGCATCAAAGCAGATTCCTTTTTTTTTTAAGGCTTCATCAGGGTTGGAAATATCGGCAACGTAAGCATGAATATGAAACTTACAGAGTGGAAACCCCGTCGGTCAGTTCAGTCCCGCTGCCCACCTTGGGTTGGATAATTGGAAACATGAATAGAGTGGGAGGAGGAGGGAGACACAGAGGGAGGGACATGACCGACCGACAGGCGCTGTAGAGTACTTGTTCTTGGGATTGGATAGGATAAGGCTATCAATCTAGGATGAGGCCAACTGAACTGCAAGAGGGGTTTTTCTGGCGGGGCATTTGTTTTTTTGTTACAGTTCTGTATGTATGTACTCGTGTCTCCGCCTCAAGAGCTGGCACCATTTCTGGAATAGCTACTGTCATACAGACTCTCAGGAAGGGCAAACAGGCATAGTACAGGTACTATACAGTCTTCTACCAGTTTCCCCTGCGGTAAACTAAAAGTCCGGTTGCCCCATCGAGGGCTCTACCAACTCTCAGCCTCAGGGAGCGGTGCCATACTGTGCTCGGCTCCGGCGTCACCTGCACGCCCCATTCATCTACCGGTATATTTTTCTCCGTAATTCCCTAAAATATCTCGAAACTAGGAACATTTCGAGTATGGCAAGCGTGCGAATGTTCCCTATTAGTCATATAGCAGGAAGAGCCCCCAGGCCATACTGTCTTTGATAAAAATCTTATGCAACCTAAGACCACTGTGCCAAATCTTCCCACAGATTAAGGGATAACGAAATGTTTCCCACCACGGTACGCCCCAACTGCCCCTAGCGGGGAATTCATGTGGAAATATCCCGGGCTTGCTAGCAGATTACTCTGCAACTACTATTTGCCCGGAGCGTTTTTTGTTAAGAGGACAATCTGCAAAGACCAACACACCCGTAACCCGATAATTGTGATATCTGGTGGTTGACTGGACACGTTATGCGGGGATACTTACAGTTGGGTGATAAATTACTCTAGGAGGATTCGAGGGAAGCCCTTTTTTCCCGCGGATAAATAAAAACCTGTTCTACGAGTGCCATCGGTATTTCTCCCGTAGCGACAGTGTACCGATCAGTTGAGCCTCAAAATGGGAAATTGTTACCGTATCCGATTATTTTGTCAATCCCATGATAATGAGGAGTTACCGGGACCTCCTTTCATCAATCGTACAGCGCAGTGAGTTATTAATTACCACACGCAGCTGAGATGTTGCATCACTGAAACAATAACCTTCGGAATACTCCTGTCAGCCCATGGATGGGCAGGGCTTTCGATGTTCCTTCCCCACCATCCCAAGCTTCTACGTTTGACAACTTACCCGAGTAAGTTACTCCTCGGTGGTCCTAAAGAAAGCGAATGCCGCAATTATTCGAGCGGTGTTTCTAATTAATCTCCCAATCACTTCACCTCATGTGCCGGCTCTGTCGACACGCCGATCCCGTCATCTTAGTCGCATCTATTACCGTATAATCTGGCAAAAGTCGGATTGGAGCTAAAGCGAAACTAAGGCAACCGAACCAACAGGAGAGCTCGAAGAAGGCGAATTCGCCACAGTTTAAACATATGGGCAGCTGTGGTTGGAAAGGTTCAAGAAAATCCTCACTAGCGTCAGTCCGACTTTTGCCAGATTATACGGTATCTGTGGTGCTGTACCGGACTGTCTCTTCTTGGGTTAGTGATCCTTAAATAAATTGCGGCTCTCGGAATCCTCTAGAAATTCTGCTGGTGCATAAGTCCGCTGGGGTAATAGCCTATGGGGGAAATTCGGACCGAGCACAAGGGCCCCTAGTGATACAAGGAAAATGAGGTAAAATAAGCGGGACAACAGAGTCCAGTCGAGTAAAAGTATGATGTAGCAAAGGAAAAAAGATGAATTCCCTATGTAGTGTAAGTTAGTGCCCTCGTTGCCACCACATACGGCAGAGGAGTCACTTCTAAGAGCCTCAACATACTCATGTCGGGGGATTTGGAGGGCGTCTCTTTTTTTGGGGTTTTTACAACTAAAACAGGAGCAACTTCAATCCGACCACCCAAGTATAGTACGCTAAAGCAACCCACCATGCCGAGGGTTGCAGAGTTGGATCCGCAGAGATGCCCGGCGTCACAGGGACGGGAGGAGAGGAGTCAGGAAAGCTCAGGGCAATATTGTACTGTAGCGAGCTGTGGGTGAGCTCCATTCCACCCTTCTACAGTCTCCGGCGGGGGCCGTGACGAATATCAGCCGGTGACGAAGAGAGATCAGGAGCATGTTTTATTTTAATTTTTAATTTTAATACCCTACTTTGACGAATTCGAATTTCCCGCCTACCAAGTACCCCTGTTCGTCACCGGCTGACATTCGTCACGAACCCATCAGATATTGTATCGGTATCGTATTTGCCTCCGTTTAGACGATACGGGTAAGGAGCGGAGATAAAATTAAGCCAGAGTGATATGATACCCCGGATAGTGCCGAACGCCGCTGCCGCCTTAAATAAAGTGCTTCGAGTGAATGGATTACGAAAAACTGTGACGCCGCACCGGTATACCGAGGTTGCGGGTGGTAGGGCTATGTGCAGATCCGCCCGGGAGATACAATGCTTTCAGCCCGAGCGAGGGTCGTGGTGTTTGTTTATAATCACTGGCATCATCACCATCTGACTGCCGTAGAAACCTGAATAATCGAGTCGTATTTTATGTGATCGAGCCTTCCTACCACCATCCCCGGGGAGGGGAGATAAACAGAGCAACAGAAAGAAAAGGATAATCGGGCCTTACCAGGGGAGGCAGCTCCAACGCTACAGCACTTTGCTCTATTCTATTATTCGAATTTCTAATCTTCGGTACCGTACGGCCTCGCGCGTCTTTGCTCGCCAAAATTCAAGAGCCGCTTTCCTTGGCGGAGACGCGTAAGTCTCGTAGTCAGCTTATCAGTTCAGACGTCCGAACATCGATCTTCCTTAGTTGATGATTCAGGGATGCATCAAGTGCAGCTGGATACAGTATGCAGCACAGTAGCACCTCGCTATCCCGTACCTCACTCTACCGGATCCCCCGCTCTCCCGGATGAAATTCCCTGAATTCTAAATTGTTTTGCACTAAAACCTAACTTGTTGTCCCGGATAATTCGCTGCACCACACAGATTCCTTTGATTTTGGCCATCTGGGACAGCAAGGTGCGAGTGTTACTTGCAAGGCCTAACCGAGACAAGTGCGATATCAGTTACGCTACGATATGATTTTTCTCAGGCTCTAGTCTAGACCTATCCTAATCCATGACGGTAATATACCGGTATGTGCGTATGGCGGGATGTACGAGTACTGCAGATTATTCAGGCTCTATCCGGTCTGGTCCGGCCTCTCCATGGCATAATAATCAATTGACCAATGGAGGCGTTGGGGCCACCCGCTGGAGGGAGAAACGAAACCCTGGCTTAATTATTTTCAAATGCAGTGTATGACATGTAGAGAGAGTACCCAATTCATTGTAGCAATGCAAATTCGCACCATAGGTGCGAACAACGTTACAGAAATGCAGAGCCTGCATATATAAATTCCCTAAGGGAGTAAGTAGTTGGAATAAAGATTGGCACCACAGTACTGTGAGCCTGCGTCCAGCCAAGATCGGCACCGAAGTTATGCTTGGCACCTATCAACCTCCTTGGATCCATTCCGTAACTAAAAGGCGAAACAACCTCACAAGGAGATAGTTGCCTAACTACTTGCGCCAAATCATAATATGCTGATCAAAAAAAAAAACTCCAGAACCGGAACCTATTGCACCGTGATTTAGTTTGCATGCAAGTATCGAACTAACAAGTACAAATACTCAGTTACCCGTAATTCACCCTAACTTGCAGAACCCATCATCACCAGTGTCAGCCATGAGGCGGTAGCAAGCTTTAGTCCATCATACCCTACGGTATTGTACTCGAGTACAGGCAGTTTCAACTCGACCGTCGCGTGATGGAATTTGAAATACCTGTTCCGCCCCGGTTCAGGCTGCACTTTTCCCACAAACCAAACAGGCAAACCAAGGACCGAGCGTCAAGACATGAAAGGGTAACCGGACCAGAGGCGGCGACCAGTGAGTGCATCATCCCGCACTCCACGTGTGGCTCAGGCTCAACTTGCATCCCATCCCAACCCTCCATAAACCAGGCGGGCTACCGCTATTAACAACCGACGGACCCTTAAGCCTGAACCACCCTGCTTACACTTTTCGATACGGAAATCCGGTACCGGTAAATAACCGCCCTCTTTTCTTTCTTGGAAGAATGGCGAGAAAAAGAAAAGAAAACAATCCAGGCTTTATGCATATATGCACTTTCCTGCGATAGACCCTTGTGCCGCAGAGCATTATCATCGCGCTCGAGGCCCGATGCTGAGGTCTTTTGGAAGGGGGTTGGTTGGGTAATTAGTTTGATGATGGCTATGATGGCGATATGATGGTACGGACAGGGGCTAGATGATGGTCACGAGCTTGCTTTAGTAGGGGCACTGTATGGCCTTCTGTCGTAGACCTCATAAAGTGTCTCGCACTACCTGTGCGCTGGCGAACTAATCCCGGGACAAATTTCGCAAACGAAGGGGCTGAGGAAGAGGTTGTTAATGTGCACTGCTGTAAAGTTTCAGGATAGAAACGCTGTGGGTTAGGCCCACATGCGGGATATCGTGCGGTTAGTCTTACGGTATGGTAAATGACCTCTGACCTGCGGTGATGGCAATCATTCTGCAGGCTATGCTAGGCCCGTGCAGAAACATCTAGCAAGAAATTGCCACACCCCGCACGCTATTCTGGTCAGTTTTGTTCGAAATGCGTGCTGCATCGTGGCGCAATCCCCTTCTGTATTGCAAACCCACAATGTCGTAAGGAGTTATTGCGCCTAAGGATGCCATGAGTGGGGGATACCAAATGATGCCAAAGAAAGCATACGCTTCATACAGGTTGGTGGGTTACATGGTAAGTTATGGTAAACCTGAGCCATATACATTTACTTCCTATGCTGCTGTTGGGTATATACTTCAGGCTAGGCCCCTACAGATACCTCGTCCGAGAAATTACCGCGCTGTGTTGGCTTCGCCGATCGATTTTAGAGAAATGGATATCGTAGCACGGCATCTCTGCAATATAGCGAGCCGATGACACCCTGAGCTCACGGAGCTCCAGGGCAACCGCCCTCACAGAACTATTACACAAGGGCAAAGTCAGGGAACCGTGCACCGGAGGTATGATACTGACACTGAAGAGTTATCATAATTATTAGAGAAACCTCATGTGATATCACATCGCAACTTATGATATTTAGTAAACCTGACTCATGTGCGGCGCCCTCGTTACTCCTTATTCCCGATCCTAATATAAGTTACCGTAAGCCCGCACCTCCGACGACCGCACGGGGCCATAAACATCCCGATTCTGTATGCGTAAATGACCGGAATCACCATTACGAGCGCAAGTGAGACATCCCCCGCACGGTATGTGCCGACGGAGGGGGACTTACTCCCCGAAACCACCGCTTGGTTGGCCAGTAGATGTCTTTGAGTGATAACATCAATCATTCATTACGCGGCGATGCACTGTTGTTTTAGAGCACCGGCAGTATCATACTGCCACTATAGTAAGTCGACCCACAGCCCCCACCCCCGCCGACCACCGGCAGTCTGATTGCGGGATTATATTATCAAAATCATTGCCCCTAAGGATCCCCTCGTATTCGCATCAATCTCGTTCAGGCTCGCAGATGGGATCGTTGGTAAAATAGCCGGCACCGCCCAGCAGAGAAGAGCCAAACACGGAGCGTATTCGATTAGACCATTCAATAATATGGCACCCACCACCACTAGACCACTTTTAGAGAGAAGAACACTGGAACGAGTAAGCCTCAGGCAGTAGCTTCTCTGATTGGCGCGGCATATTATGGTAGCAAGTTCTGGTTTATGTGTAAATATCCTTGAAACCGTTGTTGTACTGTAGCTTACAGTCTATTATATACTCCCAAACAGACAAAGCGGCGATCCACCTTCTCCTCATCCTGCACCACCCCCTTCCTCGCATCAACCCCTCCTTTACGGGTTTTGTGCGCAGGCATAGAAGTCTAGAAGGCTGAATCGAAGGAACTGAGAATACTAGACTATCACATTTTCTTCACAGCGCCAGGAGAGGGATTCCATTGGTCCTTCGGACTTAAGAGACAAGCCACAATCACTCATCCCGTCACTCAAAAACTCGCACACCTTCGCGCACCTTCGCGCCTATGCATATGCCCACACCCACCCAACTCCACATCGCCGCACCACCGCACCACACACCTCACCGTTGGGGTACAGGTTTGTGGTAGGGGGTACTCGGGGTGTAGACTCGAGAAGAAACACGATTAGCCTGAACACCCGTGGAGATATGAACCGTCCCACATACATCCGAGGATCCGAGCCCCGCCCGCACACACTCTGGTACTTGTCCACTGCTCTCGTATACAGTGCCTGCCGTAGGCGACCCACAATATGCACAGTAAAATGCCTCCCTTCATACCGTTACGGTAAGGTATCTGATAGGTTACGGTACCTAAGCCTTAATAAATACCGTAGCACCCACCCACCCACCCACACTCACTACTCCCAACGTCCAGTCAAAGACAGCGTAAACACGGCAACGAGACATATCCCGTCCTTGGAAGGTTTGACGACCGTCAACTCCGGACAACTAGAACTAGAACTGGCCAATGGGATCGCCAGACACACTCCTTACAGCAGGTTGAATATAAAATAAAGAGACTATATACAAGCACGCGCGGACTTTGTTTCTCCAAACACAATAGAACTAAGGAAATTCAGCACCAGCACCCCCTCCTCAGAGCCTTGGCGTCCTCTTTATCCGGGGCAGGGGCATGCTCGGCCGACGGCCAACTACCTCAATGATCGTCTGAGACATCGCCTCTTTCTCTCTCGTCACCCCGTTGATTCGTCAGAAATTTCCCGGTGTCGAACGCCATATCATAGACAGCGTCCGAGCGTTCGCACATTCCCACAAGCAACGATGACCAACAGGGGTATTTTGGAGAAAAGCGATTCGCCAAAGCAGGGTAACAGAGAACCACTGGTTACTGATCCTTGTTCCTGGCGATCTGCAGAATAATGAGTGACGATAGACTACGTTAATTTACGATCGCACTATATTTTTCTATGATAGCCGGGTTTTTTATGAGAGGTCATTAACAGTCACGATGAGTTACGAGTAGTTTGGGATGAGCGCGTAGGGTGGGTTACCGTCATGCGTTTGGAAGGAAAAAATAATAATCCGGGTTTCCACTTTGGTGGGTGAGATGGTTCAGTCGGGCCCGGTATGATACAGGCAGTGTGTGCGGGTTTCCTGATCCGAGTCTATAGGGTGTTTGTGGTGGGTGGGGGCAAGGGTTGGATACCCGAGTAGTCTGAGCGGGAAGTAGAGACAGGCACTAGATACAGCACCGGTGTGCTAAGTGATGGACCTCATCACACATTGTAGATGAGGAGTAGGTTTTCGACGAATCGGCTAATGGTGAGCTATGCAAAAGAGCGCGAGGTACTCTATATTAACCTGCGCGCGAACGCAACGCCAGCTGCGAGTAACGTTAGACCCTTCGGCGGAAACCAGGAAGGTAGCGGGCGAGGAGAAGGAAGCAGGAGTCCAGGAAGTGCAAGAGTGTCGCCGGATCGCTCCCCACGAGTTAAATTAGAAACTCACCCCAGTAACGAACCCCGAGCAGCTGAACAATTCTGCAATGCAATCATTGCACACCCTACAAAATTTAATAACGGCCACCTCCACTCCAATTTCAAAACATAAGAGTCATCGATGCATTCGCTCATTTCGCGCGGCGGGGCGACGACGGCCATGGCATTGGATATTATTAGAATTGAATCACTAGCGGTTGCCGTGGCTAAAAAGTGCACGGTAGTTAGCGCCTTCCGGGTCCCCCCCCTCCATAAGGGCTTAAGTGCTAGTTGCCTCCTCGGTTTAGTTGTCGTCGTTGAGGGGGTTATGTGATGGTATTATAGGTGTGGGTGGGCCTGGTTCACTTGGCCCAGGGTAACCATCAATCGCACAACAGTGAGGAGGGAATACCCGTTCGCTGGGTTGAACACCGGTCTCACTCCAATCCCCATCATGCGTAACGTAACTTAACGTAACACTGGTTACACTACCCTACGATACTATCTCTGCGTCCCCAACGGAAACCACAAACGAAACAAGAGCCTAGGGTGACCAAAATAAAGCCTTGCAAAGTGTTTGTGCGTGTACGGACCTGATGACGGAGGGAATCGACCCTGCCGAGGTTTCCATACAAGGTGCACATGTTTGGCCAACCACCAGAAAGGTGCACCGCAATAAAACCCCCCTAGATTTTTCTGGTGTTATGGTGGTAAGTGGGCAACCTCTTACGTGAAGGCCTCAAGGCCCCTATCGCCAAGATCCAGGGCACGAGAGCAAAATGCCTGCCCGCCGCCAAGATTTTCAAAATTCCCTTATGAGAACCTGAATATGCCCCGTTCACTCCGTCGGAAATACACAAATTCCCTCGCTTGTTCTGGGTGTTTCCGGTTGTGAGGGTATAAATAGACAGGACTGTTTTTGGCATGAATAGGAATACCACAGTATTTCGGCGCCACAGAGTTAGTTTTTTTTTCATCTGTATTTTTTCAATACGATTCAGATATATCTAAATTAGGCTCTATTCGGCATGCCAAAGGAATGAATTGTGATCCTTTAAAAGAATCCCGCGATAATTTAAGATCCACTGTTCTGCCTCCCGATTGCCATCGGGTGGAGGCGAAACTAGTCTAAATATATTTACTGGCTTTTCCCGTGTGTACCGGTATGTTTGTTGGGTGAATTATTTCTTCTCGGGCGTGATATCATAATATTATTAGGATATTATGAAAAAGCATGGGGTGGTTGGTTGAATGGGGCCTGACAGAAATGACGGTAACTTAAATTTATCACATGCTTGATTGAGGGCGGGTAGAAATATTAACTTATCGGATAAGATTCTGCAAAGGATCTGTTGTGTTGCTGCTGAACACCAATCTTCTGGAAAAATACCCTTTTCTTTTCTTTTTTTCCCCCCGGAATCTACTCCATTATCAACTTTTTATTTGAATATTTCTAAATTGTGTTTGCCGGACAGGGCCTGGGTATTTTTACTACAAGGTATACTCTATTTTCAGGCAAAAGTAAGGTTTTTCTTCTACAGTGGCGTGCTAAATAGGGCCTTAATCCCACCTCAAGTATTCTTGAGAAAAAAACCCCCTGATAACAAGATCTGTGCACGTATTTCTTAGGATGACACTTCTGAAGCGGTGCTACCGGTGCAGCGCGTGATAGACACATTGTCTGGAAATAGGGTAACCTAGTAACATAACCCATATACTTGTACGTGCTGTATGTCGGGGTTTAGTAGCTCGATAACCTACGGTACTAGAATGAGGGGTTGAGTGCCACAAGTATGATACAGTACCACAAACTCCCTCGTTGACGGTAGGTGGCGAGCGCCGATGTACTATACAACTAGGATAGATATCTGGTGCTAGGTGGCAGACCGCTCCGTCGGTCTTGTGCAGTATCATACCTGGGATTCAACTCCTATCGCGTAGATCCACCTATTAATGGAACGCTGGAATTATTCATAGTTGCAACTCCGGAGCGGTATCTACACCCAGCTGACCCATTACTCCTAGGATATATAACTGAATTACGAGATCTACTGTAGAATAGTACCACTGCCGTAGACATATCTCCAGGATGGATTCAAAAGGATATCTCCATTAAGACACTATGAGTAACTCATCTCCCCGAGCACATCGCGGATATGACCGCCTCGTGGTTTGCTTGAGCATTGCGCTACGACGGATTTAGCCCCATTCAAGTTCCAAGTCATCTGCCGAAGCCCTAAAAAACACCCTGAAAACTAGCGTTTGATAAGGGCAGTTACCGGTGTTTGCGCCTGAATCTCATACCCGTAGACTTCAGTTGCAAGAACAAAGGCCGCCGCCCCATCACGAATACCTATGAGACTATATATATTTTCTTTGCAATGGAAACCACCCCCCCGCCCCCCTCCAAACCCTTAGAAAATAAAAATAAAAAGACACCCAGCTTATTATTAGAAAAAAATCCAAAAACACCGCACTGCTATTTCTTTCCTTTGTCTTTCATCTTTTTTCTCGTTGCCACCTTGTTTCATTTCATCCTTCTCTCTACTTACCGCATCCGTCTCCACGGCCGTTGCTGTAGGGCATAACCTAGTTCCTTACTTTTAATACGGTAGTGGCTAGTGTGTGGTGGAAAAGCGTCGTCTAAGTGATTGGCGGCGGGAATAAGGCAAGTTATTCTGGCAAAGGCTGTGCCCCGTAGAAAATGCAGTAGGGAGTGTAAATTACCATGCCTTTTTGTAAAAGCCTGACCGAAGTGAACTCGAATGGTGGGGGAGACCGAGCCAACCAGAGGGCATGGAGACCCGCAGAATCGCCACACTTTAATCTAAACTGCCACACCTTAAGCTAATAATAATTAGCTAAAGCAATTTGGCAGATTCCCCACTCAAGCTGCACCGCCCCTGGTGCGGGCACAATAGAGCACAACACAACATCTAACCAAGCCTACATGTTGATCTTTCTACCTTTCCATCTAGGGATCTGTCTCAGCACTGTGCCCTTTGTGTCCAGGCTTTTTTTCCTCCTTTTTTTCCGCAGTCATGCCAGTCGCAGAATTCAAGGCCCCTCCAGGGTTACGGTATCACTGGTAGCCATCCTTCATCCCCTTCATCCGCACAAACGGAGGTGTAATGCACTTTTTTTCTTCTTCCTGTGATAAGTTACCGTATCCTAGGTGGAGGTCGGATGGGGCGGAAGGGGGGAAATAGTTTGGCCATCCGTCAATCAGGTTGGGATGGATGGCTTGGCTTGGCTCAAGTATTATTGTAAGGCTTGGAGGGATAGACCGTCCCCCTTCTCAAGTCACTAGGTCCGTTTAAGAAGGTGTTCAGAAAGCTTGTGTTGAGTTCTGACTTTGACGTATGCTTGCTGCGCCTAACTCACCCCTGTCTCTCCTGAAGGAGATCAGGCTAACCCGCCGGGGAAAAAAGTCAATTCAGGAAGGTGGGGGGCGAAAGGCACAAATGACCAAGACGGCTTGGCAGGCTCATATCCTAACTGATAATGATCTGCTACTTTGCCTGATAATTCTTGGCCGCACCGGTTAGCCTCCGCGCATCCGCGCAGAAGCCAATTGAGCGGGTCCGGGCGGGGCACCGCAGTCCTTCTCTCGGGGACGTTGGTTATTGGGGGGATAAGACGTGAAGTACTCGTTCCCAAGGGGAAGAAAAAGACGTTAACCGATGTGCCATTATTGTTTGTAAGGGAAGTAAAGGGGACTAATATGACGCGTTACTGCTCATCATAAGGTTGAATACCGTGTTCGAGCTCAGCTAGCTTGCATCCCAATAACGCCTCCCCCGCCAAGGCGAATGAGAAAAAGTGCATTCTTGAGTTACTCTATAATTTGTCTCCCAAGGTGTTGACAATTGTGCACTAAACCCCTGTCGATTGATTTTTTTCTTGCACTCAGGCTGGGTTACCATATGCAGCAGCGTAACCGCTACCAAGCAAGGCTGGGGTATGTATTTGGCCCTGATAATAATACTATGGTATAATGATTTTGGGGACGAATAGACTACGGCCCGGCAATATCCTGCTTTTCCCGGGACAGGAAGCTATCTTACCGGGATTACGCCGACATCTCCCTGATATACATGGCAATTTATAAAGTGCTCGGACACTTTTGCTTTATTGGGGTCGTCTTGGCGAATAGTTTATAGATTTCCAAGCAGACGCACTGGGGGATATGTTTTCGTGCAGAATGGCTTCCGTCTTGTAAGAGGGTGTCTCCCTGGGTACTCATACTCGCACATATCTCCCCCTACGTCATTCATGTTATATACATGTAGGCTATGTACTACTATGTGTTCAAGCTCATGTAGGCATACCGGTATCCCTCCGACTAAATCCGAGCCTGCATACCCCCTCCTCAACAACTTCCGCGCTAGCCTCCACCCCGCCGCCGTCTGGAGCACGCCCCTTCGGCTTGTGTCCTAACTTGCCGGATCGATCAGGCTCGAAATTCCATCCCTGTCACCACTCCAGCGGAAAGAGAGAAAAAATAAGAAAGAAACTTTTGTTTGCCGGGCTTGACATCATGACAACAGCACAGAACGGCGGAATGCAAGGAGTGGGCTGAACAACATAAGAGGTAGTGTGAGGTGTCTGGCCTCATGATGTAGTAAGTAAATTAATACAAGTGCAAGAAAGGTATCGTACGAGAACTATTGTAGCCGCATACCATATTCCTCCCGTGACTGTAGCTTTACCGACCCTATTGACCACATTGCCCTCCTACGATCTTCCTTCTCCAGAGTGTTTCATCGTATCCCTTCTCTCAATAATCACCGTACCTCCGCTCCACCGCGATCGAGAAAAGTGCATCCATCAGTACGGGGTTTCGCTCTGATTACTGTTCTGAGCAGGCTTGAAAGTAATCTATCCCTGTATCTGCCGGGCTAAAAACTTGCTGGCTACGCCGTCGTCGAGATCGAGCTGAAGAACATGAAACAAAGTGTGAGGTATTTGGACCCCGGTAATGATGCGATACAATAATATATCGGAGGCGCATGCTGTAGAATACGGAGGTATCCTCTTCCCCCGGTATCGCTGGTCACCATATAGAGAATACTCCGCAGCCTTCAATACAAGCATACTTCCCGCATTTACATACCTGCACCACATGCCCACCTTCCATCCATCCATGCTTTCCGCATCATAGCTGTTCCCCAGAAATGTAGCGCTGCATGTTCAAGCCCATCCCAGTGCTCCTCCGCCACTCTTTTATTTGTTCGTTGAATTCAGTGTTGCACCTAGGCGAGGCCCCGATAGGCCGATCAAGCAACGGATCGGAAGCCGGTGGCCCTCAAACCAAACTCCAAGTGAGCTCCTCCTGCTCACGATACTGTACGGTATGGAAGATGTGACGTTCTCATTGTGGTCGGCCCTCTCACCACCCCCATACCCTGCGCTTCCTGACTAATCCGAAATTCCTCTCTCCCGCCTGAGATCATCAAATCCACCACTTCCCGGCATACACATGCGCTCAGCAAAGGATATTACCTTGAAGGCCGCCGCGCCTCCATACCTAATCAGACGAAAAGGCGGCTTGTACTCGAGCACATCTTGCCGTCTTAAGTGGGAGCGGCGTAACCTACTCTTTACCACAGGAATTATTATGCTTCTTAGGGGAGCCTGCATTGTTAGAACCAAAATTAGGTTCGCGTACATACTACTGCTTTCATCCGCTCGTTTGGTTGATGATTACGTGCTGCGCTTCCTTATGAAAGCCGTTGTAGATAACTGCAGAATTGGTTGGGTCCCGAGGGGTCGCATCCAATGGTACAAATCATGTATTGTGCTCGAGCAGGTTGGGGGGACCCTGTCTATCACCCTTGTAACTCACGTTACCCTTCCTGCATCTCCAACCGAATTAATACCACACGTTTCACACCCAACAACGGATACCGGTATTGTATTCCATTAGTAGCCCCCGCGCTCCTTCTCCAAGACGACCGGGTGGGGGGAGGAAGAGGAGAAAAATGGTAGGTCCCTTGTAAAGGTGACTTACTCATTGGTTCTTGCACGAGGCTCGTCTCTTCTACAACTTAGGGTACTACTAGTACTTACCATTCAGCCAGCAGGGTTTGTGGCTGTACTTGATTATATATAACCTATTCCTGCTCGGGAAGACTCGACAAATAGCGACGGGGTATCGATTCGCCGGTAGGAATCTGCCTTGTACATGTTTCCTTCCCGGGTTCTTGCTACTGCAGCATAGTATTCTCCTCGCACCGTGTGGCATACCGTCACAGTAAGTTTACCGTACCCTGTCTAGCCAATTATTTGGTCGAATGACCGCTGCTGTAACTTTACCTCTTTCGCGACTTATTATTATTAGCAAGTAATCAGGATTGACTGACTATAGCCCGCAGCCCTCCCTTCACTGGCGACTTACCCCATAAGATCACATCCAATGGCATACGAGTACCGTACTGCACTCTATTATTCCCCTCCAACTCGCAGTCGAGATCCCAAATCCAGGCTCACCTCCCCCTCTCTTGCCAGCAAAGCAAACTATCTGACCAGCATACGGTGCAACACCTCCGCCATCATAGCCACAAGTAGGAGTGAGTGCACAAGGCCCAAATTACCTGTTTTCCCTCCTGGCAAAACCTTTGAGCCGCTACCATAAGTTACGCGAAATGTAAGGTATATTGGTTACAGTGGGGTCGATGATGATGGAGTTCCACCAGGGATCAACCCCACGCTACGCAGGAAGCAAGCCTGGCGCAAAAGGAAAAACGGGGGCAACCGGACCTCAGAAGCAGCAGCCGCCTCCATGACCGACAGACCGACCCAGCCGATGTCGCCTTACTCCAGTACAGAAAGATATATATACACATACTTTTTAATCTTTCCTTAAAAAAAGGCCCCCGAAATGGACATAACAGGGTAAGAAATACCGCTCAGAGAGCTGTAGCATGATTCTGTCACTGATCCACATCAAACAGTGAGTAGAATGCAAACTATAACTGTACCACAATACTCTCGGGCACGATAAACCGATATAGTACGATTTACACGCCATCGTGCAAATGTGTATATATATATAAATTCTTCTTCGCGCTTAATTCTGCGTCCTTATCTATTTACTCACGCGGTCATACTCGTCCAGTCCGCGGAGTCTCCAAGGAGAAGGGGGGGGGAGCGATGCTAAAACGCATCCTGCGCAGCCGAGAATTTTTCTGGCGGGCATGATAGGAGCTCAACGGCGCATGCCACGGGTCTCCTCCGTCGGCTCACTCGTGCCTAACACCAGCACCTTACTGTGATCCCTTGGGCGGTCTGAAACAGTAAAATCCGCCGCCAGGCACACTCGCCCGGGCTCAGTCGAGACATGGCTATTTCAAATTATGGAACATACGGTTTCTAACACAAGAGACTCAGGTTCATAGAGACCGTTAAAATTCAACGAATCGCCATACCGGAATTCTTCCAAAACGGGATTAGTGCGCACAGCCGCGAATTCCACAGTCTCAGGCCATGCAATGGATGCGGTACTGTACTCGAGTGTATGGCTATCCTACTTTTTTTCTTTTCTTTTCTTGTCTTGCTTTCTGCTTTTCTTGTCTTGCTTTCTGCTTTTCTTGTCTTGCTTTCTGCTTTTCTTGTCTTGCTTTCTGCTTTTCTTGTCTTGCTTTCTGCTTTTCTTGTCTTGCTTTCTGCTTTTCTTTTCTTTTCTCTCTTTTCCCTCCTCTTTGGAGTACTCGCATTGTCTTGACGTTTGTAAAACGGACTGCTATTGCATACAGCTGCCAATTGGCCAAGCCTTAGAATTTCGGTAGTATGCAATAGCAGTTCGTTTCAAAAACGTCACGACAACCCAAGTACACGCATTTCTTCCGATGTGTCTTACTTGGTTTACATGGTGATCAGTGCTTTTCACTGTAAGAAGTCGTGGCGGGTGGTGGACATCTATCGTGGAAGTACCAGGGCACTGCATGCCATCCCATCTGTCCATTCACCAATCATATTCTCCTGCTCCTTCTCCTTCTTCTTTTTTCCCACTTTTTTCCTTTCTTTCCTTTTTTCCTCTCTTTTTTTACAGGTCGGGCAGTGGACGAATGATGATTCTCTACTCTACTACCTCCGGTGCGTAGTACTTTACCGTTATGCACTGTTAACCTAAAGTCGTGGCTGGCATAGTATCATACTTGATTAGCATACGGTACTAGTACTGTACTTGTACAGTGCCACCGTCCTCTCCTTGCGTCCCCCCTCAATTGCCACAATACTCGTACTGTACCCACTCCAAGTTTTTTTGCTTTTCTATTCTTTTTCTTTTTCTTTTTCTTTCTTCTTTTTTCCCAAAGACGAGAGGTGCATTGCTCCACCGGTACAGTGCTCTACTCGCTGTGTGTGTAAGAAGTCATGGGGGATATATGGCAGAGCACTAGAGCATAGAGTCCAAAGTCGTGGCGGGCATGCATGGTAGAATACGAGCGTGGCATCCGCTTGTCCATTCACCCGATATTTCGGTCCCTTTTCCCTTGCATTGGACGTATATTGCTCCTCTCCGTGGTTTCCATCCGAGTATCGTACTGCGCAGCGCTGCTGCAGGGAGCCACGGCGGACATCTGTCGTAGAGTGCCGGTGCGTAGCTTGCGGGTGCCCACTCGGTCTCATTCATCGGACCCGTTCTGCCATATGGCAATATTGTTTTTGTTTTTGTTTTTGTTTTCCTTCCTTCCCTTCCTTTCCTTTCCTCCTAGCAATCGTGCAATGACGCACTGCAGGATGCTCCTCCGCTCTACTCTACTACTCCTTCACAATACAGTACTAGTATAGCTCAACGCAGCGTTGCAACTGTAAGTAGTCATAATGCAGGCTAAGATGATCCCCACATCATCGATCGTACTACAGTGAATAATAACTTCCGCAGCATCGTACCATACTGCAATCCTTTTTTGCTTTTGCCCTCTTCCTTTTTTTGATTCTCTCCTAGGGAGCGCGCATGGACGCATTGCACTGTAGGATGCTCTTCTGCTCTGTCCTACTGCTCCACAGTACAGTACAACCCAACCCAGCATTGAAACTGTAAGCAGTCATGATGCAGACTAAGGTGATCCATCCAACCATCCAGTTGCCATACATACTTCTACATAACTTATCCATCTTATCCATTTCCATTTTTACTTTTTCTACCGGGGATAGAGCGGATGAATTTGGCCTGGTATCCTACCCCCTACCTCTTCTTCCCTCAGCTCACGAGTAGCGTATCAGTACCGCATCATACTGGTATGGCGCAGCACAACTATAGCCTCCGGCCTACCTGACCAAAGGGTTCTAAATCCGGAATGGCCACCTTTTCGGGAAGGGAGGATAATAGATAAGTTACCGCATCATACCCTATCCTCCAATGAAATTATCCGAATTGAGAACCAAGCTTTCCTTCTTCACTTGATGTCATGATGGAAGGTTGTGCAGTCGTTGTTTGGAGTCACAATCGGACAAGACGTTCTCCCGTCCCCCCCCAAAAAATACTACCAAAATACCACGCTGCAGCGTGATTCCGGTAATTGGTTTCTAACTCGTTGGTAAGAGATATATCTATATATAAAGCTCTATAAAACCCATTAGGGGCATCATAAGGGGGCCACTTACGAAATTTCAGGCGGTACAAGTATTTGGCGGATTACTGTAGATTACTTGTTTACTGGCTTTGTCGTTGCTACTAGAGCGCATATTAGTGCATTGCCAGAGGGGGTGGGAAGTATGGATGGGAAAATGCCGGTACCGGCAGTGCGAGAATAGCAAGCTAGCAACCAAGCGACGAAAGCGCGCCTCTCCCACATCGACCCATCCATCCGTTCAATCCCCCCGTGGCTCTGGGCAACGGACGCCAATGCTTGTCCCCGCTGTCGCATTACAATATGTGCATCGGTTTCCACCCCATCATCATCCCCGCTCCGATCCAATGTCCATAATCTCCTCAACCCACCCCCCTCCTCCAACGGACCAACTTAGCGGATGACCAAAATGGATGGCTGGATGGGTAAGATATCACGCCTACGCGTCGTTGGCTGACCTAAAGGGTATGAAATCGAATTGACTCACGCAGTGCGTTTCCCATGATATGCCAATAAGCCTGCCTCTCTCTTGGTTTATTTTTACACCTATTTGTGGGAATAAGAGACAGAAGACACGAGATTGGATTGGTCAATGAGTGTGCGGCAACCAGTGGCAAGGAATGAGTGGCTGCTACAGTCCAGGGTTATGGGAAATGCAATAATGGTTGAATTTAAGTCCAATTCCAAAACCGCAGATCCGACGGGTGTGGACACTTGTGTGCGTCGTCGTGGTGGGTGGGTGGATAGACAAAAGTGTGAAACAGCTACTCGACGTTAGTCTAAGTACTTCAGCTGCCGGAACGAGTGACACTAGGTTACGTGCGCTAAGTTACCCGCCGAGCAGAATTATGAAGGTTATTGCAAAACAAAAATGTCAGAACACTTACCACTCGAGTAAGACCCACACCAGGTGGTTGGCAGTGGCTTGGCGAATGCTTTCCTGGAAAGGGAGGGGGGGGGGGGGAAGGGTGCTCGTTCAGTCAGGTCCAGCGTGCGGTCGTAACGATGCACCCGGGCACTCGCGCAAGTACGGTACTAACGGAACGAAACGAGAGTTAGGACAGGGAGGGAAGGAGGAAAAAATAGCAAGAAAGAAAAGGGCTGCTAGCAATTTTTGCCCTCCACGTTAGCTATCCCTTGTGATAAGGCGATGATACTTAGGACGATACAAATGATGGTAGGAAATAATTAAAAAAATAAATTCCACGGTATCGTACAAAGTAGCGAATAATCCGCGGATTCGAAATCGAGTTTCACCCTGTTTTGTAGACCTTCAATCGCGTGGCAAACGTCAACCAAAAGAGCCAGATAAACTCCTATTATAGTTCATGATATTTATTTGACAACTCAATAAAATCAAGGTTTGAAAACAGTGTGAAGAGTGGAGAGCAGATTTCAACCAAAAAGGAAGACCGGTAAAAGCTCCTCCATTCTGAAGCAGATTTGTTTTCAAGCAATGCAAAACCCGAAAAAAAAAAGAGACCAAAGATGCCCACACCAGAATAATGACGGCCCACAATCCATGACTTATTTCCGACTCCATCCCTTCTATTGCAATGCACAAATAACCCAAGGAAAATATGTATTACAAGGAAGAAACAGGAAGAAATGCTCGAGACGGGAATGACTGGGCGAAGCCAAGGAAAACAACACAAAAAAAAGATCCCAAACAAAGTCACAAAATACAGCATTCCGAAAGAACGGCGTGGAAGACTAGTAGAGAGGTGGGGAAGTCAAAAAGTCGTCGATGATCAGATGAAAGCGCTCATGGTTTCCAGAGAGAAGGAAAAGCGGGGCCAAGCGAACAACGGATCATTTGTGAATTGATAGCGAGCGACAGCAGCCCTTGGAGCGAGAGTGAGAGGACCAAGGAAGGTCTCTTATGAGCTGCGAGATGGGGAAGTTATGGACTCTTTCTGTTCAGTGCCCCCGTTGCTGCCGCTGAGGGCCGGATGATATCGAGGAGCATTATGCTGCTGCCGGAATCTCTCCATCGGGAGAAGACCCCTCGACGGGTCGTTAACGTATTCACGCGGAATCCCTAGAGTAGCCGCTGCATCGCCAACAAGATCGTTTGCCTAGAAAAGGGTTAGAAGGAAGCTTGGAAATAGCAATAAGCTAGTACGTGCCTGTTGTTCCTGAGTTTGCTGAGCCATGGCGAACAAGGGTGGGCGTAGGTGGTAGTGGGTAAGTGGTAGTGGGTAGGTGGTAGTGGGTAGGTGGTAGTGCGTAGATGGTAGAATTGTCAAGTGTGGGCGAGATGGAGTGATAGGGAAACTAGCTTTTTAGATAATGGAGGATACGTAGCAGAGCGAGCCGTGGTAGAGGCGGTGGGAGGGGTGGAGGGGGAGCGGTGGGGTCTTTATAGGGGGATAGGGATGGATAACTTAGACCACCATAACCTATTTCCTTATGTACATAAATCCTATGATACCCCAGAAACCCACAAATTAAGAACGCAAGCCCCACCATTGGCACCTCCTAAATGCCGGCCGAAGAACTGTACCTTACGCCATCGCACGCGAGGCAAGCAGGTCCGTCCACCCAAAGAGACAACGAGGCAGAAGACTTTCAAGCAGCCTCGGGCCTCAGTGGCTCGGAAGGATCGAAACGGAGTTCAGGCCAGCTCCCGAGTCATCTGAATGATTGTTCGTAAGTCCCTTATCGTCCGTGGGGCACGCGCTCGTTCTAATCCCCGATGTACCACCTAAATAACTCGCAAATCATTCAGCCAATAGGCTCGCTCGTAAGGTGTGAAGTTAGGGCGAAAGTCTGTTGAGAAGCAGGGCGGTGACGCGGTATTAACTTGTGATGTCGGGCTGGGCAGGGGGGGATAGGGAGGTCGGTGCTCGTGGGGATACTGTGATTTTGCTGCGGAATTTGCGAACTAGCGAGCTCGACGAGCGACGAAAAACCGGACATTCCTCACCTTAAGAGTCTAAACATCCAAAAGCACAGCCGCGAAGCACCAGCAAAACCTTAAGGTTGTCATAATCCGGAGGAGACAGGGGAGGCCTTAACTTTGGCATGGGCCAGGGCGCAGTCGAGATGGAACCCTAGTAATACTGAGGTAGATTGAACTTTTGCGGTGAGGCGCCCACAGAAGGGAGGGGAGGAGAAACGAGCATAGATCCCAGTGAGCCCTGTAAGACTTTCTGGTTTTTTGCTTCCTTTTTCTTGAATTTTCGAGCACGAGCGGAGGTTGTTTGCGAAGCGCCTACACACGAGTTCGCGGGAAAGCTCTGGCACCGCCTCAGCCCTGTCTTCCAAGGTCATTCCAACTCCCCCCCAACTTGGCATGAAACCTGGCGCTCAGAGGGTCGACACTACAAGAGATAACACCGCCGCAGTCGATAAAAGAAGCCGCCTCGGTAGAGGGCGCGCGCCCTAGGTGGTACAAGACCTAATGCTGTTCTTTCTGCTTGCGGCTGGGGGTTTTTTCTTGCGCAGGTTCTTTCTGTTTGGCTCGCGCGATAACCATACTGCTGGCTGCGGCAATGTTACGGATTAGATACAGGTAGGTTGACTTTCCAAGGGAAAACCATTGACTTGGTATCCTGATTTTCTGTCTGCCTAGCTGGGCGAAGTCTGTTTAGATGACTATCGCTAAGCGGGTTGGTGGGGAGGCGAACTTTCTGGCGCGCCGAACTAGCTAAAGCTCCCTTTTCAAAACGAAGAAGGGCGGAGGGTAGAGATATAAGTTAATTGAAGGTAAGTGAGGTTGGTTCCCTATTATTGCGACCGTGGGTTGGAGTGTTGTGATGGGGGAGAGGAGGAGAGAAGCGAGCTACAGACCTACCCCGCATTTTTGAGCTGCGCCACTCCGTTCTCTTCAAAACTGCTCTCAAGCAATTTCCGTTCCGCCCGGGATCGGATAGCGGCGAGACACTCTCCGAAAACAAGAGATACCGTACCATCGCCTAGGTTTGATTACGGACTTGATTGTGTCCGCTTATAGCCTTGGTGACAGTCATCGTACCAATGATGTTCAAGCAAAGAATAGCAGCACCCATTCATCCGCACATAATATCCACGGATGGAAACGATTTCTCTGGAATCCCTTGGAGCGATAGCCCCGGTCACTTCCATACCCGAAGTATAGGTATCGACCCCAACGATAGCAGCCCTACTGATCTCCCAACGCTCCCCACGCAAACAAATCACCCGAGAACTAAGCAAACCTCTTCTGTGGGCTTTTGGTCGGTTCCAAGATACGGCTAGTCGCCCAGATCGCCTAGAGGCGGTCAAGTAACTGTAGCCTTTCGCACCAAAAGCTGGGGCATAAGCTCTATTTCTGGGCCTTCATCTGCCAGAAAAGGGTTGAGTCATAGGCAGTGATCGCCTCCTAAGAAACGATGTAGTGAGTTAGCATTCTATCGCGGGCCCTGAGGAGTCGGGCTAGCAAAGCTTGAAGGGTTGGGTAGAGAGACCATACGCCAGTGAGCACATACCTCTGCTATCAGAGATACTCCAGGCAAGCAAATAGATCCGGAGTTTGGGGTCGTTCTCAAGTCAAGCAAGACAGTTGATATTGAGTCCCTTCGAAGTGGGAGGACTCAACCCGGGCTTTTATGCTCTGCTATCTCGATGTCTAGCCAGACCTAGCAACTTGGTCGCCCTTGTTTCGAGCTCAGACGAGGAAAAAATAAGACAATGCTCGGGTGTGTCAAGTGCCATCATACTCAATGTTGGTTTTGCACCGGTACGGTACGTGTCGCGTCTGCGAGAGAAAGTATGATATAACGCGAGGCCTGCCTTTATGGAGGCTGGGCGGACGCGTTGTTGGTGGTCTGGGAACGCGTTATCATGGGACACGCATTTGACTAATCTCATTGGTAGAAATAGCAAAACTGCTCATTCGCGCGGTGGGAATACCGGTAGAGACCATAGCAATAAAGTGAACTGGGTTGCTGGGTCTATATTTATCGCTTAGCTCTAATCTGAGAGAGAGAGGGGAGACTTAGACTAACAAAGATGGAATGTTTCAGGCGCTCTTAAGCTTGCTCGCGAATTATCTACCTGATATGAATGCCAGTAGGTACCGTACTGCAAAGCGCCGGTTACCTTGAACTCTCCCAAAGGTAGGACGGGGGCCAGCGAATATATAGAAATATAGTCCATATCCCGACTATCAAGAATTCACTATGGGAGGAGGGTGCATGTCGAGAATGTGAGATATGTGCATACGCTGTCCAAAAAGCATGTAGAGCCTCGGCGCATTGCACAGAAAGGATAGAGCCTCACTCCTTGTGGATTGGAACCCCACCGTTTCCCCCAAATATGTATTCATACAGGTTTCGTGTGTTGTTCAAAGTCATATCTCCAAAGGTAGGGCGCCTGATCCTTCGAACCCTGACGTATCCAGAAAGAAAGAAAAAACACCACCTTTGCACACTCGTTCGGCCCTTATGAGAGACAGGAATTCCAAGGAAGGTCAATTAACGAAAGAGCATTCGAATCTCTTGAAATCGGGCACGGGACACTGTATTATTTCGCCCCTGACGAAAAATCGTTGGACGGGGAGTAGGAGATGAGCAGGTTCTCGTCCAACCTACCATCAAACTGAATCCTTCCGTGCCGTATTACTTGAATAGGATCAGATACTGGGTAAAGTTTCTGCAATCAAATCTTCTCATATCGAGGACCATTCTCATTAATTTCAAAGCTCCGTAGGAAGCAGGTCCAGTTTAACTTAAGTCAGCGGCTACCACGGCGCGAGGCTGTGCTTTCGCACACTACCGTGATGGTGGTCAACACAATACCGGAACTATACCCCGCCTTTTTTCCCGATGCGTGAAGTCACACCTACCATTAAAGCCCCAAAACTTCTTAAAAGCGCCCACTGTGTTAAATAAAGATCTCTTCTCGTCAGCAGTCCTCATCACCCCAGAACTCAACCTTGGGAGCCTTGACTTGTGCTTTTAAAGGGGGTAGAGAAGTGGTAATGGTTTAATCACAGAAGCCTTCCTTGAAAATTCTTCCCTCTACTAGCTTTGTGAAGACGGTCAATCCCCTCGGGTTTAGCAATAGCTACATGACAAAGAGACGGTTACGCTGGGGCGATCAAAGCAGATGATCCTATTGTTGCCAGTGCTGTATCCAGCAACACCGAACACCCCCGGCTACCCTCGATGCAGTTTACCGTACACTAGGTGTGGGGTCTGATGGGGTTCGGGGCGGAAAGATGTGGGTTGAAGCACGCATATATGAGACCTCGTATTAGCTCTTAAGGGCCTTGGTATAGCACCAATACACAGCCCTGAACAACAACACACCTCTTGGAGCTACTAGAATCTGGGGAGTCGCTAGAATTCCCCAGACGCTAACACTAAAACCCCGGAGGCATGAAATCGACCGATTGTCCTGGCCCTGAACAACAATAGCGATATAGGAAGGCTGCTGAGGGAAAGAGTGAGTAGTGAGGAAGGGCTGACGACGTTTATTTGAAGAGGAGGAATCGGCTCAAGGATCTAGAGTGATATCTGGTTAGACGACATGATCCTGTCTAAGTAGCCTAAAGGTCCTTAGGTACACTACATTCAGTTACTGGCGGGCCTTTCATCCAGAGTGCCAACGAAATCCGAAGACCGCTGCACTTCTTAGGAGCTGGTGAGTGCGCCCGGCTTGACTACGATCAAAACATGTTCCCCCAACCTTCTGCAGTCCCTGCTACAGGTAATAATATTTTGCATATTTCTTTTATCGTGGGTGTTATTGGCGGCCTGACAGATTGGACAACATTAGAACCTCTGAAAATCCAAGGGAGTGCATTGGATATCAGATGTTGTATACTGTACAGAATTTAGCCAGAGGGCATGTGATGGCTCGCTATGGATCTAGGACACCTGTTCATCGGCTCAGAGGGCATCGGATAGGGTGCAGAGAAAATCAGCCCACTTGAGGGGAGATATCGACACCTTAGCATGTGCGTTTTGGTGTCAAAGCACTTTCCCCAACGATCATCCAAAGAGGGTACCCTGGCGACAGCGGCCACTTAAGTGTAGGCTTGGGTGCAAAGTTCAATCAAACGAAACACCACGAGCGGTCCAAGTTCTGAAGCTGGACCTTAGGACCTGCAAGCTTGGGATCAAAATTTAATGGGGATTCTGGCTGTTTTTAGGACAACAGGCCACCTGCTGCATTCTCCATTTGTGATAGGTCTAAGGGCTGTTCTTTTTCTTTTGCGAACAAGGTTACCCTAGTGACGTGGCTCCCAAAAGAAGAGAGCTGTCATCCAAATCTGCTACCGGGATAAGAGGAAAATAAATTCCTAGGATAGCCGTTGCTGGTTCACCGGGGCCCCGCCCAGGGGCTCCTGGTCATTTTATTCCCCGACCTAATCACCTCTCCGGTTGGAGAGGGTTGGTGCCAGTATAGTTGCGAATATATAGGAGTGCGGGCAAAGCCCTATGAAACCGTTGGTGACAGCGGGCTATCATGTATGTCCCCCCTGTTGCATGAGGCTTCATGCGAGGCGGGACCTGACTATCGCCGTTAAAACATCAATCAATTAGAGGGCGCTCGAGTGCCGGGGGCGGGATAAATATGCTCTTCTCGAGGTTTAGCGGTGGTAGATGGTGATGTATCGCAACGTGGGTATCGTACATCATATCAGCGTGCCGGTATCTTCACTGGTGGCCTCGGAAAGTGGGATCCTCATGCCCGAACCCACTAAACCCACGCTGTCGAAAAACACGCACTGAGATCCATCTCCCTGATCTAATTCTCTGGTGAGAAAAGGTATTATCCGGCTGCAACACTCGATACTAATTAGGCCTAGCTCTATAGCGTGGAACGTATAAACTCCCAATCGAGTTTTTCTCGAGTCCCATTTCGGTTTAAAGGAAGTTTTTAAGTTCAGCAGGGTCCAGGGTTTCCCAGGTTAAGCAATGCCTGCCCAAAAATGGGGTTATCTTCTCAGGGATCTTAGAGCTTATTTGGCTGCAACGGTTCCGTTCCGTTCTCCCATACAAATGGCACTTTTCCTTCCGTTTCAAAACGGAGAGAGCAGAAACGGTCGCCCAACGGAACGGAACCGTTGTAGCCAAACAGGCCCCTAGAAACTTCAGTCCTAAAAAGAGAAAAAATGGAAATCCGACCAGCCCAACTCTCTAAGCTATACCCCTGAAGGAATTCGTGACTGTCTTGGTCAACTTAAAGTTTTCTTTAAATAGCTAGGTTGAGACTCTAGAAAAGCTCTAATATCCTGTCGGGAAAAAGAAAAACCCACTTAACCAGAGAGTGCCCAGCCCTTTCTGAAGTATCGATGCAGGTATGTTGCCCCTAACGGGCCCTGTCTTGCTAGGGTCTAGAAGCAATGGTTGAACCGTTACGCCTGTGTTCTGTTGGATACGGGATGTTGCTTCAAGTAAACTTGGCCATTCCAGCGCAAAATCGCCCTAGCGTCAGTGATATATTCTTAGCTAATGTAGGCATCCACGTCCACCGCCCCTCGTTACTGAAAAAAAAGTCTACCCGCAGGCGCCGAATTGCCTGTACGGTTGGAGACACGATGCTATCAATCTCAGGGGCTAGCCCTGCTAACGGGCTCATGTGGTATCGGCGCCTGCAAATGGTGGGAAGATATCATGGATCACTAGTGTGACATGACAGAGGTCGAGGTAGGATTTAATACCTCTTTCTAGCCACTGAGACAAGCACCCACCATGCATACACAGCCACACTCGGCCATCCTGGATGGCTCAAATCTCGGGATTTCCTCAGGGAGTATACGGGACGTTTGAGGAAGAAAGGAAAGTTTGAGATGCTTACAGTACCGGTACTCGTAGATCCAGCATCGGGGGGGGGTCTCTTGACATAAATCACGGTTTTAGCCCACAGTAAGCTTAGCAGAGCAGGTTAACAAAATAACCAATACGAGTTCATGGGATCGAGTAAACTCAGCCTCCCTATGATACTCTGTTTGGAAAACACTTACTGCTCGGGGTACTTTGACTCTAATCGGGGTGATCCGAGGCCGATGGGTGATAGTGGATCTATAAATAACGTACCGGACTGGGAAGTGGATTACGCGTTGTCTGAACTTTGCACAAATCCTCACCATAAGGAATTCGACAAAATAAAACCTCTGGATTTACGGGTATCAGGCAACAAGTATCCGAACACGAGACATATGGCGCACAGACAAATTACCATATCTGTCGAATGTCTCATGTTCGGATACTTCTTGCCTATAACTGTAGCTCCAGAACAGGCAAACCTAAAACGGTGTGGTACTAGAATACCTCCTGCTCTTCCGAATCTCTTCGGCTCAGTATAGAGTGTTCATTGAGATTTCCAGATTTTCACTTTTTTGGTTCAATTTAGCTGAGCTACTTCCCATTGCAACACGTTAACTGAGTTTTTGCGGTATTATTCTCATCCTCCCTATCTCCCTTTTTAGGGATAGTTCTTTTTAAGTTTACCAAGGGGATTCAGCAAGATAAAGCTATTGAAGAGGGGAGAAGTACATTCAAGTTCCATACGGATCCGGATGCCCTCGCTTCTAGTTCAGCCAGTGCTTTTACAAGGAATTGGGGCTGCTATAGAATTTCGACAGCTCAACGAGTTATCCGGTTGAGGGCGATCCGGGATAGCGGGGTGCGGTGTATGTACTCGCACAAGGCTATTATGTATGATACCATAGCCAAATAAAACTCCCTCCTCTCCTGTCCCCTTACCCTTCCTCCTTCCTCTTTATCTATTTATCCTTCCATGATATCTCACCCGCTCCCTTCTGTGGGATGGAATACCGGCGGGGGCCCCATCACAAACTGTCTCGCGAAAAAGTACGTATTATGTATACAACAGTTGATATTGGAAAAATGCCGGAACAAAAAAATTAGACAACTCATGCAGGGTTAAGGGACCTAGCTGCACTGCGCTGTATAATATTCAATGTCCTAAGAAAGGTACCGATGGGATAGATATTAGGAAACTAAACAATGGGATCTTGCCTAAACAAACAAAACAATTTGTGCAATATCCCAAACAGCATACTGCTTCCTTTTCTTGGGGTAAATGCAAATTTCATAGTAAAGGGGTTTGGGATGGGTAGTCCCGTAAATTTGCTTCATTTATTTGACGTAATTTATAATATTTTTGCCCCCCCTCCTAATTGCGTTAGTTTTTTTTTGTCTGATATCGGAGATATAGTAGGAGCTCGATTCCCATGTGTGGTTCGCGGCACACGGACCATTACTTGTGATGCTAAGAACATCGAAAGAGAAAAAGGGAAAGAGCGGAAAAAGAAGAGCGGTATTCCCTAATTACAAAAACTATACGAGTGCTTCATGACACCTCGCTCGAGCCCAGTGGTTCGCCTGTCTGCTTCTTTTTATATGATACCGGTAATTGAACAGGGGTATTTGGCCAATAGAAAATGAAATCCGTCAAAGTAGGGTAACAAAAAACACCGGCTAATCCCTGTTCGTCACCCGCTTATATTTGTCAAGACCCCATGAGAGACTGTAACGAACATCTCACCTCACATACCACACATCACACATCCAACAGTAATTACTTTTTTCACACACCCACTAGTAAGGTGCTGTCAACTCTTCCCTTTTATCCCCCCGGTCTTCGAGCAGGCAGATAAGCAATGGGGAAGGAAAGGCAGGAAAATCAGGCGGAGCGTCAACGCGGGGTAGATCACATGTCTCCATCATTTTAAACCAGACGCATATATATGAAACAGGTGAGTACTGCTGGGAACGATCCGGGAGCGCCAGGTTGATCTCGTGTATCGGATAGAGATGCATGGCTTTTGCACTATCAGTGGGGGTGGGCGGTGGAAATAGAGATGGAGGTGGAGGTAGAGATGGAAGTGGAAGTGGGGGTGGAGATGTGGTGGAGATGTGGAGGATGAGGAGGAGCGGGACGAGGGATCTGATGTAGGTAATTAGGTTACTGAGCCTGATGGGTATTGATGTGGCTGTGGAATGTCTATTATTCGTGGTGTATCATACTTGGGCATCCGGAGTTAGCTTGATGGTGGCAGGTGGCCTTCGCTCTAACGGGACTTCGTGTTTTGAGCGAGAGGGGCGTAGCCAGTTCTGTAGGGGCCATACTGCACTGTCCATACGAGTACTGTACCAGGGTCCGTTAAGAAGTGATTGAACGGTTATTTAAGGTTAACCAGCCAGATATATCCCTGTCTGTTCAGGTTAACAGTTCCCTACCCTAGTACCATGGATTTTGTGATGGTGCAATCTTTTCTTCTCTTCTTTCTTTTCGGATCGAGGTGTTGTGATACTGTCGGTGAAGGCACCGCGCCCATCAATCCCCTTCCCACACCGCGCCGGTCGTGATCTTTACCACGATCGGTTTGTTGTCAAATGGAGAGGAAATAAACTAAGACATAATGCGAGAAAGGACACGGTGATGGCCGGCTAATAGATAAGTTCATCACGTGGGGATGATAAGAAAAATTTGGTGAACGGCTCTGATTGGAGTATCACCCGATCAGGTACGTGACGAATGCAGTACTGCATGATCTGGTGAAACTGGTTTTCTAGCTAAGAGGTTAGAATAAGGTGTGAACCAGGATTTCCCACAAAATAACCCTTCCCTGTTACCGGTAGTTGCTACCCTCTAAATAAGGGCAAATGTCTCGAAAGCGATACCCAAGGTGGGCATTTGGGAAAATCCTACCCCTAAAGGCTACTCGCCACTCAACAGAGCTGGTGTATTTCGCCACACTTTCTTTTGACCTCTTAGCCTGAAAGCCAGTTTCACCAGGTCATGCCGCACTAGTATGATACTCGAGCAAAGAGGAAGTGTGTAACCCCCTTGCCACAGAGTGGCTTGCATCCAAGTACCGGTACTGAATCTATCGTGAATGTACCTTACTCGGGTGGGTTCAAAATAGCCTTCACTAATCGACGCCCCCTACCGACGGAAAAATTCGAAGTGGTGGCTGGTTACACACTTCCCCCCGGAAGCTTCTGGCACTGTAACTTTGGCCTATCGGACCACATCCTGCGCCTCTAGACGCAGACCACCACGATAACTCCGGACCAAGAAGCCTAAAAAAGAAAAAAGAATGCAGTTCGCGGCCCATCCTTTCCTTCCTCCACATCAATCTCTATCCCAATACCACCGTCCAAACCCATGATACTGGCGGTCTTGACCTGTACTGTGCTGCGACATGGGGAGGTTGCCTTCCGCATGCTCGCCCGAGGCTATAGGAACTTGAGAATAGGGGTTGGAGGGATGCATGGTGAAAGATCTGTGCGTGTCTAGGCGCTCATGCAAAATACTCCCCCTATTTTTCAAGAGCTTGTAGCCTGGGGCAAGTGCCGGCTGGGCTTTTTTTATGTTTTTCTTCTATAGTCTGTAGTGTTATATCATACTGTATATGTTTGTATCGTACCCGGATGGATGGGTGGGTGACTGAATCGTTTGCCCAGGGCAGGATTTCTAGCGTGGGGTTTAAATTTTTGACCGTCAGTGCGCCGATTGCTCGTGGTCCGATTTGCCTTGTGCCTCGTGCCTTGTGGTGGTAGGAATGCGGGTCGCCGTATACCGTAGTTGCCTGTATATATCGAGAGTCATATAATTTATCCATGGAGATTTCGCTGTGCAGGATTGGATGCGGTAAAATAGGACTACGTCTTATGGGGAAGTTCTACACAGACACTGCATTGTAGGCTCTGTATGGTGCCTATTGCCTACTGATACAGTCAAATCAGAGCGTATCCTGTGGGAACCCGAATAAACTGGCCATATACTAGGTAGTCCAAGGTTTCCTGCTCTGGAAAAGGGGCGAAAAGCACCAAAAAAAAACCTCTACTCGCCCAGAGGGATAAGAATAAAAATAAAGGGATGTCGGGCCCTGCGCCGCTCCAACCTCCTAGCACAGGGCCCAACTATTGGAGCTTTTAAGAGATCCCCTAATAAGTACAAGTAAGTGTGATCTTAAACACATTCCTACGGTATCGTCCCTGACTGGATTACCAACCGTACGATGCTGCACAGAAGTTTGCGCTGCGCCTCCCCCTCCCTCTCTGAAAAAAACAAAGGAAGTGGGCCGAAAGAAGGGTGAAACTGCTGGATCCTATTCTTCCTCTCCCTCCTCCTTAGGAGCTTCAACCATGATATGCAACTTGACTTATCCTGTGATATAATACAGTCGCGCTTGGCTATAATGAACTCCAAGAATCACGACGTCAAGGTCTTGTTCACTATGGGCGTCCGTTACAGAAAACTATCCTCTGCAGTAAATTTACTAGCGCGGCTGCTGGTACTGTTCCTTATAGCGAGATATTCACTATAAGGGTATTCATTATAGTCAGGTGCAACTGTAGTGTTTATTTAGCTGTGGACGAGCGAAGGAAACTGAGCCATAATCAGTTTAGCAATCGGGATAGACCACGCTCTCTAACCGTAGGTGAGGCCTGGATTGGCAATTGAGGAAGGTCTCGCATTAAACCAGGCTTCATTCCATGGCTCCGGGATGAGAATCCAAGTGTTCTTTGGGTTGTACTTTACAGTACAAGTACTGTGCTATGTGTGCGTTCAGTACACCCTCATTCCAAAAGTTCTGGCACCCAGTACGGCTTGGGGAGTGATGAGCCAGGGTTTGGAATAGAGGAGGATGACGAGGGGGAGGAGTTGGAGGAGGAGGAGGAGATGTTGAAGAGGATAGCGGCGACGTTCAGGGAAGGGGAAGGGAAGGGGAGGAGATTATGAGGGGACTCTACTGTCTTTGAGTTTTTCACATCAGAGCCTGGTCTAGAGGCTGTAGGATCTTAGATAGGGTGAACGCTTTAGTTGAGCATAGAAACCCGAAATGGAAAAAGTTTGGAAGAAAAAAAAGGTTCTGCCACCCGGGCTGGTACTGTAACACAAAGTGCTATAATACACCCGCTATAAAAATTTGTCACGATATAATACTAGCCCGGGTGCCGGACCTTTTGGAATGCGGCTGTAGAGGAAACTCGAGAGCGTTTAGTAGCTTATCCTTGTGGGAGAATATCTTATGGTACTGTCCCGGGTTCTGATTGCCTAGAGCATTCTGCTCTATACACGGGGATAATATCTAAATGCCTAGTCTAGCCCAGGATATCAGATCGTAGAGGATTTCTTCACTGCAGATGGGGCCAGCTAGGGACGTGATGGAGGAAGAAACCCCCTCCCCCCCCTTTTTTTATATTTACCTTGACTAATGGAGGTTTTGGCTTCTTCACTAATTAAAGATCTCCCGGAAGACTAGACCCCTTAAGTCAATTTCCTTTGTTTCTTTAGTGTTGGTGGGCAGCTAGGTATTGTACTTGTATATTAAATCTGTGGAATAATATAACCAACCCAGGAAGAATATAATCCTACTTGTCTTGAGTGGGTTTATTTTACCGGTGCTGGAAAGTATGTGAATCCCGATCTACAAAATTTTCTGCTACCCCCGTCCTCTTCGCCTGGCTCCTTTTTCCTGCTTGCTTGCCTGCATGCCTTCCTGCCTGGACGCTCTGCAAAGCGGAAAGGTGAAAGGAAAAAGTAAAGGGTGGCTTCCCCCCTCCCCTTTCGAAAAAAAGCAAGGAAAACAGGTGTGTGGTGGATTGGAAAAAGAAAAGAAAAGAGACAACTCGTTACTTTTGAGGGATCTTTTTTTGATTTTACTTGCTGTTACTTGTCTAGATTTTTTTTCTTTTCACTTTTCTCCTTTACTTTTCTTTAGGAATCGTGGTTTTTTTTAACCCTTCTCTTTACTTTTTTACTCTTTTTGCTTTTAAACCTTGACTTCTGGGTTTTTGTCGTTTGAGGCACACACCCCCTCTTCCTCCTTTCGCTCTTGCTGACTGCGTATTGTTCTTCATAAAGTTGGGATCTAATCTCCTTGATCTTGTGGTTGTTGAAGCGGTGATAAGTCCTCGACTCAGCCGAGATTTCCATAGCGGCTCTTTCCTCCCCTCTTCACCTCCGGCCTTGCCCCTCCATCGCTCATCATCCACCGTACTAAAGAGTAGTCCTGACCCACTGCCCCACAGTGTCAATATCTACCATCTATCCCTCCTCACATCACTACAGCCACATCCGCATCCACTTACACCATCCTGCACCATCCAACTGCTCCCCCTGGCTAGGAGTGTCCACATAAACCGCCACATATCACGGATTCGGCTCCACACACATACGCATCCGCATATAGCCACTATGTCAAATCCGATCTATGCCTATAGAGAATACCTCCACCTCCTCCCACACCTCTTCTTCGTAAGAGTCGAGAAGCAAGCCCCAGGCGAGGCTTGCATAGCCTGCGACAGTGCTCTCACCCGCCAACTATACGAGTGCAATACGTGCACGCTGCGCCTGTGCGAACCTTGTCGGGATCAGATAGTGGATAGATACCACATGGGCTCGCTGGCAAAGCTGATAGAGGGTGTGGCAAGCTGGAAGTTGAGGTATCGGAGTCCGGTAGGGATGGAGAATCAACAACGGCTTCACCAGCAGCACCAGCAAGTCAGAGGAGGGGCAGATATGAGCCACCAAACAGTAATCATGATGATGCAGGATGAACATGGGCGGCAGCAATTACAGCACCAACACCAGCTTCAAATCCATCATCAGGGGCAGCAACGGGAACTTCAGAGGATACAGCAGCAGCGGGAGCAGGAGGACATGGAAGAGCAGCGGCTGATGTTACAAATGGACGGCGGATTAAGAACCCGGCGAAAATTTCTGGAAATGATGCAGAAGATTCAGAGTGAGATTGAGATCGAGGCCGAGCTGGAAAATATGGATAATATGTTGAGTGGGATGAGGGGGAGGGGTCCAATGGGTGGTGGGAGTTGATCGGCGGTATTCGGGAGTGGGGGTGCGTCGATACGATATGGAAAAAGCTTGGGTTTTTTACTTTCTTTCTACCTTGCACCCTGCGTGCAGATATGCACGTGGTGAATTGGCGGATGGGTGGCGGGGTCGCTTACCGGCACACTCGCGGTAAGAAAGTTAGACCGATTGCACCTGTGGCGAGATTGGCCCCCTCAGCGAGATAGGTCCACAACCACATTAGCATATCGCAACTGGGCTTATTAAGGCAAATCTCGCTGAGGGGGCCAATCTCGCCACAGGTGCAATGGGTCTACCTGACAATTGCGGAATGAGATCTGCAGAGGATTATGTTATGGTTGCTATGGTATTGTCGGGGGACAAAAATAACGGCGGTATCAACGGGTGAAAATCTTGGACAATGACAACGGCCTCCCCCACCAACCCCACTATTATGAAAACCAAAAAAAAATTAGAAAAATGGAAATACATAGT
>Ga0307509_10001965_pt1 | contig 33940 bp, 45 predicted proteins | sample 10_EM_MG_FD_202245 | JGI IMG/M metagenome (GOLD analysis project Ga0307509, IMG submission 202245) | Populus trichocarpa ectomycorrhiza microbial communities from riparian zone in the Pacific Northwest, United States - 10_EM | ecosystem: Host-associated > Plants > Roots > Unclassified | place...
CCCCGAAACAACAAAAAAAACCAACCAGTTCATTCCAACCAACCAACTTCTTCTAAAATAACGAAATAAACGCCTCACCCGCCGTAACCCTCCGCCTCCCCCCCTCTCCTCCCGCTTTGGAAGAAATACTGTACGGTAGAGAGAGAGAGAGAGAGAGAGAGAGAAAGAGAGAAAAAAAAGAAAATAAGAGAAAACATAGATATACTAGTACATAAAAAAATATGCATACGATCCACCACCACCACCACTACTGCAATGCAATACAGCCCAGAGTCCCGGACAGAACCGGGCCTGAATAGAATATATCATAACTGTACAGTAGGATAGAAATAGAAGTAACTAAGGAAGTCCGGATCGGAATACCGATAGTGCACAATTTGGTAAATAGGGGGAATACCGTATGTAGCATACTTGTAGATGAGTGGATTATCCTTCCTGCGTGTGCATAATAATAATAACAACCTTACTAGCTAACTCAGCCAGCTAGTCTCGTCTAGTCCCACATTCATTCAGTCGTTCATTCATTCATTCATTCAGTACCAGTTACCGCATAACATTACGATACTTATATAGTTGGGTAAGGAGGTATTGTACCTGGGTACTTGTACAGCCACGTACTGTACTGTACAACAACAACGCATCTGACAGCAACCCCAATAGGTAAACCTTTTACGGTATCATAGTCTGTACTAACAGACAGCACGATAACGCTAATCAATCAAACCACCTTCACCAAAAGTTACCAGATAACTTACCAATACCGGTCCAACTACGATACCGGTATCCGGAAATCCCACAATTGGTATATACGACAAGTCCCCCCCCCATCCATCCATCCATCATACTAGTACGAGTATGATAAAATAACAGGTATTTGGGTCGGTTTGACCGGTCGGTCGGTCCGTTCAGTTCGGTCGCCCAGGTGGGGGGGGAACAGGAAAGGGAGGTTTTCCTTTTTTTTTTCTTTCTCTCTTTCCTTTCCTTTCCCTTCCACAAGCCCTTGGCATCACGGATTTCCACTTTCAGCGACTTGTGTACTACAAAGTTATAATATTCTTGTTTTTTTTTTCTTTTTTTTCTTTTCATTATTCTGGGGAGTTTACCATATCCATCAATCATGAACGGGTGTGGGTGGGTGGGTGGGTAAGGCAGGCGGGCGGGCGGGCGGGCGGACAGGTTTGGTGGGTACTGTGGGTAGGCAGTGCGAAAGGCGGAAAAAAAAAAGATGAAAAATAAAATATTAATAAAAAATAAATAATAAAAAAATGAAATAAAAAAGTAAAAAAATAATTGGAAACCGCGATCTCGGTACAGTAGCGTGCTACAGTACCGTAGCTGTAGGGTATATCAGCAGAGAAAAGAAAGCCTTTTGTTTTCCTTCTTTTTTCCTATTAGTCTATACAAGTATTATCACCCATACAGAGCGGTATAATATGGATAACTTTGGTTTTGGGATTATATAACAATACTATCATAGCTCTGGACCTTGCCAAGGGCGGTTTTCCCCAACTACCGTATTCCATGTTATATATATGAACAAGCGTTGAAAGCAAAATAGCCCCACCATGGTATATATATTCGAGTACTTGAAATAATGTCGAAAAACGGGGGGGGGGAGGGGGAGGGGGGAGGAATTGAAGAATTCCCTTACCCATAATCTCGCGAATCCCTGGTTTTTTTGTTATATTTCTTTCTCTTTCGGATACTTCCAGCCCGGCTGGGCTGGGGCACACATTTACATCATTATTATAATAGACCCCACCCAGCGGTCTATGGGTGTGTGTATAACTAACTGATAGATAGATAGATAGATAGACAGATAGATGGATGGAAATATCAGTTTGCAGAAGCACCATTCATTCATTCATTCAATACCTGCCCGGTCCGATATCGTAACTCTATTATCATTGTTATTTATAAGATAAAACGAGATTTGACAAAAAGACAAAAAGAAAATGTGCACGTGAAGTCCCTTCCTTTACCTTGTCACCACCCACTTATCCAACCCGCGAATCAAGAGAAAACCGCCCCCCTCCCCCCCCCGCTAAGCAAGTAAGCAAGCAGCAGCAGCAAAAGAAAAGAAAAATGAGACAACCATCCACAAACTGGCAAGGAGTAAAAAAAAAAAGAGAAAAGAAAGGAAAAAGAGTGAGGAAGAAGAAAAAAGAAACTTGCCCCCCACGTTACCGTGGAGATTAGAAAATGAAATAAGTTTACAAGCACATTAACATTTTACGGGATGTGTGCTCTTCCCCCTTCTTATCATTTATCAAGGGAACAAGGAGCGGAAGATCAATTACAGGGGTGTCCGTAGTCAGGCGTGATTCACCTCACCAGTTAGTACGGGTACTTTTTCAAGGGCCCGGAGAGCTGGCTAAGCACACATACAATAGGGAAGATACGGTTCTAGGTTCACTAAATCAAGCTCAGGAATTATTATTTTTTCTCTTGTCCTTCTCCACTCGCCCCCCACACACCACACATCCATCCATTCTCCCTCTCAAAAAAAAGGATGGAGGAAGAGAGGGAGGGAGGGAGGAGCAGCTAGACTATCGTATCATACCATTCCATACCCAACCAAGCCAGTCCGGCCCAGCTCATCATACCAAGGTAGATTAGAGTGGGGTAAAATGAACCAGAGGGGGGTAATTGTGGACTCAAATCAAAAGTCAAAATCAAAATCAACAACTCAAGCTATGCTCAACCACGAGAAGAAGAAAAGTCCCACAGCACCAGCTAACAAATCGAGAGCCAAAAAGAATAGGCAGATAGGTAAGCAAGCACCACCAGATTGTGCCGAGATTTCCGTAATTTTTTTCTTCCTCCTTTCCTCGCCTCCCTCATCCGTTCACTTTCTCATTCTCTCCTTTCTGTATGGGATGTATGGAAGTATGGATGGATGGACGTACAGCATGGGCGGGAGATAAAACAGAACGTAGGCCGACAGGACGGATGGAAAGCAAAAGTCTGTAGAGGACAAATGAAGTGAGGAAGAAAGAGGTACGAATTATTACTGGCCGCATGGTGGTAGATTTTTTTTGACACAGAAGGGTAAAAAAAGAGATGAATGCACCCCACACCAAAGGAAGAAAAAGGTTGGAAAGATGGGAAACGGGAACAGAGAAAAATGAAAAAATCCGCTAATCGGCCAACGCCCTTTTTCTCCCCTTTCCCTTTCTTTTTGCCTGGTTACCCCGGATCAGAACCGAGCAACAGGGTATGGGGAAGAAGGACAGGAAAAAAAGAAAAAAAAAAGGTTGGGAAGAAAAAAAGAAAAGAAGAAAGAGAAAAAGAAGAAAGAAGGAAAAAAAAGAAAAAGAAATAAGTGACAGTTGGATAAAAGGAAGGGTAAATTGTATAAAAAAATAAAAAAATAAAAAAATAAAAAAAAGGAAACACAGCCAAACGGCTATGCAGATCAGGAGATATATTACGGAGCCGCAAAATAAAACTGTAGAAATAAGCTTTTTTTGTTCTTTCCTTTTTCAAAAAAAATAAAAAATCCTACCATTAAAACTTCCGGTCCAAGCTGTACTTAGCCATGTCCGTATGTAGTGCCATGGTATCGTCGGGATAAGCACCCATAGGTACCATAGCGACCGGTCCCGCACCAGGTCTCATCGGGGGAAGTTGTTGTTGCTCGTACGGCGAGTCCACAGAACTCTCATCCTCCTCATCCATATGCCCCGCCGAAAAATCGAATGCCGCATCGGGGTTAGAGTTACTCCCGCAGGAGCCGTTCGGAGAGGTTATTGAGTGCATGTCACCACTCGCATGACGCCCGGCATCGCTACCCATCTCGCCATCTACTAATCTGGGCTTTTTGGTGCCTGTGATCTTCCTGTCCTTCCCTCTTCCCTTGATACCGCGATTCGAGTTCTTGTAGAGCTCGGCAAAGTACTCAAACAGCTCCCTGTCCGCCACTGAAATGTCGTCACCATCCCGGACTTGCGCGAACTTCTCCGTCAACTGCCGTAACGTTACGGCATGAAACTTGTTTTGATGGGACTGTGGGACAAGAGCGAACAAATGTCAATAAATGCGTGGTGAAAAAGCGAAACATGGGATATCACCCGCAGTTCATCTAGCTAGTGGGCGGTAGGGGAAGGTAGGGGCGCTCGCACCTTAAGATTCCCTAATTGCGTAAATTGCTTTTCACAGTTGTCCAACCGACAAGTAAATGGCTTTGAGCCATCGTGTACGATCTTATGAGCACGAACATTGCCCCTCTGAGCAAACCGTTTACCACAGAAATCGCAAGAATAGGGCTTCTCGCCAGTATGTCTACGCTCGTGCGTCTAAAAGAGAACATCGCGAATCAAAAAAAAAGATCACTAATGTGGAAAAGGGTTGAAATGTCCGGGATACAGCACATGGGTAGATAGGGCAGAATCTAAGCACAAGAGGATAACGGACCTTCAGGTTACCCAACTGGGAAAATCGCTGGCCGCATCCAGGTTCACTACAAGGCTATTTTTAACGTTAGCACTACGAACTTTATTGGGGAGTGTGATAACCACGGAAATCAGAAAGGGGGTGGGGTGAACGGCCCTCGGCCAGAAACAAAGGGAGAGTAACGAGAAAAAAACAGGGGAACCAACAAAAGGTTTGTCTCCAGTGTGTGCCCTGGAATGAATATCGAGGTGCGTCTTCTGAAAGAAACTCTTGTTACAACCGGGAACATCGCATTCGTATCTCTTTTTTGCCTTCTGCGAACCCGATTTTTTTTCCTCCTTACCACCCCTGGCTGGTGAGTCCTCATCCTCCGCCAACAACTTAGGGACACCAAGCCCACTCCCCGACGCTGGCACCTGAAGGTTGCTGCTGAGTTGTGGTGGGTAGCCGTTCTGGCCGTAGGGGTTACTTGTATATGGCGATCTGTTCTGGAAACCAACTTGTTGAATCGGTGTTACTGGTGTGTTCTTCAGTGGCTGCCGGGGCTGGGGATAACCTGGTGAAGGTGAGTTTGACTCGGCTTTTATTACTACAGGTTGCCTCGCTTGTATCGCCTTCATTAGAGTATCGACATCTGTTTGAAAGTCAACGTCGTGGTTGGGGTTTGAAACTTTCGTTGAGCCAGGGCTCCCCCGGGGTGGTGAAGAATGGGGATACTGATAGGACATGGACCTAGCATTTTGGTTCTGGGTTTGAACAACTCCCTTTGCCGGAGGCTGCTGTCGCGATATGTTAGCAGGTCTCCGTCGGTTTTCTGTGGGGATTTGCTGCTGCTGCTGCTGTTGAGCTTGCTGCTGTTGCTGGGCCTGCTGTTGTTGGGCTTGCTGGGCCTGTTGCTGAGCTTGTTGCTGGGCCTGCTGCTGAGCTTGCTGCTGAGCTTGCTGCTGGGCCTGTTGTTGGGCTTGCTGTTGGGCTTGCTGGGCTGCTGCTGCCGCCTGCTGCTGTTGCTGAGCCTGTTGCTGTTGCTGGGCTTGCTGCTGTTGCTGGGCTTGAGGGAGTCGGTGCGAAACAACTGTCGGTGTCGGCTGAATACCGTGATGAGGATGTGTTAAGTGCTGTTGATGATGCGGATGGGGATGAGGATGGGGATGAGCTTGCTGAGGATGAGGATGAGGTTGGTGATGGGGGTGATGAGGATGTGGGCCTGTATGAGGGTGCGTTTGTCCATGATGAGGATTTGCATGGTGCTGCTGCTGTGGTGGCGGATATGATTGAGGAAATCCAGGCTGCGGATGTACAACACCAACATTCTGGTATTGGGGGACTTGGGAAGTATCGAAGCCAAACTGTCCTGGATACGCGTCAAAGTCTCCCATCTGATTCTGGACAAAAGGCTGAGCATTCATGGGCAAGTGAGGAGCCATGATTCCTCGTGATGACGTAGATGTTGAAGCCGAGTGTTCGTTTGTACGATATACAAGGCCAGAGATATCCATTGTCCCAAGTGCAGGGCCGCCCAACCGATGGATCTTGTCACGATGCCAGACACGGGCTGAATTCGATGCCACTGCTAATGCCAGAATTGCGGTTGTGACTTTATGAACGTGCCCGGGGTTCGAAGAGGGTAAGGGAAAGGTGAGACTACCAGGAAAACCTTCTGCCGGGTAGGATCCGTATCCAGGAGGCTGGGCAGAGCGTCTCGGACCGTCAGTCGTACTTTCAATGGACCGCAAGAGCTGCGCCTTGTTGGAAGAGCTGATGTCCAACTTATAACACCCCTCCCCCACACAGAGTGAACGAAGGGAAAAAAGTTTTGCTGGACCTTGGAGTATCTTCTGCCACCCGCACGGCGTCGCCCAGTGGTAGGAGGGCGTCGGTCATATACTTACATGCAAGGCCAGGCAAGAGCGAGAGGGGGGTGGGTTTGTGACCTGGGGGCAAGAAGAGAGAGAGAGAGAGAGAGAGAGAGAGAGAGAGAGTACCGTAGCAGAACTGAGCAGGTGACGACTAGAGGCGGCGTGGGAGAGATCCCTGGTCAAAACAAGAAAAAGGAATTAAAAAAAGTTACCACTGCTACTTGCATGCATTGCAGCTCGGCGAATCTTCGATCGAATACTAACGGGATGATGTATATCTTGTACTATGAACATGAAGGGGGAAGAAGGAGGAGGGGAGGGGGGTGGTGGTGTATGGACTTTGGGGAGGTGTGTAAGCACACTGGATGAGCCCAAGGAATACGGTAGCTGGGAGGTCTTGTTTCGATCATTTTGGCGGACACTCTGCCTTCTTGTGAACTATGAAACCGCCCGCCTGGGGCCTATCTGCAGTTATGGGAAGTGTGGAGGTAGTGGTTGAGTGAGGTGGGGGGGGGGGGTTGGTGGATGGATGAGTGGATGGGAAAGGATTGTCATACTGTGGATTGCAAAATAAACACGCGCGCACAACACACACAGCTCACACTGCTCACTCACACTCAATACAAGGCCAAAACTCAGTCTGTGTACCGGGGGGTAGAAAGAAATAGATATGATAGTAATAATAATTATAAGAGCAGGAGGGGTGAGAGGAGGACGAGAGAGAGGGAGTTTCCCGGGGCAGGCATGTAAAACTGGTGGAGGACAGGCAATTATTCGGGCTGCTTTCCATGAACCTCACCCATTCACCATCCACCATCCATCCCCCGTCTCTCACCTCTTCCCGGCGCATTCTTCCCTTCCGTCCAACCCAGGCTTCGTGCACTCCCTTCAGCCCCTCCGTTGGGATCTGCTGGGGCGCGAATACTTCGAGTAATGTGTCTGTGCTCGTAGGAGTCGCGATTCGTACATAATCCATGGCGAGGAAAACCCGGAGGGGGCTGCTCGCCAGGGCGCCCTACGGCGAGAGCCACACATAGTCAAGTAAGATCGGATTGAGATCAAGCATCCCCCTTTCCCCCCGTTTTCTCATGCTGCCGATAAATAGATACTCGAGCACAGGTATTAGCATTATTATTATTATTATTATTATTATTATTATTCCATCCCCTAATTTCTAAGGGAGATAGTCGAGTAGAGATACTACAAGTGACATGGTGGGATCTAGTATATTGTAATAATGATAGAGAGAGGAGATGAATATTAATGAGATTGGAGTTCCTCAAAAGGGAAAGCATCGATCGCTCAATGCTGGTTCTTTTGCTGAAAACGAGAGAGTTAACGATAGGCGATTCATTGGTCACAAAGCCTTCCCAATCCCATCATTCGCTTTTAATTTTCTCCCCCCCCCCCTTCCTGCCATCTGTCCCTTTCACTCGTGCGGAGAAAGCTGAACGAGCGGACGACTGGAGAAAGGCCAGTGGAAGAGGGAGAGGGGGGATAGATGGATGGAAAAGGGATAGTGAACTAGGAATAGTGCGGCTGCAGCTGCTTGTCGTTTTTCGTTTTTCTTTTTTTTTCTCTCTTCCTTCCTGGAAAAGCGCTCTTGGAAGGGGGAGAAAAAGAGATCAATTGACCATGAGCCCTTTTCCTCTTGTTGGCTTGTTGGTGAGGCATGGTTGGTGGAGAAAGGTGCACGACCTCCCCTCCACCATGACCCCAAAGGGGACGAGCGAACCAGGGGGTTCCGCGCAAGTACTTGTATTGCCTGCACGCACGTCAAGCGAGTGGGAGGATGAGATGCACGCAGAGATGTAACAAAGCTAACCAACAATTGCTATAGATCTGCACAAGGCCTCCCCTCACGCCCATCCACAATCATTCATCTTATACTCGTATACTGTACTCGTACAAGTACATACTGATCAAACCAAGCTAAGAATAAGACATATCTGCTGGTACCTACTCTTTGCTGGTACGAGGTTTTTTGGAACACAGTTCCGATAAAATACCGTAGAGGGGATTGAGGCTTATTTTTCTTTGACGAAGGTGGTTAGTAGGGAAGGAAAGAGAGAGAAAAAGAAAAAAGTGGGAGAAAAGGTAGCGAACCGTAGGGTAATCGAGGGGCCGGGGGGGGGGCCTTACTGACCACGGTCTTGTTGGCGAAAACTTATTGCTGGGGTCAATGCGAATCCTTTTCAAGTTCCATGACGACGAAAACACCGTGCGACAGTTCGCGCAGATGGATAAGAGACAACAGCCAAATTCAAACCACTCCAAGTTGAGCAAGAGGGTAGTCTGGCGTCAAAGTTCAATCGAGGCAAGTCAGCACCTCTCATTCACACATATCATGCTTTGCCCATTCGCTCGGACAGTAAATAGAATATCATAACCCTTGCTCTGGGAGGCACAAGAAGAGAGAGAGGATCCAGTATGTCTCTGGTTGTCCTCTCACCCCTCCTCCCCCCCCCTTTCACCTTCGCTTCGCCCACTTTGATTTGACCTCATTCGTTCTATGTTCCCATTCTCTCCCTCTTTTCATGCTCTCATCCAACCCAGCCCACCCTTACCCCAGTCTGCCGGATGATGCGTGTGCCTCTTCGGCAGTATAAACCGTGAGTGGGCCGAACCTCTTTGGTTTCCATATCAAGGGGGATAAGGAACCCAAGGGGAAATCAAGCAATGAGAAGAGAAAAGAAAAAAGAGAAAGGGAAAAAAAAGAAAAAAAAGAAATATATATAAAAAAAAGAGGGCGAGATGGGTTTATTTTCCCGTGCATGCGTGTGTGTAAGAATAATAATAAGGTTATAAGTGCGTGCGAAAAAAAGATAATCAGAAACACCACACATCGTTCGCACAGAATGTGTTCAGATATGGAATCTTTTGTCTATCTTTTTCTTCTTACTTTTTTCTTCCCATCCATCCCCAGAGGCACCTGGAAAAAAATCGACATCTTCAAACGGTATGCTATTTTATTTTTACAATCCCCACCGTATGGATAGCTACTTAACCGTGTCATTTTTATTTGCTTTATGCTGCCGCCATCGTAGTAGCACCGTACCCATTACCGTACCGTCCGCAACGTATCGTAGCGAGTATCCCACATCGAGATGAGATAAATAAAGTGGTTACCATAATCATAGCCCAACCGCATACAATAATAATGATAATAATGATAATAATAATGCTCCTATTATATGCTACACAGATGGATACCAAAAAGGTGATTTTTTTCCTCTTTTTTTCTTCCTTCTTCTCTTCCTACCAACTTTACTCGATATAGGCCCCGCTTATTTAGATAAATAGGGTGGACACATTAAAAATTTCCTCTTCTGCATGTTTGGCGACCAGGCTCTCACCTCGCGACCGCGGACACGGGTCGTAGCATCGGGACCAATGATCTCTTGTCTCTGTCGTAACTGTCTAGGATGTGTGTGAGAGGGAGTGGTGGTGGGTAATGGTATGATAGGGTAGTTTTAGTTGTCTGCCTGCCTGCGCAACATTGAAGAAAAAGGCTAGAGGATTCGAGTTCTCACCCCATTTCTTGGCTGACTTGACCCCCTCTCCCCCTCCCCTTTTTGGGCCTCGTTGGCAATCGCCAGGTGTTAAACTGTCAACTCTAAGTTATCATAAGTTATAGCGTTAAATATCGTACTCATCCTAAAAGCGCCGCTCGAATTCACATGGTCGTTATCTACAGGAGATACGGTGCTATGTTGATTCCCTTGGCACTACAATATTATAGATTAAACCCGGGCAAGAAGAAAGAGGGAAGCTTATTTTCGGTCGATCACTTCCTGTACGGTGCCGGTACGCCCCAAAATCCCCTCCCCGTTTGAAAGTGAAAAAAAAAAAAAAAGAAAAAGGTGAAAATCACGAATTATTGATCCTTGGTCCTTTCCTTGGGTTCCTCCTTTCTTTCTCTCACCTTTTCTTCCTACAGTTCAGATATTTCAATTTCTCACCTTCACCCGTCCTCTCTCTTCCACCATCAACTTACCGGTACTGCACTGCACCCATTCCTGTACCGGTGGTAATCCTCCCTCTCCCCTTTTCACCAAAACAATCTTTCCCCCCCCCCATCAAGGCTTACCGGGCTAGTAGCACGAACGAACGAACGAATGGACAAAAATCCATATGGACATCTGTGTAACCTCAGAATCCAACACACATTTTTCTTCAATTTTCAATGCACGAGGTTGCCCCGCCGCCGGGCATCATTTTATTCAACAAACCCCCCCCCTCCCCCCTTCTTCCCCTGTCCTGCTACCACTGCCCTACTTCGGGGGGGAGGGGGGTGAGCCAAAGTGAGGCGGATTCAAACTTATCCACCTGGTCAAAATCCGGTGAGTGTAACGATGGAAAAGGGCCAATCTCCCTTAAAACCCTGTACACGGAAAACCTCTCACGGTACGGTACCCTACTTCTCTTTCCTTCCTTCCTTCCATCCTTCCTTCGGTTCGCTCATCCGTCCAAATTAGTGCTACAGTATACTAGTACTGTACAATACACATTTTTTCCGTCTCATTTCATTTCATTTTTTTTTTCTTCAAAAAAAAACTCTCACTCTTATGATGCTTTCGGGTTTCCCTCGCGCATACAAAACTCGGGCGGTTCCAAGCGAGGGGGGGGAGGAGGAGGAGGGGGGGGAGGACCCACCCCGGAACATGGGTTATCACAAGCCGTTCCAGAATGTTGGGGCGAAGGAAAAGCCTCTCATGGAACTTGTATGTATCACACTCTACGATTTGTGTGTCTGCACCCCTTCGCAGACTTGCGTTCTCAAGCACTTGGACAAAACAGCATGTGCAAAGGATAAGTGGCGAAGCCACCTAATATCCTGACCTATCTCTGACCTGACCTGATAGACCCCTCCTCCTCCAAGAGCTGTTCACCGGGTCACACATAGCTCAAGACCCATGACCTTTCCTATTTACCCTTAGACTTTCGTGCTAAAAAATCACCCTCTCTTGTGAGGACGGAAGGAGGTTCCCTGGCATCGATTATTTATGACAGTTATCATGCTCGTCATTGTGCCAAGGCGTCGGAATACTTCAGAAGGAGCGCGGAGTGTCTCCCTTGCCAAGTATCTCCCTCCCAGTTGCAAAAAAGATATGATTATTATCATTCGGGAATCTTGGCACCTTTTAGGCCAAACCCGTGCCAAGATTTCCGGACACTTTTGAAATGCGCGCGAGTGCAGGTACCAGGGAAACTATTTTCGTCCAAGACAGGGATCATGATTTTTTAAAGGCTAACCTAAATTAACTGCTCAATGAACTTTCAGATTACGTACAGTACCCCTACTCGGTTCTCGGGTATGGAGGTTTGTGATGGGTCAGAACAAGGTAATACGGTACCGTCAGAGGGGAAAGGTGGCTTATTCCGCTACCGGCAGGAGTGCTGCCTGGAAGGGTAAAAAGGGTTTGGTAGTTTGAACCCCTGGGTGGTTCAGTACGATTACTGTGCTCTCTGAGCCAAGATTTGGCACCCGTTTTCTCTTTTTCTTTGGGCGGCAAACCCGAGGGGTACGAGTACAGCGCAGCCAAACAGCATTACCAAATCCGATATTGCCGCTAGATTTTTGGTATGTCGTTCGCCGCCGCCCCCCATCCCTTCGTTGCTCCCCTCCTGCAGTGTGTTAGTGGGCACGAGTACCGGTACGGTATGGCTGTCCTTGTGGTACCGTCACCCGTACGGTTATCGTACTCGTGCACCCCATCCCATACGGTAACCTGTTACTGCGTCCAAGAGATCGGAGCATAAGATCTCAGTTTGAAACCCTATATACCAACTTGTTTCCGGTCAAGGAAGCATATTTTCTAGATCCCGCCATTTTCTTCACAACATCTTTGGGGCACGGTTCCTGACGGGCTAAGTGATAACGTAGTCTAATCTCTGAGGGGCGTTGACAAATTGTCTCTTCAGAGCACAAATCTCTCGCATTTTTTTCCCTCCCTCCCGCACAACTACCGGACGGCAAGAGGGAAATGGGATAGCCTTGACCGGGTAGTGAAGAATAGATATAATAAGTACCAAAGGAATATAGAAGAAATATGATAGAAAAAAAAGGAGACAAGATGAATCCGTGATCTCCAAAAAAATCAGGGCCTAACAATGGTTACTTGGGTCCGTTCACACCAATCGATTCGTCCTCTCATTAACACAGAATAGACGCCTTCTTCGCCTGGCGGCTTCGCAGGATGCAGTTCATCCCATGATTCTCGGAACTGCAGAAAAGGATTGCCTCATCATCAACATCCTTCCCGCAACATCCCCGCATCCGCCATCCGCCACTGCAAAATGAAAATGAAAAAAATGAAAATGAAACAAGTAAAGAACAAACGAAACAAAAATACAGATACCTACAGCATTTGGGAACCCCGAACGAAGAACCTTTGTTTGGAAATACACCGAGAACCTGCCACCTTTAAAACTGATAGCAGATCCTTTGAGGGAGGCTTCAGTTTTAGTTGTAGTTTTCAATGAAAAAGAAGAAAAAAAGAAAGAGAACCCCCCTGCGAAGGCTCAGGGCATGCAACATATCCTATCCCTAACCATCCTAAACGTCCAGGGGCCAGTACCTAGGTTCGCCTTTATAGGGCATTAGGCTGATGATGATATGGCTCGTAACTACAGCGATTGTTACCCACGTCAGCAGCGTTACCAAGAAAAATTTTCATGCCACACTCGATGCAGGATGGATACCACACGTGGGGGCGTTCTCATACCCCCAATTTTGTGGGGTAAAACAAACGGAAAAAAGAAATTTGAAATGAATAAAATAAAAGCATCGACAGCAAGGGTCCGGGTCGAAAAATAAAATAAAAACGGAGAAATGGTTTAGAAGGGGGAAAAAATAGACTAACCTCCAGATCCTCGCCCGCATATCACCACTGCCAGTTGCAAAAAGACCACCTGAGGGACTTGGAGCGACAGAGATAACTATTTTGATGACAAACAGAAACATTATCAGCCGCATATCCCGGGAGAATAAAGTATCATAGAAGAGAAACCGGCTCCAACCACGCTTCCTATCCCAGGCTCCGAGATCGATTTTCAGGACGACTAGGGGGGAAGGGGGGGGTATTGCTGGGAAATGCTCAAAATTCAAGACTTACCCGAGTTCTTGTGACCTTGTAGCATGAGCTGTGCACTCGCGGTCCGGGGATCCCAAAATTGCACACCACGATCCTTCGAGCCACTCAAAACCCAATTTCCGTCAGGTGTCAGGGCGACGCTAAGAACAAAGTCCTGCACAATGCTAGGTCAGTTCATAATTTCGGACCGGACATTTCTCAAATCCCGCGCCCTTAAATCCGGGGGAACCTTTGCCAAAGGAGCTCCAAAACTAACCTTATGTCCCTCAAAAGTTTTCACGCATTTGCCGCGGCTAGTGCCTCCACCTGGCATAAGCCCTCTTGCCGCCGACAACTCCCACATCTTGATCGTCTTATCAAGAGAGCCGGAAACCAGATCTCTTCCATTAGGAGCAAAGGCAACACTGTACACACTATCCTTGTGACCTTCGGCGCCTTCGAGTCTCTCAACCAAGTAGCCACTCTGCGCATCCCAGACTCTAACGCTCTTATCGAGAGAGCCTGCTGCAACGTACCGGCCATCAGGAGAGATAGCGACAGTGGTTACACCATCTTCAATGCTGAGAGTAAGAACATTTTGGCCAGATTCGATATCCCAGACCCGGACGGTGCGATCACCGCTGCCGGAGGCGATATGCCTTCCATTACGAGCGAAGTCCAAGGAGTAAATATCCTGTTCGTGACCATGGAAAGTCTGCTTAATCGTACGACTCGGGATGTCCCATACCTATAAATTCGAAAAAGAAGCAGTTAATATTTCCCAAACTAACCAAAAGCAGAAGCTCAGGCTTACTCTAATTTGTTTATCCTCGGCTCCCGTAGCGAGGTATCTCCCGTCGGGGCTAAAGCAGACACTTCGGATATACAGGTCACCATCCCTATCAACTGTTTCGTCTTGCAAGCGGGAGACTATGTTTCCACTTTTAACATCATAAATTTGGGCACTTCGGTTACAACCAGTGGCAACAAATTTCCCGTCCTGACTAAACCTTACACAGCACACAACACTGTTGTGCTCAAGAGTATGGACTAGATCAACATCCAAAAGGCGAGGAACTTTGGGATTAAAAATTGCAAACCAATCAGGTCCTTCTTTTTTCTGGTTAGCTGGTACTCTGTCATATTCAAGATCGCCAAGGCAGCTGGCTGGCGATCGGGGGCGGGCAACTTGTGGAGAGCCCCGGGGGTCAGAATTATAGTTCGGTGGCTGGTTTTGTTGTGGAGTGGCTGGCCCACCCGGCCCACCGGGACGTCTGCTCTTACCAGGCCCGGGGGAGGCTGTGGGTTGCGGTGGTGGGTTCCCGTAACCACCTACAAGCACCCCCGACAAAGGTTAATACGGCAATCGGCCTATTAGAAGAGATGGGTTCTTTCGTTCAGGGGGATGACAATTTGGGGAATGCAAGTGAAGAGCCGAGATAAGGTGCGTGATGAGGAAGCGGAGAATTTCTTACCATTCACAAACGAGCTTGATGGATATACAGGCTGCTGTTGCTGCTGCTGTTGCTGCTGCTGCTGTTGCTGTAGCTGCTGAGGGGGCTGACTCGGTGGAACTTGTTGAGGAAGGGAGGTGGGGGGTGGGGGGATAGAATGATGAGGTGCTTGCGGATGGGATTCTTGTAGCGGTGGTGGTACGAGTCCTGGGCCGCCCTGTCCGTTGTTGCCCGCCATGATACCTACAAACAGACCGGCACCGGCTGGGAGAGAGGGAGGGGGAGGTTGGACAGAAGGGCCAGCGTTTTGGGAGCCATGCGGTGCAACATGTGCACCACCACGCGCATCCAATTCCCGATTAAGTCGGGCTATCTCGTCCTCATACCTTAGGACGTGAATATCAGCCGTCAATCCCATCCTGGCATTATGTACGTATTTTTCGAGAACAATTGGAGGGAGCAAACAACTAGGGGCCAATCTCACTTTTGTTTCATGGCGCCATGGGCTGCTTCTAATTGGAAAACAGTCTGTCTGACCAAATCCATTTCTTGAATCTGTTGTTGGACTAATGCAATATCAGCAAACATGTCAGCCCAGTTGGAACACTTGCATCCACTAGCCTAACACTAAACTTGGGCATTAATGGATAATATGGGAAGGGGAAACGTACTCTTGTGCTCATAATCGCTAGACCTAGATTGCTGATCCGCAAACTCTTGTCGGACCTGCTCCAAAAGCTCAGTCAAGCGACTGTTCGGGGCAGGCACCATCCCGCGATGTGATGTGTACATTGTGGACATCCAGCAGGAGCCGTTAAAGTTGTCCGGAAAGGCGATTCGGGATCAGTGTTGATTTTTAGTAAATCGCGGTACGCAGGGTCCAAAATTGTGGTTGCTATATATTTGCGGGGAAACGGTTCAGGGCTGCTGATGAAACACGATTCTACAACCACCACCGACACACGCGATTGCCGTGGACTGCGCAGAGCTAGGCGCGACAGCGTCCGTCTCGTAAACGCTCCGCAAAATAAAAATCGAGAAGGGGGAAGATAAGCGGGGGGTTAACGACTAATGATTGAATAGAGAATTGCAGTGATAATAATAATCAGGAACAAATCAGCGATGAAGATGGCGATGGCGATAGTGATGAGGAGGAAGGTTGGGTGATGAATGAAAACTGTTACGATAGAATAGGTGTGTAAGTTTCGTGTTGTGCTATAGAAGATGGACGAAGAATATCCACTGTGATGGTAAAAGCCTTGTGTGATCGTGAAAAGAAACGTGATAAGGTGTGAGGGGAGGGGGGGTGTGATAGGGAGGGAGGGGGCTTAGCGGAGCGGGAGACTCACCAGGGGCGGCTGTCGGTAGACGTGCGTAATGATAGACGTGTTTTTTGTTGTGTGTGTGAATGTATGTGTGTGTGCTAAGAGTTGCTTTGTGGAGCAGAAGAAGAAAGGGAAAAGGAGAGAGAGATGGAAAGAAGAATGAGAGAGGGAAGGGGGTAAGAGGATGAAGGAAGTCAAGGATGCAAAAGGCAAATATAAAGAGTACCGGGGGTAAGGGAAGCACAGCAGCTAACGCTAGAAGTGGTTCCTCTGTTTAAGGAAGGGTTAGTGGTTGAGGTTGTGATGAAGAAGGGTAGAGAACAGGAGGAGTGAGGAAGAGGAGCGAGGAGGAAGAGGAGCGAGGAGGAGGAGGAGGAGGAGGAGGAAGAGCGACGGACGGGCGTTAATGAGAATGAGACACAGGAATAATACCTTGCCTTTCCAATGCCTGTATTCTAGGGTAGCAGGGCTGCCATTCTGTGGCCCGCTAAATGCTTTTCGCAACGACCCGGAAGACAATGTGGGTGTGGGTGTGGGAAGATTTAGGGTGGGGAGGTGCATGGCTCCGCTAAGGGTTAGGTTTCGCCGCTAGTACCACCCCTAGAAAAAGTGCGACATTGGCAGCCGTGGCGCCCTGATGTCGACAGCCTTCCTGGAAACGGGAGCGTGAGGAGAAAAGAAAAATATATATAGAAAAAGACAGGAACGAAAGCATTTTCTTGGAAAATGATAAAAATGGGAATGAATGAATTGGGGAGGGGGGGGATATCTGGGGTTAGTACAGTGTCCATGTGCGGCTCCCAAACCTTGATCAAACTTCTGCCCCATCTTTGCCAAAACTACACAGCACACGGTAACCGTTCATACCGTCCATATCCTACCGGTACGGTACCTTCACGCCCCCCAGAGGCTTATCGTCATCAATTGTAGTGCTCAGGTCCGGCTTTTATTTTATTTTATTTTTGATACTACCGCCTGTCCAGGCCTCCCACCAAGCAGTCCAGGATGTCTGGTGCATAGGATGCCCACTGAGTGAGAAAACCGCTCATTGGTCTCCCCTTGCGACGTGATGAATAGTAAGGTATCATACCCGAATTGTCAGAATACGGTAGTCATCAAGTCTCTCTTAGCTGCTTTGCCATATTTACCCACGACACTGCACCGTACGGTACTCGCACACTGGGTTTCCACCCCACGATGCTGGTATGATACAACGACGACTCTCGCAAACCTGCCAACCCGTATAGATGGGTTCAAAAATCTCCTCCTGCCCTTTACTACCAACCCTACACTGCATGATACGGTGCTGGTACGGGCACACTATTATATCGTTGAGCACAAAAAGACCTGCTTTGCTACAGGAGAGCACGAGCCAGTGGTGAATCCTCCAGCAACCGCGGCCAGCGCCTACATATTATACCATATCATACATAACCCATTCGGCCAATGTTGTTGGAAGTTCCTCAGGGTAAGGATGCCCAGATACGATGTTTACCCGCCACCCGTTTTGCAATGCAGATGCGCGGCGTCCAAACCAGCATGACATACCGCTATTTCGCTCTGTCGGTACATTCTCCGTCACCTCACCAGCCACACAACTAACCACACACACCGCTCCCGGAGACACCCCTGCTCTGTTCCTTAGATACACAGCGGGCGATTCCCAATATGCAGAAGGCGAGAAAAAGTAAGCAAGGAGGGAAGGAAGGAAAAGAAAATAAGGAAAAGAAAATAAGGGAAAAAAAGAGGAAAAAGGAAAAAGAGAAAAAAAAATTATGATAAACCCCAGAACTCACACTCGCGACCACCAACTGACAAGACGACTCCATGTCCACGATCATCCCTCTCCCGCCAATCGTGCCGAAGCCAAATCAAAAGCCAACAGTCATGAGGAAACACGCTTTTTCTGATACAGATCAGCGAGAATGAAGAAACAAATAAAATATGACGAATACCGGTAGGAGATTATTATTATTATTATCACTATTGTTATTGTTATTATTATTATTATTATTATTATTATTATTATTATTATTATTATTATTATTATTATTATTATTATTATTATTATTGTTATTATTATTATTATTATTATTATTATTATTATCATCATTATCATCATTATTATCATTATCATTATCATTATCATTATCATTATTATAATTACCACCACCACCACTGTTATCATTCCGACAAAAATAAGATGGGAGTAAAGCAAGGTTTCCTACCCTCAACCCTCGACAATAGTTTCGTGCTTTGGCAGGCTAGTTCGTCCTGGATTTCTCCCCCAGAACAAAGGACCTCTGGTGTGCCAAAACAAAGGATATGGTGATCCGGATGATCGCGAACTGTTACTTGTGGTTTAAATAGAAATACCTTTCCACGCCTCTCAATCACGGTTACAGGCATCCGATATTATCTACTATCCTCCATTTGCTCCACCTCCACCACTCACCCCCTCCTCATCTGCAGCTACACGAATTATATAAATTCCTCAACCTAAATGTGGAAGGTTGCGCTTAGTTACACGGCTGGTGATGTTCAGATCACGGGCCGGAATGCCTCGCTTCTCACCTTCAATGGGTTGGCCGGAGACCGAAGATGAAGATTTCCATTTCGATCCATTTGTGCAGTATCGTAATACATTGCCCGGCAACTAGGCTTCTACACCCAACATATCTTACCATATCACATACTACGCCCAGGCGGAATATCACACTAGAAGAGCACGCCGGTAGTCGTATCGACCCAAAAATCAGCACAAAACTCGAAACAACCGATCAATTACCCCCCCTTTTTTTTCTCCCTCCTCTAACGAATGTATTACAGCTGCCGAGAAAGCACCGATAGAAGTCGTTTGTCCCATGATCCACAACTCCGCACAAAGTAAGCTCTTGGTCTTTCTTCCCACCCCCATGAGGGGCCGATTGAGGGCCAGCCAGGAAGGTGAGTATGATAGTCCGAGGGTCGACACCCATGTCAAAGCTTGGCACAATTTGAGCCTCCGCCTCGTCCCATTCGTCCAGTCTTCATTCCCGCCGTCTATATCCCAAATTATCTACACTCGCGTTGCTGCCTTCAGTTACCAAACTGATTGTAAAGGGCAAGAGGAAGAAGGAAGGAGCAGGAGGCGTGGGGGGTCTGGGTTTGTATGATATAGGTGCCTCTTGGCGAGCAAAACCCTGAGCTGTGTCATTGTAACCGAGCTATAAAAAATAGAAAAAAAGTGAGGTGTGAAGGGGTGCGGTCGGCTAGCTTGCTCCTGGATTCCTCTGGAGGAAATACCGTTAGTGAATGACCATGTTTGGGTATTAATTGCAAGCTTTGGTCAACCAGTGGTGGTGGTGGTGTTTACTCGAGTACTGTGCAGTTGGGTGTGCAGTGTCCAATCGCGGTGTGTTGAGTAGATTCCCGAAACCCTACTTAAAAGAGGGGTCTGTTGCCGCCCAGTGCGCAAAACAAAGTTGTGCGAGATATCATACCCCGCAGGAAGAATGTGAGAAAAAGGAAAAATAAAGGGAAAAAGAAAGAAAGAAACAAAAAAGGAAAGAAAACAGGAAACCCCGTAACTTGCTTATCCCACGTTTGTTCCTGATAGCGAACGGGGCTGGTGAAAAGCAATGATTTGTGGCTCAGCACCGCTGAGCAAGAGGCAGTGCAGTGGAGGTCGAAGGGGCCACCAGATGGAAGCCAAAACAGCCAAAGTTCGAGTTTTACGATCCTGCAAAATTCAACAAAAAGAGATTAAAATCAAAATTACCCCAAGGTCTCCTCTGATACAACCCTCCGGATTCCCTGCACAGCTACCAGTGGGATGGGAGAGTGATTGATTCTTCCCTTGTGGCCCCGTGGTACTATACCTACCGAGACGGGGGTTTATTGTACGCAAAAGATATATTGCAATGGGCATCGGCCACTTCGAATACCTCACACTTCTTATAGCAGATGGAGACCAACAGAAATTGTATTATGTATTTCAGACACTCAGCGATATCCTAAGGTCTCTCTGGGACCTATAATAGCTGAATCCGCAAAAGAATAGTTATGATACCCCCAAAGTGGGCATTTTTTGGTGTGTTTTAGGCTCTCAGGTTACGGGCGACTTCCGCTGGGAGAGCGTATCGAGTGATAAATAATGACTGCTGCAGAATGGTGCTTAGTGAAGCTGACAATGGGTTGCTACCCTGGAGCTACCGGCGCCGCTGATCTACTCGTACGTCTTCTCTTGGATTCTATCTGACTAGGAATCATACCGTGCCGTATTCCGCTGCCGCTCCAAATCTTGTCCAAGACCAAGCGCCACAATCCGATGAATCATGTGGCGGTGCTTGGGGGTTTGCCAGGTTGAATCTTGGGGCGTCCCTCCCTGTTTGGTGTTGCCGCGCCGTTGGGTTACCCGAGTAAATTACAACTTGCTGGAGGTCTGCTTGTGGCAAACCCCCAATTCATCAATCACACAATCTATCATACCAGAAAAATCCTACCACATCACCCCTATGGACGGGAAGAACGCTAATCCGACTATTCTCAATGCCTCCGACCTGCCGACCCGGCGGCAGGCGCAGCTGAAAAAAGTGGCTTCTCCTTTAACGTCCGGCTTGGTCCCGGCGTATGCCCAGGATCCTTTCGCTGGCCACAAGGTTGAATTTTCCGACTCCGATGAAAGTGAGGATGATTCTGTCGTTGAACCTATTGATGAGCAGGAGATTTACGGTGAGCTCGCGCAGCATATTTGACTGGGGGGGAAATAAGAGGATGTTAATGAGTTGTCGTTTAGATCTCATCGCTACCATTTCAGACCCAGAGCATCCATTGACTCTCGGTGAGCTCGCCGTTGTCAACCTCCAACATATCAAAGTCACTGATGATCCGTCGGCAATTATATCCAACGTCCTTGTCGAGCTCACTCCTACAATCACTCACTGCTCACTGGCCACCGTAATTGGCTTGGGTGTACGGGTACGGCTGGAACAAGCACTTCCGCCACGATTCAGGCTTGATGTTAGGATAAGGGAGGGAACCCATGCAACTGGGGAGCAGGTCAACAAACAGCTGAATGACAAGGAACGGGTAGCCTCAGCGCTGGAAAATGAGACTTTGATGGGAGTTGTGGGGAAGATGCTTGAAACCTGCAGGTGATGGAAGGAGGGAACTATTTACTTGCTCGAGATGTAACTCTCTTTGTGGCTAGCAGAATCTTTTATTTCTTGTCGCTTAGTGTTTGTTCTGGGCCCGAAAATCAAACGTAATCATAATTCCTCTTTGTCGGATACCGTACCTATAAGTACGGCTGGAGGATTTTTGCAATTGCTGTATGTTACTTCGTATGATACATGAACGAGATGAGGTGCTTATGGAAGATCCCTGGGCATCATGGAATAATACGAATTTAAATTTAAATTTTTTTTGTGGATTTGCTGCATCACTTCTTGGCAATCAACGGGTTGTTGCATGCTGCGCGAAGCAGATAACAGGGCTCTGCAGCTTGTGGGCTGGCAACCCAAAACGCGTCTCCCGACCCATCAGCTATCGTTACAAACTTGAATCATCCACCTCGTCGGGCTTACCTCAACAAACTAGTCACAGTTCGTCTCGTCCTGCCCCGCCATATCTCAACAGAGTGGGAGAGAAACCTTTAGCTATGGAGAATACATACGCAATTTCTGACTCTGACAGCGGCGAGAGAGAAGATGAGGAACGTCAAATTGCGGAGGCCATTCGGCTTTCTTTGCTTGAATCCTCATGCCCCCCAGCGCGGGGGGAGTCGTCGGGCTCCGGTCATCAGCAGGGGTCTAAAAAACGCAAGATGGATGTTATTGAAATCTTATCCGACGACGACGAGGGAGATGACGGCATCCTGGACGGTATCAATGCTACAAGAAAGGCGCCAAAGGCGAGTAACAATTCCTCTGTGAGAGCTCGTGCGGTTGGCATCCCTGATGTGGCCGGCCCAGCAATAATATCAGAGCCGGCTGACGGACTCCTTCGAACGATTGGAAATAGAGCACAGATCGAGAGAGAGCGTTTGGCGAGACTGGCTAAATTGAAGAGATCACCTCCGGACTTTGGGTTGCCTTCGAACGGGGCCGCTCTCAAGAGCCCGAGACCTGTTGGGGCTGGGCCGGGCCGTTTTTCTGGAGCTTTCACTTTAAGCGGGGCTTCAGCGTCCGAGCCGTCTAGATTTTCTATAGACAATCGGAGGCAGATACATACTGATGGCAGCCGCCGGTTGGGGCAGGATAGCGATTCTTCCGATACTGCTCCTAAGTTCCTTCAATATCCGAACGGCGTTATTAAGAAAACCTGGGCTGATGGTTATCCCAAAACCGATACTGAGATCACGTTTGAAGAAGTTCTTCAAAAGGTTTCTTGCCTGCCTGCCTGTGCCTTAGGAGAATGTCGCTAAATAATGAGTAGGAGTCTCTTTGTGTGGCTGTTCTTTCTGCTTTTCAATGGGATATCGATTGGGTCCTCAAGAAGCTGCCCTTGGACACAATTCAAAGGCTTGTGATGGTTATGCATGCTAAGGAGGAACAAGACCGGATTTACAAAGCTCAGGAGCTCGGTAGTTTGCCAAGGACGACACTAGTCCTCCCGCCAATGCAGGGACAGGTAAGCTGTATGCATAGCAAACTCATGTTATTGTTCCATATGAGTGGCAACCAAAGATGGTTACGGATTGCCGTTCCGAGTGCAAATCTTACGGACTACGACTGGGGAGAGTTGGGTGGTGTCATGGAAAATGTATTCCTAATCTATGCCTGGAGTTGTCTCGACATTGCTTACTTACGCCTAGGATAGACAGTCTTTATCATAGACCTCCCCCGGCTTCCGGAACCCAACCACGACCAAACACATTTTGCAAAGGAACTGCATCATTTTTGCACCGCCAAAGGAATGCCTGAAGATGTTTTGAACGGCCTCTATCACCATGATTTTAGCAAGACAAAAGACATGGCCTTTGTTCATTCGATAGGCGGAAGCAATGTAGGCAAGGACTGGCGCCGCACTGGGTACTCTGGCTTGGGCACTGCTGTGAAGGCACTAGGCCTTTCATCTGGCCCGGGTTTGGAATTTGATTTTGTGGTAAGTATGCGGAACTATTATGAGGTGAATTGGGCTTATGTGGGTAGACTTCCTCTCTAGGTGCTGCGAATATGAGTTTTATATCCAACATGTACCGGGCAGCGCTAGGCGATAATGGCCTGAAAGAGTTGCAGCGCTGTTTGTCAACTAAGTCTACCAAGGGTGCTAAGAAGAGGAGCGTGTTGGTTGTCGATGACGAAATCACAGACGATGATTCGGGAACTGAGTTTGACGACGAGACTAACCAGGAACGGATCATGAATCACGTCCGTATTTATTTTCCATCCTACGAGACTGTTCGTCTCAGCAAGAAGGGGTTTAACTCCGGAGGAACAATTTGCTTTAATGCTTCTTGGTGGGATTCTCCAAACTTTCCGCGATCGGTGATGAGGGACTGCGTTAGTGTTCGAGATGGGTTGTTGATGCATAATAAGGTAGGCGTCTTCCTTCTAATATATGAAAAGCAGAAGCCTACTAGAGTTCTCTTTTGTAGATGCTGTTTGCCCGCCCCTCGAGACAACTACAGGCTTCCGCAGGGAAGGTCGATGCTTGGGCGTATGTGGGTTCTGCCAACCTGAGCGAAAGTGCATGGTAGTTTGCTCTATGTTCTTCCTTAAACTGTGATCGTGTTAACCTTTTTAAAAGGGGAAAGTTAGTCATGGATAGGTCCACCAAAACACCCAAGATGAATTGCAAGAACTGGGAGTGCGGTGTATTGTTTCCTGTGGTCGTCAAGGATGGTGGTCGTACTCTTGGCGGGACACCGCCTCTGGAGTCAAAGCGCAAGGTAGCTGTGGGCATGGAAGTGTTTGGAAAGACAATTCCGGTCCCGATGAAGGTACCTGCGGAGCCATTGGAAGGCAAACGTCCATGGTTTTTCCGTGATTTGCGATGATCGGTTCACATGGGAACCTTGTTCTTAAGTTAGGGGTCGATAGTCTTGTTGGTGTTTGCTCATTTATACGGCAGTGTAGACTATTCCATAGATTTTACCGGCCTAATAATCAAATACTTTTTCTTAGGACGGGGGGGGCTAGTTTTTTAAATTTCACTTTGCACGTAAATTTAGCTGTGGTTGGGCTTTATTGAGGGTATAAACCATTAGTCTGATGGGGAAATAAACGTCTCCTGTCATTGGAGCAACTCGCTAAAAGCTTACATCTTGGCGGGTTTAGCTTCGCGCTAACCAACCTCCCATCACAGCGCCAAACAACCTCGAGTGGAAACGGAAGGTGATGGGTACTTACCAAACAGCGCGTAATCATGAAAGCCCGACTCAATCTTCGCCCACGTCCCCAAATCTATACCCTCGCACCTACCTCCCCGCGTCTTCTGAGCCCCCTTCGTCTTCCAATCCTGCCGAGCAGGTGGTATGGTTGGTATGCAACCCTAGCTAGTTTTTAGGGGTCATTCGGTTGGGTGGCTAATTGCGTTCGGGCTGCTTGTCTATACAGATATTTGGAGCAACTGGGCATCTAGGAAGATCTATTTGCCATGTGGCCCTAGCAAGGGGTGATTGTGTCACTGCTGTCGGGAGAAACCTCCCCGGAGAGGAGGTTGTTATGCAGGACTGGCATCAAATGTGTCAAGGGCTGGTCTGTGATGTCCGAGTTCGGGATACGATCTCTAAGGTGTTTAGCAGAGCCTTGGAGCATTGGGGGAGGGTTGATGTCGTGGTTAAGTAAGTTCTTTGATATTCCTCTCCAAGTCTCCTGCTAACTCGTATATATGGCAGTTGTACTGGGTATGGTATGTACTAGTACATGTTTTTTGGTGGCCTGATGTCTCTCAACTAACTGTATTTGGCGTGATGAAAGGCATCATCGGCGCCTGTGAGGACCAGGACGAGCATGAGATCCGTGCGCAGTTTGAGACGAACCTGATTGGCGCAGCAAACATATTCCAACTAACATTGCCGTACTTTCGCGGACGGGGGTCTGGGATGTATATTGTCTTTAGCTCTACTGCGGGCACACTTGGGATCCCGGGTCTAGGGCGTATATCTTCCCTGCCGTCTTAACCACCGAATATATTTTTTGCAGTTCTGACAAAGCGAATAGCTTACTGTGCAGCTAAGTGGGCTATAGAAGGCCTCGCCGAGTCATTGATGTACGAAGTTGAGCCGTTGGGAATCAAGGTAACAATAGTCGTGCCTGGTCTATCTAGACGAGACGGGTTAGCCCTCATCCCACACGTCAAACCTATCCCGCCTGCTTCCAAGCTAGCTAGGGTCTGATTCCTTTTGATAAGTTAGACCAGATGAGGACCTCAATGGCCCAGCGCCAATGTGGGGGCACTTTTTGCTCAAGCCTCCAGCGGATGCATACAGAGCCACCAGCTCACCGGCACAACACGCCACACGAATGATAGATTGGCTCAAGTACAAAGAACCTACAAGCGCCGTTCGAATCGCAGAAATAACTTGGGAGGTAAGGTATTGATTTCTCATCTCACCATCGTCGTCACCACCTGCGTTTTATATATTGCCTGCACTGTAACAGCACTACCTGCCCACCCGCACATCGCACAGTGCACATCATTGCCCATCAGCATGCGACGGAAAGATCCGGGGAAGAGTTGGTGTGGAAAAAAGGAAGAATAGAAGTGTCAGCAGTAGCCCGCCCTTCACTTCTTCCTAACTAGATTTGTGGGTGAGTACAGACAGACTGCGTGGAAGTACGGTACCGGTACTTGTAAGAGACAAACGATCCCACCACTCGGCCACAATGGGGTCCGGACACCGCCGTAAACGTAATGACTCCCTCTCCAAAATGAGAAGATAAGGCCATCTGCCAGGAACCACTGGCTTCGTGTTTCACTATCATTAATTCCCCTCCTCCTCCCTCTTACGCTTACACAACATGAGTCTTCCATAATCCTTCTAGAAGGGAATAAAAAGACTCTCCATGCTCTCGCATATTTATACGTCTGACATGCATCGCATATCCATCCCCGTTCCTTTCCTCTCGGTGGTGTGGGTGAGCGTAAGCGACGACGGCAACCATCACACCGCAAGGACAAAACATCGTGTTACCAAAATTAACCCATGCACTCACCCGCTCCTCCTCCTCGCGTTTGAGTCTATATCTATACATCAGAGGTGCAGTAGTAATAATTATTAACATGTCGGAAAATTCCGTTTCTAGCTCGGCCACTCCAAGCACCCCCCCCTCCGCCTATTCCTTGGCAGCCATGCGGTCGAGGCTATCCGTGATCGTTTGCGGAGCACTATTGAAGAGGTGAGCTCTTTCTGCATTACTCTTTTACTTCTAATATGTGTCTTGGTGGGACTATTTTTAGCAAAGACGAGAACCCCGGATATGCTGACGCGGGGTATGGTAGATTGAAGACTGGAAGCATCTAAATTTTAAAGGTGAGGATGAGGATGGTGCTGCAGTGGCGCGCGCGGGGAATGAATGAGGGGCTGGTTTACAGTGCAGTCTTGATACATATTAACGTTATATCTTAGTGGGTTTTCATGCTTTTTTTTTTTTTGCCGCTGTTGTGTTATTTGCGTTTATCTTTGGATTTATTTGCAGTGTGCTGGTGAAAGTCAGTGCGTAGCGTATTGGAGGACTTGTTGGAAGAAAGAGAAAGGTGCTATGCTGCTATGGTATGATGGGGTGCTGAGTTAACCCCCATACCGTATCCCACTTCGGTTTGGAATTGAATACTGGTATCGATAGTGAGTGATTGTGCTGTTCCGTGCAGCTCAGTGTTGTCCTACCGGTATTCAGCCTTAAAAATAATATATATATATCAACCTCCAGTTCTCATCCCCCCTTGACATATCGTATGATCCAGTACAATGCTCGACCAACAGACATACCACAGAGCCTAGTAATCCGCTTATTATAATATACCACCGGCAATCTATCCGCGAAACGAGGAAAAGAGAAGAAAAAAGGAAAAGGAACCGGGAAAACGGAATACCATATGATATGATAATCGATGTATTATATGATTCGTATACCCATTCCTTGAGTGAACTTACGCTACGCTTACTTACCGTACCGTACCACCACAGAAGTTCTTCTCTCTCAAAGTTTCCATCCCTGCCATCCCTGCAGTTCCCACCCCTCCCCCGGGGGTTCCTACCCCCCCAAATCTCCCCATCGTTTTTTCTTCCTCAACGGGGTATTGTATGGTGTTATTTATCATAATACGGTACTAAACCCAACTGGTTGTGGCTATAAAATAACATACATAATAGATCCCCATTGACTAAGTTAACTGTCCTAGTCACGAGTTTCTGTTTATTATATTATTATTATTATTATTATTATTATTATTATTATAACCTTTTGAAACAAACAAAACGAACCAACGAAAACGTGTGGTGTCCTAAGCTGGTGACAAGGAGATATTTCTAATACGGTTATCATATCATACTTGGAGTTATAGTGATAATACCTATACCGGTACTCTACTCTACTACGGTATCATAGCTACGATACCGTAGCTCACCGGTAGGATAACCGTTGGAATCTCAAATAATTCGGAAATAAATATAAAAAGAATAACTAAAGTGGATTGGATTGAATGGGTGCTTTGGGGTTTGCCTTTTATTTTCTTCTTTCTTCCCCCTAACACCTTCCTCCTCCAATCTTTCTATTCCAGAGAAGGAAATACCCCGGATTTGATATCTATCTATGATGTCAAGTAACTTTACCTGCGGTATGTACTGTACTGTACCTACGGTAGCATGGGTGTGTGTGCTATATGCAATTGCATGCTATCCGCCGCAATCGCGCGCTCGCGGGCCCACTGGTCAATTGGCAGGTAGGGAGAGTCCCCTTATTACTGTGCCAGTACGCCCCTGCTTGGATAGTGGTCGTGCTGGGCTATCATATGTATATATCATACTTGGAGGGGTGTTTTTTGTGGTGTTGTGTGGGTGAACGTTGGCGTTAGGTCAGGGGGGGGGGGGTGGGAGGAAAAAGGGAAGGAAGGCAGGAAGGAAGGAAGGAAGGAAGGAAGGGCGGATGGAAGGCGGGAGGGAAATGCCCTGACTGGGCCCAACTCGGGGTGTGAGCCTATTCGGTAAATTAGTGCAGTATGATGTGATAGGGGGAGGACGCGGGGTTTTGGTTGTTGATTAGAGTTAGGGTTTTGGTTTTATTGTAATTGCAAGGGAGGGAGGGAGGGAGGGAAGGAGGAAGGAAGGGGGTGTATAATAGTTTGGTATCCACGGTACGGTTGGCTGCGGGGTTTCCAGGTGCATAATATTATAAGTAGTGACCGTTACAGTAGTGAAGGGTGGGTGGGTGGTTACAGTAACTCAAGGGTATCATAAGTTGGGGTGCTTTTTTTTATATTTTACTTTTTATAAGTTATTATACAAATTATATCGAGACGTGAAGTGGTTATTATAATCTATCATACCAACTCTCTGTAGTGTGATAATATATAATACTTGCACCGTCATAGCTTGAATAATATCATCATAACGCCTACTACTTAGAAAAACCTAGCTAGCAAGACCAGACCAGACGGACTAGATGATTAAAGATAAAACTGGCAGGGGAGGAGGAGGGGGGGGGGTGCGGGATATAAAGACTAATAACTAATAATGATAAGCCAGGAACGGAAAGCAAAAAGAAAAAAACAAAAACGAAGTTCTATCTCTATAACGACATGATACCGGTATGAGCTGTTAATACCCACTTGCTAAAAAGAACTAGAAGAGGAGATGAAAGAACGAAATAAAGTTAAAACAAAGTGAGGGAGAGGGGGGATTGGGGGCGCTGAAAGGGGCAGAGTGGGGTGTAAAACTATGACGCAATGTGGGGAAATGATAAGTGGTGGGCGGTCCGATCAACGGCTGCATTATATGATTCTTGAGCACTTTACCAACCCGGGTCGACTGGGTTAGGAATCAACCTCAACCTCTCCGCGCGCAGCAGGAGGATTGGGCTCCTGATTTAGGCAGATGTCTTTAATGGTTATGAATTTCCGTTCCGGGGCTGTTTCTCTTTTCAAATGCTCGCTGCTTGGGTGTAATTAATACTGAGAAGGGTATGGTGTATCATATCTATTTCATGACGATGTCGTGGCCTCTTTCCTTCGTGATGTGGACCTTTTAGGCTGGGTTCTAGTAGCCTGGATATGAGGTTGGTGAGAATTGACCGCGGGAAACAAGGGGGAGAATGGGGGTCGTACCTGCTGGTTCTTGGTTTTAATTTGGGTGGGTAATTAGCTACACGCCAGGGGTAGAAGGCGGGCTGGTTGTGGGTGAACAGCTGGACTCCGAATATGAGAGTGTGGAAGTGACGGACGGTGATGAGAGTGTGGTCCCCCCGGTTTCATACGGTAGCGGTGTGAAATCCCAGAGCATCACAGTCTTGTCGTCAGATACGCTCACGAAAAAGCAAGGATCAGTCTGCCAAACGCTTAGGTCAGTTAAGAACTATCCACTACCTTATCCATCCGCCCCCACCTCACTTGTTGGCGTTTAATTGTATACTTACAGCTAGACCGTTGACCGCTCCCTGATGAACGAATGGCTTATAGACTGGTGTTCCATCCTCGTTGAATATCCTTACAGTCTACCTTAGATTTTAGTGCATGATCTAGAAAGGTGATACCGGGGGATATTGAAGTGAAAACACGTGGGTTGCGCACATTATCGAAAGAACCCGTCAGGAAAAACCTGTCCGCAATGCCCATGCATCTTACGGATTGCGAGTGCGCCTTCTCCACAAGTACCTTGGACTTTGGGGTCCAGACCAAACTGGAATTGAAGTTTCCAAGGCTGTACACCGACAAGTCCGGCCAAGCTACGAGCAGGTCCCCTTCATCACACAGTGGACGCAGCATGCACAAGTAGTCAGGGCCAACTCCCGATGCATTCCCGGAAGAGTTCTTGATTGTTATTTCCCGCTCGCCATACTCCCAGAGGTCCCGTTTGTTATCCCGGTCCATTCTCTTGGGCGTCAATTGGGATACAAGGTCAGATGATGTGAAAAGGAAAGGCCTGCGGTAGTACATAGAAAGGTTGTATCTGACTTGGCTGGTTCTCGTTCGTTCGGGGATCTGGATGGTGAGGAGGTGGGTAGGGTTGTAAACGGGTTTTGCGTATTCCCCGTTGGTGGGGTTGGGGTCTGCTTTAGGGATCCCAATATCATAGAAGAGAACTTCACCATTGTGGCAGCCAACGATACACGTTTCTCCCTCGAGGAGAATGCTGATAACTGGTGAAGGGACCGGAAAACTTGATACTATGGAAAACGCCCGATTCTCGATGGGGGTGTCTTTGTTATCCCTGCGTGCGATGTGCACAGTCATATGCTGAAATCGTGGGCCAATTGGTATTAGCGGGGTGCACCAAGATGTAAGAACGCTGGCGAGGTAGACGATTCCGGGATCGAATGGGGATCAGCGGAAGATACATACCCATGTCCCGATAACCAAATGGTCGTCTTTCAGGGCCATCGCCGAGATCGCAGGGCTAATAACAGGAACATCCTCGCTAGGCTCTTGAGCTAAACTTAATTTCTTGATCATCTCTTCAGTCCGTGTACTCCAGAAAACGACGTCACCGGACCTGTCCCCACTAATAACCAAACTGTATACCTGGTCAACCAGAACTGAAAAAACAACGTCGTTATGTTTCATGACAGAATTGAGGTTCGCCTGCCTCCCCGGGATTCCGGATTCCCACTTGCGCTGCAAGCGCATATCCCGCAAGGCTAAATCACGGAGTGATTTTGGATTGCAAAAGTAGGAGGACGCAGATAGGTGGGGAAATCGCTGAAGTAGCTCCTGGCTAGTGTTCGCCCTTGGGGGTATTGGGTCCCTTCCGTGTGTGATATTATTGTATTTGCGGAGGAGATGTGGGATATACAAGCTATCATTGATTCTCGTGTGAGAGCGCCATGCGCGGCAAACGGCGGCGCACATGAAAACATCTTGGATTTCCAGTTGCGAAAGTATGAGCCTGGACAACTCTGGCGGAAGGTCAGAGATAAAATCTCTGATCCTGTGTCTCGATTCCGGAATGGAAGCCATTGCCAGATATGACGGGTGACCCTTGGCTTCAGTCTATACTTTTTTGTGTGGAAAATGTGGATTATCTTTTATACATATACCCTCAATGTTCTGACCAGAAGGCAAACTGTGGAAATCTTAAAGGGTGTAAATTGGGGATCCTGTGTTGTCCCAACGTTGACAAGGGTTGAGGTCTGAACCAGATAGAAGATATGGTACGAGAAAGCAATGAATAACGACCGAATTGTGAAAAATGAAAAAGTATATTTGATACCAGTCAAAGAAGAAAGGAAGTTGAAAACAAAATCATGATAGGAAAGTAATGCATAGACACGGAGGAACCAAGATAGAGGAGGAGGAGAGGGTGGATGGGCCAGCTCTAATAAAGAGCAAGGGGAACCGCTGACGAAGGGATACTAACTAGTACAGATGTATAAATTAATCCGGAATCTTTTTTGGGAATATGCATTGATGTCGGCTAGAACAGAAGAGGGCGAATGCGGTGGTATTAGTTATGCATGTATGCGGTGGGTAGATGGAGGGGGGTGAGGTAAGTAAGCGGTGGTGGTAAAGGAAGGGAAGGGTAGGGAGTAAAGGATGGGTGGAAGTGGTTTGTTTGCTTCTACTCTTCTGGAATCCCGGCAGATCTGATCAACAGCCGACAGAGAGTGGCTTCCATCTGGGACAGAATTGCGATGAGAATCTGCAGGTGCGCCATTGGTGCGTGCGTGCGTGCGGGCCTCTGTTCCTGTCTGTGTTTTTTTTTTCCCTCTCTTTATTTTCTATTCTTTGATTGGTTTTCTTTGGTTTTCTTTCTGCTGGGTATGATCCTTTTTTGGGCAGCACGCGTGGATTTGGCTGGGGTAACTTAAGGGCGGGCAAGCGGAGATAGGCTAGGATTGATTGAGAAGAGTGTTAGCAGTGGTGGGGTTTCGGCGTCTGCCTTCCGGTGGGGTCTTGCTTTGCTTGTTTTCTCACAGCCGCGAGAGAGACAGGCGAGGGCGGCAATGACAGCGGCCAAGGGGGCCAGAATTAGGGGTGGATGGATGGATGGGAGGAAGGGAGGAAAGGGAGGTACCATAGGGCTTAGGAAAGGGTGGTGTGGAGGAGGAGTGGGAAGGAAAGAGGGAAGGTGGGGGGGGGGAATAGGGATGGGATGGGATGGATGGGATGAGATGGGTCAAGTGGTATGCTTGAATTCCCCCCCCTGTAGTATACTCAAGTAGGACTGGATTAGTGAGAAACACATAAGGTGATGAGCCACGGGGTAGCCTCATCCTAACGTACCCGTATGGTATAATACAATTTTCCCTGCATCTCCCTATTTTGTAGGAATGCGTCCGCAGACGCAGACTCTCTTAGTTCTAAATGTGGTTTTTGATGTGCACACCCTTACCACAGTACCATCCCTTATTGCATCTCTACTGAACCTTATAGTCTAGTATAATACGGTACGATACCGGTGCCGGACAGTACTGAACTGTATTGTGATGGTGGTTTGACTCTGCTCAGCATGTTATATGGGCTCGAACCTTAAAAATCCCACGAGACTCGAGAACTCCCAAGAGTAGGGGACACTAAGAGGGAGAAGGAGGGGTACCTGTACAGTGCTCGAGTAGAAGCCCATACCTCCCGCCAAAACTGGGGGAGACAACAAGGATCAATTACCAGTCTTTTTTTTTTTTGTAACCCCAACCTTGGCGATTTTCGATGTTCGGCACCATATACCCCTGGCTTCATCCACCAAGGTTCGTCGCTGGTACTGTTACCAGTAAGACTGTCATCACCTCTGAATGTCTTATCGGTAGGGTGCTCCAGACTCTTACAAGTATAATACTGGGGGAAATGTTTTCGTGCGAGACAAGGGCGGTTAACCACCAAAATACCCCCTGGCTTGTACAGAAACATCTCTCCTTGGGTACTTGTACCGCATCATTGGAGAACATATCAAGGGATCCTAGCAACACTAAATGGACTTGCACTGGTACTGTACAAGTTCTGGTACGAGAGGCTTGAACGGCACTGTACCGGTATCCTTTAACTGCCAACCGCTCCAACAGCAGGGGTCGCTTCCACACTGAGGCGAGAGCGAATACAAGCACTACCGTAGCCAACGGCGGCATTCACCTGATGTTGTCCTCGGATAACTAAAGTTCCGCCTATGTACCCAAATATAACTTTTTGCTTCCACCAAGTCAACTGCCAGGTGACCCTGCTAGATTTCGCTACATAGTCGAACACACTCGCGCCGCTGGTGGGTCACCTTGTCTTTGCTAAATTCTCTCGCTCCCTCACTCGCATACTAGAATACGATGGGGTTCCCTTCCCATCTTCCTTCCTTTTTTTTTCGTCGGTTCGCGTTTTTCTCGAGAGAGTGAGCGGACTAGTATGTGCACCCATCGGTGGTAAAAATACACTCAATTTCCATCTCTGCAGGAAACCCAAATCCTGTGCTAATCGAACATTGCGCGGAAACTTTCACTCCCACTTTCGGAACAGTCATAAAAAACAAAAAAGAAAAAGAGAAAGCGCGCGACTAAATTTTACTCTTTTTGGTAAAGAGGGGGATTTCTGGCTTTAGGGTGGGGTTGTTGGGACTGGGTTCTTTCTTTTTATTATTATTACAAGTACTGTACAAGTACCAGGGGAGATGTTTTCGTACATGTGTTGCCAAGGAACTATTAAGGTGTTAGTAGAAAGCAAGAAATGTCCGAACAGAAAAACACTGTCACGATGACGGTACCATAGTACCGGCAGCA
>Ga0307509_10001966_pt1 | contig 33940 bp, 34 predicted proteins | sample 10_EM_MG_FD_202245 | JGI IMG/M metagenome (GOLD analysis project Ga0307509, IMG submission 202245) | Populus trichocarpa ectomycorrhiza microbial communities from riparian zone in the Pacific Northwest, United States - 10_EM | ecosystem: Host-associated > Plants > Roots > Unclassified | place...
CGCCTGAACTCCTCGCCGTAATAATCGATGTCGCTCTCGCTGATCCAGGATGGCAGGATTGCTGGCGCGCCGGGTCCTTGCAAAAATCCGCCGCCCTTCGGCACCATGCCGAGGTTCGGCGCGGGCCGGCCGGCAGCGACCACCGCGCGGGCCGCGGCCACACCGTCGCCGGACGCCCCGAACAACATGTTTCGAAGGGTCGCGCGCGGATCGCGCCCCAACTCCGCTTCCGCAAGGCCCGGCTCCTGGAAATAGAGCTGGTAGAATTGCGCGTTGTCGGTGCGGGGCATCAGACTGGTCGGCAGCGCCTTGGCGCGCGGCCGGAACGGTACGCTGAGGGCAGCGACCGCCCTGAAGCGGTCGGGCCGCGTCAACGAGGCCTGCCAGGCAACGCTGGCGCCCCAATCATGACCGACGATGACGGCGGTCGGCGCGCCCAGCGCATCCAGAATGCCCACCATGTCGCCGACGAGATGCAGGATTGTGTATTGATCGATCGCCTGCGGTGCGTCGCTCTTGCCGTAGCCGCGCATGTCGGGGGCAACGACACGAAAGCCGGCTGCAGCAAGCGCATCGATCTGATGCCGCCAGGAGAACCAGGATTCCGGGAAACCGTGCACCAAGAGCACCAGCGGCCCCTCGCCTTGCTCGGCAATGTTGATGTGGATCCCGTTGCTTTCAATGATGCGTTGCGTCGTCTTGCTCATTTTTCCATCTCGCTCCGAGTTTGCCGCAAATACTTTTGATGAGATCGCTTCAGGAGCAACTCGCAATGCGAGCGGCGCCAATGCCGAGGCCAATAGCTGTCGTCTGTTCATGATCTCTCCTCCCGACTAAGCCTGCGCGCGCGTAGCAACTGGGGGAGCCGACAGTTCTGACTGCTGCTCGCGAATGAATTGCTCGAAGATCTTCGGCTTGGTCCCGCCAATCTTTTCGATCGTGTCCGTCACGGCGAACCGCCCGGCCTCCGCCGAAAGGCTGGCGGCCCGCAGTGCCTTCCACAGCGAGGACAGGTGCTCTACCGCATGCGCATTCCAGCCGCGCGCGAGAACCTCGCTCCGCCATCGCTCGTCGGTAATCTCCTCGTAGTGCACATCCCTGTTGAAGACGCGCGCGAAGGCCCCGAAGATCTCCCTGATGGAGTTGGCGCTTCCGATGACGGGATAGGCGTTTCCTGCGGGCCGCTCGGGGCCGGTGAGCAGGCCAACGGCAATCCGCGCAACGTCTTCGGCCGAGATCAGCGGCAGAATGGTGCTTTCATTGCCGAGCGGCAGGCGGATGGCGCCGCGCGCGGGCATGCTCGCGCCGACAAGACGCGCCACATTCTCGTAAAAGACGGTGGCCCGGATATGCAGCGGACCGACGCCTGCCCACTCGAAGACCTGTTCGGACAGATAATTCTGCCGCATGCGGGGCGTCGGCGCGTCAATCGACGACTGATACATCACGAGATTGACGAGCCGGGAAACGCCATGCTTGCGCGCCGCAAAGGCCATCGCAGCGGTCGCATCCGCCAGCCCGTCCTGGACCGGGTAGGCAAAGTAGATCGACGAAACATCCTTCGCGGCCTGTTCGACAGACCTGACATCGAGGAAATCGCCCACGAATATTTCAGCGCCCAGCGATTTCAGGCGATCGGAGCGCTGGTCGATTTGGCGCACAAAGGCGCGGACGCGAGCCCCGCGCTTGAGCAGCATTTCGGAAACATGCCGGCCGGTCCTGCCCTGGGTGCCACCCGCCGCCGAGGTCACGAGAACTGTTTTCGTCATCACAACGATCCTTTACCATCGTGGCTTGTTTTGGTACGATCTAGTACCTTACGATTCGTAATATGGTACCTGATGGTACCGCGTCAAGCGGAAAAAATAACGTCGATGAGTCCAAAGATGAAGCCGCGCGAAGAGGAAGCTGACGGGACCAGGGTTCGGAAGAGGATCCTCGGCGCGGCCCTTTCGGCGTTCATGGAGGGCGGCTTTGCGCAGACCAGCACGCTGGAGATTGCGACGCGCGCGCGCGTTTCGAAACGGGAGCTTTACGCGCTATTCGGCAACAAGGAAGCGATGCTGGTCGCATGCATCACCGAGCGCGCCCAGCGGCTGAAAACGCCGGCCGATCTGCCCGCGCTGCGCGACACGGAAACCTTGGCCAAGGTGCTTACCGCCTTTGGAACGAAGCTGCTGACGGAGACGACCGATCCGGTCGTCGTCGCGGTGTTCCGGCTGGCGATATCCGAAACAGTGCACGCACCAAAGGTGGCGCAAGCGCTGGATTCGATCGCTCGAAAGCCCACTCGTGATTCATTGCGAATGATCATGGCAAACGCCAAATCAGCGGGGCTTTTCCTTGGCGATCCTGACGCAATGACCGAAAAATTTCTGGGGCTGCTCTGGGGCGACCTGATGACCGGTCTCTTGCTTCGGGTGGCCGATCGCCCCGGTCCCGGCGAGATCGCGCGACGAGCAAGCGAGGCAACGGCAGCGTTGCTGCATCTCTTTCCGAAACCGCGTTAGGATATGACTGCACTCGCCAGGGCGAAGCTCGAAGTGTCCGGATTCCGACCTGGAGACGTGCCGTAATGTCGAAAGGCCCATCGATTTTTGGTTTTGGCGGCCGCCGAGTGAGACAATCTGAAGTTCGTGCCGTGCCATGCCCGGCGCTCCAGTGTGTCGGGCAGTTACGTCAGTTCAAATTGGGACGATCGGCCACATGGATCGACGCATCAATTTCCTGTTCTCAATCAAGATTCCCTCCCCTCTGAGAAGGTATCATCGGCAGCAGTAAATAGCTCGCGGAGTCGCCGCCCGTCAGGATGCGATTGAAGCCGCCGAACTCAGACGCCGGCCTGTCCGCCGGATCATTATGCAGAAACAGCCCCGAACCTTTCATCAGACCGGTCGCCTCGGGTCGTTCGAAACCCTTGCCTCCAATGGTCAAGCCAAGACGATATCCTTGCGGATAGACGATGCTGGTCGGCCAGATTTCGACATCCACTTCATAAACGTTGTCAGGCGTCAGCTTGGAGACTTCGTCGTGCGGATGATACGGCAAGTGCGGCTTCGACCGCGCTGGATCCAGCTTGCGTTGAGAAGCTCGGAGCCAACCTTGCGATACTGGTGCCTGGGGATCGTTGGCGCCGACGAAGGTCACTTCGGTGCCGTTCGGATCGAATGCCCGCAACGTAAGGAAGATGTCCATGTCCGTCGTCGTTGACGAAACGAAGAGCTTGGCAGCAACCGGCCCGGTAAACTCAGTATCGGTCGCGAAAGGCGGACTCATGAATGTCACTTCTTCGCTCAACGCCGCATAACCGATTTCAGACTTCGCTGGTGCCGGATCGGACGCAACGGATTTCGTCGCGGCATCCAGCCAATACTTCGTCCATTGCGTGCGCGGAAGGGGCCAGTCCTCCTCCTTGCGGCGGAAAAAGCCGCGCGGATCGCGAACGGTCAGAAGCACCCTGGGTTCGTGCATTTCGAGCCATTTAAACTTCGACTTCGATGCCGTGAAGGCCGTCACGTTGCCGCGCAGATGAAGACCGAGACCGCCCCAGTTCCTGGCCGACAGGAACGGCACTTCGATCCGGTCCGCCAAAGGCGTGCGTTCGCGGAAATAGGCATCATCCAGTAGATGTCGCTAGCCCGCCTCGTAAACATCCGAGCGGTTACCTGACAACATGTCGAGGCCGATCGCCTGCCCGGTCGACCGCTGGCCGGTGAAGCGGTCCACATAGGGGCTCGCGCGATTGCCGTTCTGGTTGACTGTGATCTGGCTATTCCAGATCAACTTGATAAAGGGCGATGAATAGATCCCACCGTGACGATAGAGGTCGCGATAATGGTCGAACATACCCTCCCACGGCACAATGGCGGCCAGATGGGGCGGTTGAAGCGCCGCTACTTGCCATTGCTTGACGGCGAGATAGGAGACGCCCAGCAGACCGACCTTGCCGGTCGACCAGGGCTGCGTGGCGGCCCATTCGATCGCGTCATAAAAATCTCGCGTCTGCAGAGGCGACATCACTTCATAGAATCCGGGAGACTTTCCGGTTCCGCGCGCGTCGATCACAACCATTGCGTAGCCCGACGGTACCCAACGTTGTGGGTCCGGGACTTCCCACGTCAGGTATCTTCGGTCGGACTCGCCCTGTACGACCTCGGGATGATCGCGCAGCGGAATCTGGATACCGCGGACTTCGTGGATCTGGTGGACGATCCGGAACTATGGCGACAAGTAGCGTCCGCTGTCTCCCATGCCTGGGGCGGCAGAAAGTATCTGAAGCAGGTGCAGCACAGATTGGCGGCGGAAAGCGCCCGTGATCCCGATGATCATGCGAGGGCGTGCCGTTCACATAGGGCCGAAACCGCCGCAGCAGTTCGATCTTCCGCTCGCCAAACCGCGCGATGTCGGTAAACGCCTCCGCCCCCGCAAGCACCGCCAGAAGAATCAGGAGCAGCACCTCCGGCAATGGGTAATCCACCTAGCCGGCCTGACGCTGATCCGGCAACTCGCTGAAATAGTGAAGGAAACTCGTCGTCTCGGTGATCGCTGAAAATCGGGCTACGTCGAAATCCATCATCGTCCTCCACCTGCGACTCAGTGGATCACAACAGATTCAGCACTTCAGGTCTTTGTCACGACTTCCTTCACCCGATTGCCCTGCGAGCTTTGCCGACTTCCATTGACGGCGGCGGCGGGTCAGATAAGATTGCTGCGCGGCCGAAAGGCCCGGGGTGTGGGCTCACAATGCGCTGGTTTCGGGATAATATCGGGCATGGTTCATGGCTCGCGTTGATCGCGCTGACCATCAACATTGCGTTATCCTTCGGCCACATCCACGCGATCGGTGGTCAACGCTCCGAGCACGGCCTGATCGTTGCATCGCCCGACAGTCGCCAGACGCCGGACCACTCTGACGACGGCAAGGCCGATTATCTCTGCCCGATCTGCATGGCCGCCGCATCGATCGGTACCGCGCTTGCCCCAACCCCGCCCGCGCTGCCGGTCGAGTTTGCAGAGGCAGCGATCGATCCCGCGACCGAACACGCTGTCGCGATTCCCCCCGCGCCGCGCGCGGCCTTTCAATCGCGCGGACCACCGCTTTCCTGACATCGCGGCTTTGGTCTCTGAGTGCAGCGCGCTGAAACGCTGCCTTTAGGGACAAAGCTTCAGCTCACCGCACGGGTCGCAGTGCTTTTGCGCCGCTACCCTGCAAGTGATCATCCGAGTCAGGAATTTTCTCGTGAACCACATCCGATCCAGGCGCTTCAGGCGCAGTCTCCTGCTATCCGTCTCCTCACTGGTCTTGGTCGCCGCGTCGGGCGCCCCCGTGCTCGCTCAAACCGACAGTGCGTCTCCAACGCCGCCGGCCGCGGCCACGCCGCAACCACCTGTCGCGCCCCCCGAACCTCAGGTAAGCGCGCCCCCAGCCACGCAACAGACAGAAACCCCTGCGGCGCCACAGCAGGCTACCGGTGGCAATGTCTTGCCGGAGACGCGGGTGGTCGCGCCGGCCGAGCGGCGGCAGCCGCGAACGCCGCCGCCGCGCCAGGTCGTGACCAACCAGCCGCCCGCCCCGACGGAGGCGCAGGTCGTGGCCCAGCAGACCCAGGTGTTCGATGCTGCCCGGCAGACCATCCTGGCGCCAGCCGGCGCTACCTCCCATCAGGTCAATCGCCAGGCCATCGAGGCCATGCCGCAGGGCAATAACGCGACGTTAGACAAGGTGCTGTTGCAATTCCCTGGCGTCACACAGGATTCGGCGGCGAGCGGCGAACTGCATGTGCGCAACGAGCACGCCAATATTCAATATCGCATCAACGGCATCATGCTCCCCGACGGGGTCGGCGCCTTCGGGCAAATCCTCGACACCGGCATCGTCGGCAACCTTGCGCTATTGACCGGCGCGCTGCCGGCGCAATACGGCCTCCGCACCGCGGGCGTGCTCGACATCGAGACCAAAGCGGACGCCTTCAACAACTCCGGAAGCGTCAGCGTCTATGGCGGCAGCCACGGCACGATCACACCGAGTTTCGAGTATGGCGGCACGGTCGGACAGACCGAGTATTTCGTGTCCGGGCGCTTTCTGCAGAACAATCTGGGAATAGAAAATCCAACATCTTCGAATGAAGCCATTCACGACCGCACGTCGCAGGAAAAGGGTTTTCTTTATCTTTCGACAGTGCTCGACCCCACCAGCCGCCTGACATTCATGAGCGGCGTGTCGAACAGCACGTTTCAGATTCCCAATAGTGCCGGACAGACGCCGAACTTCACGGCCTTCGAAGTATCCAATTTCGATTCCACGTTCCTCAACGAACATCAGAATGAGCTCAACCAATTCAACGTCGTTGCCTACCAGAAATCGGCCGAAGACATCGACTATCAGATTTCCTATTTCAACCGTTACAGCCAGTTGCACTTCTTCCCTGACCCGATCGGAGATCTGGTCTTCAACGGCGTATCCTCGGACGTCTATCGTCAGAGTTTCGTCAATGGCATTCAGGAAGATACCGCCTGGCGCGTCGGCTACGCGCATACGCTGCGCTTCGGTTTTTCCGTCAGCGCGGAGCGCTCGCTGGTCAACAATATATCCACCGTGTTGCCGGTCGACGACATGGGCAATGCGATCGATGCGCCGTTCTCGATCTTTGATTCGAGCAGCAAGACCGGCTGGCTCATCGGCAGCTATCTTCAGGATGAGTGGAGGATTACCAACCAGTTGACGTTAAACGCGGGATTGCGGTTCGACCAGATGTATCAATATGTCGATGCCAACCAACTCAGCCCGCGGGTCAGCCTGACCTGGAAGCCATACGACGGCACCACGTTCCACGCCGGTTATGCGCGAAACTTTACGCCGCCGCAGCAGGTGATCGCGGCTCCGACCAATCTCGCGCTGGTGCAAGGAACAACACAGCAGCCCGAGGTGCAGCTCAACAGTCCGCTGCTGCCGGAGCGATCTCATGTGTTCGACGTCGGCGTCGTGCAGAAGATCTATCCGGTACCCGGCCTCGAAGTCGGCGTCGACGGCTATTACAAGCTCGCGCGCGACCTGCTGGATGACGGCCAGTTCGGCGCGGCCTATGTGCTGAATGGCTTCAATTACGACCGCGGCGAGAATATCGGCCTCGAACTCAAATCGACCTACACCAACGGCAACTTCCGCGCCTGGGGAAACGTCGCCTGGGCGAAACAGATCGCGACCAACGTCGTATCGAACCAGTTTCTGTTCGCTCAGGACGAACTAAACTATTTTGCCACCCACTATATCTACACCGACCACGCCCAGGTCTTGACCGCCTCCGCCGGCGCTTCCTACCTGTGGAACGGCACGCGCGTCAGCGCGTCGATGATCTACGGCAGCGGACTTCGGTCCGGTTTTGCCAATACCGATCACCTGCCGTCCTACACTCAAGTCAATGCCGGGATATCGCATGACTTCAGTATCGTCGCGCCGAACAAGCCAACCACACTGCGGTTCGACGTCGTGAACGTGTTCGACAAGATCTACGAGATCAGGGACGGATCGGGCATCGGCGTGTTCGCCCCGCAATTCGGACCGCGTCGAGGGTTCTTTGTCGGCATTTCGCAGAAACTCTGAGCCAGGGGCCGGGGGGCCGGATCAATCATCGAAGAGGGAGAACCACATGCGGTATAGCAGCGAGAAGCGCCGACACGGTGGCCGGTTCTGCAGCGGAATGTTTCTGAGGTTCGCGGCGTTTCTCGCCTGCCTTGCGATCACGTCCGAACCCGTGCTCGCGCAATCCGCAAACCCGCTGCTGCCGCGAAACCTGTCGCCTTGGGGCATGTTCCTCAACGCCGATATTGTGGTGAAGGCTGTCATGATCGGGCTTGCCATCGCCTCGCTGGCGACATGGACGGTTTGGCTCGCCAAAACCATCGAACTGCGGGTCGCGAAGAAGCTTGTCCGTCGCCGGCTCAAAATGCTGGAAAGCGGCGACGGTCTGACAGATGCGGTGCGCGCCTGCGAAACCGATAGGGACGCCGCCGCGCAGCTCATCATGTCCACGGCTCGGGAGGCGGAGCTGTCCGACGGCATCATCGACGATGGATTCAAGGAACGCGTCGCGTTGCGGCTGGAGCGTGTGGAAGCCGCGATGACACGACAGGTGTCGCGCGGCGTCGGCATCCTGGCAACGATCGGGGCCACGGCCCCGTTCGTCGGCCTGTTCGGCACGGTCTGGGGCATCATGAACTCTTTCATCGGCATTTCCGAATCCCACACCACCAATCTCGCGGTCGTCGCGCCCGGCATCGCCGAAGCCCTGCTGGCGACCGCGTTCGGGCTCGTCGCCGCCATTCCGGCGGTCGTGATCTACAACCACCTTGCGCGTGTGATCAGCGGCTACCGCACCCTGCTGGGCGACGCCTCGGCGCAACTCCTGCTGATGGTCAGCCGCGGACATGCGAGTCGCGCATCGGCGCTGTCGCGCGCAGCGGAGTGACGAAGATGGCGATGCGTCTTGGTTCACGGTCAGGCGACGATGATCTGGAAATCCAGCACGAGATCAACGTCACGCCCTTCATCGACGTCATCCTGGTGCTCTTGATCATCTTCATGGTGGCGGCGCCGCTCGCGACCGTGGATATCGGCGTCAACCTCCCTGCGAGCACGGCTCCCGAACAGCCGCGGCCGGACAGGCCGGTGTTCGTGACCATCAAGCCTGACGAGACGATTGCGGTCGGAGAGACCACGGTGACGCGCGAAGAACTTCCGGGTGCGCTGGACACGGCTACCAACAATCGCAAGGACGAAACGATTTTCGTTCGCGCCGACAAGACCCTCAGCTATGGCCAGCTCATGGAGGTGATGAACACCTTGCGCGATGCCGGATATCTCAAGCTCGCTCTGGTCGGGCTGGAAACACCGGTCGCCAAGCCATGAATGCGTTCGCACTGCATCTGCCGGAACGGCGCGGGCTTTCCCGCTGGACGCTGGCCGCCATCACGATCCTGATGGCGCACGCGGCGATCGTGGTGGCGATTGCGTGGTGGTACGCCCGCAGACCAGTCGAGCCGAACATTCTTCCCGCCATCGCGGTGACGCTGGCGCCGGTCGAGAGCAGTTCGCCTGAAGTCCATGACCAGGACATCGCCGTCGGACCGACCATGCAGCAGGCGGAGGCCGCGCCGCCGGAGCCGCCCAAGGTCGAAGAGAAGCCGGTCGAGCGGGTAGAGCAGCCACCATCGCCGCCCCAGCAGGCGGACGTCACGCTGCCGCAGGATGATCCGAAGGACGTGGAGAAGCCGAAGCCGGTCGTTCAGCCGCCCGCGCCCGAAACCCGCGCGCCGCCGAAGAGCGACCACATCGGACAGTTCTCCGAAGCCGGCTCGAACGCCTACAACGCGCTGGTGTTCGGACATCTGCAAAAATTCAAGCGTTATCCGTCGGCCGCGCGCGGGGCGTCCGGCGTCGTGATGGTGCAATTTGTGCTGAACCGCGCGGGCGATGTGATCGATAGCGCGGTGACAAAATCATCGGGCAACGACGTACTCGATCGCGAGGCGCTCGCAATCCTCCGCCGCGCCAGCCCCTTCCCTGGCTTCCCTGCCGCCAAATCGGGCGCGCAGGACACCTACATCGCGCCGGTGAACTTCGCTCGCTAGCTTCGCTCTTGTCCTTTCTTCAAGGGCCTGCAAGAGGACTTGTGATGAAACTGATTCACAGATTTGGAGACATGAGGGTGACGCCGGAAAGGCGCCCGCAGGACCCACATATGGATGGCACCGGCCTTCGCTTCGAAACGATGGAGCATGGCGGCGAGTATCCCGGTGTTGGTTTGCACTCACAATACTAGTGCGGGGGGTCGACCCTCAAGAGGGTTCGTGGCCCGGACCTTGGAAGCCGCCGAGGAGAATGGTCATGCTGCGCTACATTCTAATGATCATGCTTGCTTTTATCGCAGCGGACGCGCATGGGCGAAGCGCCGGCTTTACCCAAAATAACTGGTCTGTCCTTTCTCTCCGACGTTTAGACAGTTTTCCGTCGCCCGTTCGCGTGTCCTTGGAAAAAGCACAGCGCCTGTGTGGCGAAGAAGATATAAGAGTTCGCAATGGCTTCCTGCGATATCTAACGGATCCTAGCGGTGATGAAGTCGCAGCGATCCACTTTGATGAATTTCACTGCAACAGTGGCGCACTGTGCTCATCGCAAGGTTGTCTGCACCGCGTTTTCGTATCTCACGGCGGTAATTATCGGGAAATTTGGCAAGGCATAGTTCGGGGGATAGATATGGAAGTTATTTCAGGACACGCTTCCCTATTCTTGCAACGGACACAACAAACGCCTTGTCTCTGTGAGCTTCAACTAACGGGAAAGAAGGTTCGCTGAAGGACGAGCCGCGCGTCGTGCCCCAGCGCGTTCAGCTTGCGACTGAGACGATGAGCACCGACGCAGGCCTCCATGCCGATTAGGCATGGTGACATGCTGGCAAACCGTGCCCTCACTTGGTTGCGTGACCACTTCTGGCGCAGCACAATTGCGCCGCGATCGTCTAAGCCGACAATGTGGAACGAGTCCTTACCGATATCGATCCCGACTACGGCAATCGCAGTCCGTGCTGTCGCAGGGATGGCGCGCTCCTTGTCTTGGCGCCCCTGGCGAGCTTACCGCTGGCGGGGCAGGAGCACGGCCGGACCATCCCATTAGCGGACATTGTTTGGGACCCTGACGCGCGACCTAACCGGCGAACATCCAGAGTTGCTCGCTGGCCACATACCCCGCCAGCAACAACCCACCGAATGCGACGATCAATCCAGCCGCGCCGACTTCGATCGCCCGCATCAGGAGCATGCCCAGCCCTGACCGTGCGGTCGCGATGCGCTTTGCGACGTTCCGCGCACTGACCGCCACCGTCGCGATCGCGGCGACGGTAATGGCCGTGCCCAATCCCATGATCAGCGTCGCGCCGACGCCCGTCCAAAATAGATCCTGAGCCAGTGCGAAGATGAGGACGATGATCGCACCCGAACAGGGACGTAGTCCAACGGCAACGACCGCGGACAGACCGCGCCGCCACCCGCCGGCGCCGGCCAGTTCAGCCGGCTCCAGTCCATGCGCGTGGCCCCAAGCCGAAGCGTGATGCTCATGACCGTCATGGCCGTGACAATGAGGGCCGTGGACATGATGCGCGCGTCCATCGTCATGGCATCGTTCGCAATGGAAGGCCGTTGCGTTGCTACCATAATCATGACGATGAAAGCTCTTGCTCACTCCGGGTAACGAACCCGTGGCTTTGGCGGGAGTTTGCAGCGATGTCAGTTCCCGGGAAGCGATCAGGAAACTGCGACCTTTGACGAACAGAAGTCGCAAACCGATCAGGATGACGAGAACGTAGCTGACGGTCTCGACGACATGGACGGTCAACCCGATCGCCTTCGCCGTCGCCCCGAGAAGCACCGCGGCGATCGCCACGACAACAATTGCGACGACCGATTGAATAGCCGCCGACGCGAACGACAGGACGACGCCTCGGCGCCAGGTCTCTTCGTTGGCGACGAGATAGGAGGAAATGACGGCTTTGCCGTGCCCGGGACCGACGGCATGAAAAACGCCGTACAGAAACGAGATTCCAAACAGGCTCCACGTCGCGGCGCCGTCGTCCTTGCTCGCCCGGATAAAACCCGACAGCGAACGGTAGAAAGCGGCCTGCTTGGCGAAGATCCAAGCCATCAAGCTCGATTGGGGCACGATTCCACTCGCATGATGCGGCGCGCCGAACGAGATGCCTTGCGCCCATACGGGATTGATCACAGTGACAACGAGGATTGCTGCCACCAGCGTCAGCACAGCACCACGCAGCGTATTCATGGGCATTTCACCAGAATCTTGTTAGCGAACGTTTCGCCGTACGTGCTCGAGGCATCGAGCGGAGCGCTATCGAGTTGGCTGAGCCGTAACTGCTCCACCGGCGTCGGCTGATGCGGTAGATCGACCGTCAGCAGGCATTGTGCAGGTGCGCCGCTCAGTTGGGCCGGCTTGTCCTTGGCAAATTCGAAATCCACGAAGATCGTGGGGTCATAGATTTCGATCTGTATCGCCTTTGCCGTGGCGGGAGCCTTCAGGGGTAGGATGAAATGCAAGGTCAGCGCGGCGTTCTTGTACTCAAGCCAATAGTCGGTCGCATCTGAAAACTTCAGTTTCTTGCCGTCGACACGCGCATACGTGAAATAGTCGTATTCCTTCAACGAAGTCACGTTCACCTTCGCGAGCGAGGCCAGTTCCTCGCGGGTATATTGGCCCTTTTTGGCATGCGAAATGCCCTGGAGGGCGTAGGTGGAAAACATGTCGTCGAACGTCCAGGCGTGATGGACGCCCGTCATGGCGCCCTCCGCCGAGTAGATAACTTCGCTGTGGAACGTGACCCAGACGTGCGGGTGCGCGTCCGCGTGCGCGATCGACAGGAAGAGCAGGAGCCCGGCGAGAGCACCGGCACGCGTTCGTTTCGTCATGGTGTGTCCGCCGGACAGGAATTCGGGGTGTGAACGGCCGCAACCGGAATGCGCGGCAGATCGGGTTTTCGACGGGGCGGTACGACTGGCGCTTCACACCGCGTTTGCACTCTCCGGCGCACTGCTCGAATCGCCGCGCGTGAACCGCTCGCTTCCATCGCGGACGTTGCTCGCGTCGTCGAACGGAGGAGGCGCTGGACACCGCCGGCTCTTGGTCCGTATCGTTGGAAGAAGTGCCGGCTTCAGTCATCCAAGCGGCGCCGTAATCGTCGTGGCGACGCCCAGGAGGGCGGCGAGCCCGTCAGCGAAGCGGCGGAGCGCGCGATTGAAACGGCGCGCGGCCTTGCCCAAAGACAATATCGAAAGTGCGACCGAAGCGATAGACGTCCTTGAAATCGGACGACGGTGAATGTTGGGGCGCGTCCGGCATGAAGGAGCTTGCGAGAAGCAAGGTGGAGAAGCAGATCAGGCAATGATCGTCATCGTCCGCGAGCGTTGGTGGAAGTTGCTTCGATATTTCCAGCCTTGTGGGCGCTAGCCGGCTCGTAACGACATCTATTTTGGAATAGGCGACATTCGGATAGGCAAGATCATGACGGTGGACATGCCCGAAGGACAGCGCGAGCTGCAGCGTCACTGCCGCCAGCGCGAGATAGACACCGCAGCGCCGGGCGAAGGTCCGCCACAAGAGTCCGTCGGCCTCGGCCAAGGCGCTCGCCTTTCCCTTATATCCCGACATCCAGAGAATCTAACGGCATAAGAAGACAGCACGCAATAGCAATCTCGGGGGATGTAGTCGAAGTCATAGAAACGCTGCGCTATGGAGAATCTCTCCGCGCGGCAGCTTTCTTACCGGCAGAATCCAGCGGCACAGTTGATGTCTATCAAGCGCATAAATGCAGTGCAGAAATCAAGACCCTCTGCACCAAAATTTCTGGGTTGGGTCTACTCGGCAGATCGATCGTTTCGCGGGGATCCCAAGCGGAATGTCGCACAACCAGTATCCGGATCACGGTCGGACCTCATCGGTGAATGATGAGGCGCAAGTCAGCTGCGAAGGCAGGACAGACCGAGAGCAGCATCGACCTTCTGTAAGGGATGGTCAGGAAGCGCGTCGCCAAGACGAAACTCGTAGAACGCTTGATTTTGGTCACTCTTCTGACGGCTGACCATGGATCGACCTCGCCAGCATTCGCGTCAACAGAGTGGAATCGCGCTTCGCGGCTGACCTCAACAGACTGTTGCAAAATCGGCGCCTGAATGGCGGCATTTCGAACTCCTGCCCCAGATTTATCGCGCGAACGGCGAATTTCTCTTCTTTATCGGTCTGCTTCCGCATGCGAGTCGCGTCTCTGGATGCTTTCCGTTATTTTCGATGGATCTGGTCACACTGCCAACGGCGGGATCAGCTCCTTCGCCCGCCCTGGTTTCCCCGGAAAGGCCACGCTCGTCTCGACGGTTAGACCGGGACGGTGAGTGAGTTATAACAAAAGTAGTTGCGGGAGCTCGCTTGGTACGAGGTGGGCGCTGATGACGCTGCCGATGACGCCGCTACATTGAAAACTCGCTTTCAGTCAATTCAAAACGGGGGGCGGCGATCTAGTATCACATAAGGGCCGGTGACTCTTTGGCGCACTTTTGAGCACTGGCCAGTAAACGTCACGTGCTTTGACGATCGATATCGGGAACCGATAACGATGACAGATTGTCGCCAGGTAAAGGAGAAGGCAGATGACAGCTTCAGCCGATCGGATGCTCCAGCCTCGTCCTGATCAACACTCTTTGGACCAAACTCGCTTCAGTCGTCGTGAATTGCTGCTGGGAGCCGGAACTGCGGGCCTGGCTGCCTTCGAGAATCGCGCAAGCTATGCGCAATCGGCGCCTCCGTCGGCCGATCACATCATACGGATCGCCCCGATTTCATTGGAAATTGCGCCGAACAAGGTCATCCTCACCACAGGCTACAATGGTACGGTTCCGGGACCGCCGCTCCGTTTACAGGAAGGCAAGCCGGTCTCCATCGAGGTCATCAACGATTCCGGCTACGCCAATCTGATCCACTGGCATGGGCTGTTCATTCCGACCCTTCAGGACGGCGCGGCGGAAGAAGGCTCGCCGATCATCCCGCCCGGAGAATCTCTGCTCTACAGCTTTACACCCAAACCCACCGGCACGCGCTGGTACCACAGCCACGCCATGGCCATGACCGATCTCAATCGCAGCACCTATTCAGGCGAATTTGGCTTCCTCATCATCGATCCGGCGGCAGGCGATCCCGGTCGATACGACCGCGAGGTCATGCTCGCCGCCCATCATTGGGAAGGCTCCTGGGTCAGCATGCAAGACATGCATAAGGGGCCACCGCCCGACAATGGTTTAGAGGCGATGTACCGATCGGCGACGCTCGGCGATCGGATGCTGGGGCATGGTGAGCCGGTTCGCGTACGCCAGGGAGAGCGGGTACTGTTCCGAGTGCTGAACGCCAGCGGCAGCATGGGCATATCGCTTACGCTGTCGGGACACCGCTTCACCGTTATCGCGCTGGACGGCAACCCGGTGCCCACGCCGGCCATAGTGGATGCGTTGAAGCTGGATGTGGCCGAGCGTGCGGACGTCATCGTCGAGATGAACAATCCGGGTGTGTGGGTTTTCGGATCAACCGACGACGACGACCGCAACATGGGGATGGGCGTCGTTGTCGAGTATGAGAATCAAAGCGGCGGTCCGCGCTGGACTCCCCCGCCAAAGGTAGCTTGGGACTACACCGCATTCGGCCGCAGCGGCCCGACCGCTGCACCGGACGAGACCATCAACCTGAAATTCGAGAAGATCCCCGGAGGCCGCGGTGGCTACAACCGCTGGACCATCAATGGCAAGTCGTGGCCCAACACCGACCCATTGTTCTCCGTTCAGAGTGGCAAGCGCTATCGTCTGGTCATGGACAACCACAGTGGAGACGAGCACCCGGTTCACCTGCATCGGCATAATTTCGAGGTCACCAAGGTTGGCGACAAAACCACGTCAGGGCTGATGAAGGACACGATCAGCATGCCGCGCTATTCCACGGCGGAGATCGATTTTGTGGCCGACGATCCTGGCGACACACTGTTCCACTGCCATCATCAGGACCACATGGACGAGGGCTTTGCGGGACTGATCACCTATTCCCAGACCTAAGCGTCGTTGGCTATCCGTAGTCTCGCCGTTGCCATGGTAGTCCGCTTTGAACACCGAGAGACGTCGCGACCGAAGCGAATACGACTGAAAGCTCGCCCAATGTTTGCAGGCAAACCGCCCACGGCGGCGACCGCTCAAGCGCACACATATTGCCCCATCAACCCGGCATCCTCGTGTTCGAGGATGTGACAGTGATACATGAAGGGACGCTCCCGCGTCGCGGGTGACTAAATGCAACCAGAAGCTCGGCCTTGCCCTCGACGAGAACAACGTCTTTCCAACCCGCCAGATGAGCGGGCGGTAGGGCCCCTCAAGTGACAAAACGCGAAACGACGCGCCGTGCACGTAAAAAGGATGAGCCATGCCGAGGGAAACGATCTCCCACACTTCCGGCGTGCCAAGCTTGGTCTCGACGTTGATGCGGGCCAAGTACCTTCTCATTGTCGGGGCTGGCGGCTGGTCGCTGGACGCGCTTCTGACACGAGAGCGCCACGAGCGGCTATCCAGGGATGTAGAGTGCCGTCTGCCAGAGGAATCTCAATGCTCTTTGTCAGTTTATGATGTTTAGGCGGGTGCATTGGCTCGGCTGAAGGAATGGTGAGACCTTCGCAAGTGTGTCCTTATGGAAGCGGTTGGCCTGTTGTCGCCGTCGACCCGATGTCGGTGCAAGGTTCACGCAGCTGCGTCTTGGGCTGACCCGACATCGCGGCCGCGCCACTTCTGAAGCAAACGATAGCCCGGCCAGGCGAAGCGCGTCAGTGCGGCGTCGATTGCGGCATCGCTCAACCGTGTCGACGGCCAGCGGTAGATGTAGCCATGCGCCAGCCAGACCACCAGAAACGCCACGATGCCGCCAGCCGCTACGTCGGTAAAGAAGTGCCCGCCGAACGCCATTCGGAGCACACTGGTGACGATGCCGAAAACCGTCGCACCGGCGTAGGCCAGCGGCCGCCACGCCGGCGGGGTCAAGGCTGTGGGTGCGTAAGTGCAGAAAGCTGTGGCGCCTTCGCCGGTAAAGAATGAGCAGTTGCCGCCGCAACGGCCACGCGGATCCCACCATGGTACGAAGCCGAGTGGGCCGTTGAATTGGGTTACCGCGACCGGCCTCCGGGTCTGCGTTGGCCTGTGACGCGGAGGCGGTCGTGGTACGCGCGACCGCCCCGGATGTCCTGACGATACAACAAAACGGGACGGCGGCCACGCCGGGTCCTGCCGAGGGCCCGTAAGGAGGTGGTTTCATGGCTCGATCGAGCTCCTCCGTCGCCCATGCATCGCCAGCGTTGGCCTTCGTGCTGACGACCGAAATCGTCAACTTGTTCGGCGACATCACCTACGAAGGCGGCGCCAGCATCAATGGTCCGTTCATGGCCTCGCTCGGGGCGAGTGCCGCCATCGTCAGCATCACGGCGGGTCTCGGAGAGTTTCTCGGCTACGCCTTGCGCCTGCCTGCTGGATACGTGGCGGATCGGACCGGCCGATACTGGCTGATCACCTTCGTGGGCTACATCATAAACCTCTTCGCGGTGCCGGCCATGGCGCTCGTCGGAAGCTGGTTCGCCGCCGCCCTCGTCCTGGCCGAGCGGATCGGGCGGGCGCTGCGCAAGCCGACCGTCGAGGCGATGCTCTCCCACACGACGGGCGAATTGGGCAAGGGTTGGGCGTATGCGCTGAACACGGCACTGGACGAGATCGGAGCGACGGTCGGCCCGCTGCTGATCGCACTGGTGCTGCTGCTGAAGGGAGACTATCGGACCGGCACGCGCGCCTGGTGATTTCGGCCGTGGCGGCGCTCATCGCGCTGGTGGTCGCGCGGGTGAACTTTCCGCTGCCGTCCCGGCTCGAGCAGGGGCGCACGGCGCCGGCCAAGGGCCTCACTAAGGGGTATTGGCTCTACATGCTGGCCGGCGCGCTGTTCGCCGCCGGGCTCATGAGCTTCGAATTGATCTCCTATCACCTGTCCAAATCGAAGATCGCCTCGGAGCAATGGATTCCGGTGATGCTCGCGATCTCGACGGCGTTCGGCGTTCTGGCGAACCTGGCTTTCGGAAAACTCTACGATCGGATCGGGCTCCCGATCGTTATCGCCGCCGTGTGCATGTCGGCCGCGTTCTCGCCATTCGTGTTCCTGGGCGGGTTCTACTTGGTGCTGTTCGGGATGCTGCTCTGGGGCGTCGGCTATGCAACCCAGGACACCCCTGCTCAAGGCGATCGTCGCCGGAGTGCTGCCGGAGGGAAAACGCAACTTCGCGTTCGGACTGTATTACGCAGGCTACGGCGCGGGCTGGCTGGTCGGCAGCATCGTCACGGGGCTGCTGTATGAAAATTCGCGCGCCGCGCTGATTGCATTCTCCGTCGTGGTACAGCTTGCCTCGGTACCGATCTTCGTCTTGGCGGGGCGGCGGCAGGAACACTCTCGCTGATTGCGCGGCGCCGGCGACCGTTCTGTCGGTTTGCCAGCCCTTGATTCGGCCCTGCCGGTCCGCGATGATCGCAATCCCTGCGTTGAGGTTGATCGGGAGCTGACCTGCCAGATTGACGGAAAGGCCATGATGCTGACGCGTCGCGCATTTGCGGTCGGTGCCGGGACGATCGCATCGGCAACCTTGCTGGGTTCGCGGTTTGGTCTTGGCGAACGCCTGCGCTTTGGCTCTCGTTTGCCCATTCCCCAACTGATCGATGCAGCCAAACAGGGCAACGTCGTCAAGCTCAGGGTCGAGTCCGGCCGTCATGAGTTCTACAAGGGAAAGCCCACGCGCACCTGCGGGTATTCGGCACCGATCCTCGGACCCGTCCTTCGCTTGCGCCGGGGCGATCGGGTGGAAATGATCGTGGAGAACGCGCTCGATGCCCCAACCACCGTCCATTGGCACGGCCTGCTGGTCCCCGGCGACGCGGATGGTGGCCCTCAGCAAAAGATCGATCCCGGTTCGATCTGGCGCCCGACGCTCGCGATCGATCAACCCGCCGCAACGCTGTGGTACCATCCTCATCTCCATCACGACACGGCCAGGCAAACCTATCTCGGGCTGGCGGGCCTCATCATCGTCGAGGATGGCGGCAATCTGGGCTTGCCGCACGATTTCAGCGTGGACGATCTGCCGATCATCATTCAGGATAGGGAATTTGGGAGCGACGGATCGCTTGATTACGATGCCGGTGAGCTCGGCATCATCTACGGGGTGCGGGGCGAGACCATCATCGTCAACGGGACGATAGCCCCTGTCGCCCGAGTGCCTGCGGGTTGGGTGCGGTTACGTCTCCTGAACGGCGCCAACGCGCGGAATTTCGAATTGCGCTTCCGCGACCGGCGTGCCTTTCATGTCATAGCGTCCGACGGAGGTTTTCTTGCGCAGCCGGTGCCCTTGTCCACGCTGCGCATTTCACCGGCGGAGCGCTTCGAGGTTCTGGTCGATTTCTCGGACAGAAAGGCGGTGGTGCTCGAAACCGGTCCGGATCGAGTGATGGGGATCTTCGGTGCGATTTCCGACTCCGGCGGCGACGAATACGTTCCGGTGATGCGCTTCGAGCCGATCCCGATGACCGCTGCCGTTACACGGCTGCCCAAGCGGCTCATCGAACCGGCGCCTGTGGATGCAACGGTCGCGGTGCAGCGACGGCAATTTGTTCTCAACAATGGCGTGTGCGGGCAACGAATGCTGGAGGCTGGCCACTCGAATATGCCGGCCATTACCGGGATCAACGGAAAGATTCACGATCCGGCGCGGATCGACGTCGAGACCAGGCTCGGGACGACAGAAATATGGGAGATCGTCTCGGTGGGAATGCCGCACCCGTTCCACGTGCACGGCGCCATGTTTCGGATTTTATCCCTGGATGGCGCGCCGCCGCCAGCACATCTCGCCGGCTGGAAAGACGTCGTTTTGGTCGAGGACAAAGCAGAGCTCCTGGTCAGCTTCACAAAGCCGGCAACGCGCGAGCACCCCTTCATGTATCATTGCCATATTCTCGAACACGAAGACGCGGGTATGATGGGCCAGTACACTTGCACCTGACGTTTCCAGGATCGGCTGGCTTGTGTCCCGGCTATGACAGGCTCCGCTCCCAAAACTGGTTTCAAGCGCCGAACCCGGCGTTCCAATAGCTCGCAGTCTCGCGAACGAGATCGGCACGTAGTGGGACGTAATTCAGAACGCTCTCAGCACCGTAACCATGAAGAACCCCCCAAGGTCCAACAACTGCGGTGCAGCGAATTAAAGCGCGATGGCGATTCGAGTTAAAGCCATAGCGCTTGGGGCCGCTCGCAAAACGCGATTTTGCCGACGTCGCGCGTCAATTCGATCAGTTCGTCACCGGGGGCAGGTTCCCCCACTCCTCAGCCTTCACGCGGACGATCAACTTGTAGCCGCCTTGGCCGTCTCGCTGAAAAATGGATGCCTCGCCCTCGTGGAGGTCGGAGAAGTCCTTGCCGAATGCATCGACGATGTTCGGCTTGTGCGAAACGATCACAGTATTTTTGTCGGGCGGCGGGGCGCGGCAACCAGCGCGCGAAACGCCTGTGCGCGCCGATCGTTCTCGTCCGCAGGTCCTTCAGCGAGGTCGGCGGTGGGGGTCACCTCGCCAAAACCCAGCAGCGTTCCGGTGTCGACCGCGCGTTGCAGCGAGCTGGTCAGGATCATTCCCACGGGAATCCCGAGCTTGTGCATCGACGCGCCGGTCGCCTTCGCCTGCGCGCGTCCCTCACCGGTGAGCTGGCGCTCGCCGACGTTCTTCGCGGTCGTCGGATTGCTCATGGAATCCTTCGTCTTATCCGTAGTAGTCGCGCCATGGCGAAAGACGATCACATATCCGCCGTGCCGCAAGCTACTGATCCATTCGGCTTGCGAGGACGCAGGCTGGCTGCCGGCCACCACAGTCAGAACCGCGAACAGCGCATACAACAACGGCAATCGAATGCCACGCATCGTCATCTCCCTCCATCACTCAGTCGTCAGTGAATAGGGAACAGTGCGAGTTCCCCGGACGAGGGAGCAAGCCTCACCGATTTGGCATTTTTGCGCCGCAATCAAAGCTTCTCGCTGGCACTGGCTTGGTGCTGTCATGGACCGGGCGCTGGCGCGAAGGCTGGGAGGCCGCGTGCTTCGGCTGTCTCCGTCTCGCTGGGGGCGCTGCGCAAGCCGACCGTCGAGGCGATGCTCTCCTGCATGACGGGCGAACTGGGCAAGGGTGGGTGTATGCGCTGAACGCGGCTGCTGGGTGAGATCGGAGCGACGGTCGGCCCGCTCCTGATCGCACTGGTGCTGCTGCTGAAGGGAGACTCACCAGCGCGCTCAGCACGGCTGCCAACGCGCGGATGCGCCGTTCTCGCCGTCTCCCTTTCCGAGTCCCATTCCCTGGGGCCTCTTATTGCAGTCGGACAAGCCCGTTCACCGGAATGGGACGGTAAGTATCCGTGCCACGCGTGTCCTGCTACATTGGATCCAGCTTGTTTCGATTTTGCCGGATGTCCGATGCGATCTCTTCGTTCCCGATTGTTGGCTCTTTGGATCATGCTGGTCGTTTCAGGAGGAGCGACCGCATACCTTCTATTCGAGTCGTTTCAGCAGACTTCAAACGCGCGCGTTGCACGATCGGAAGAATTGGTAGCGCGTGCTTGCCGCGACATTGCCGACCGCTATCAATTCTTCGTCTCCGGATGGGGCGGCGCGCCCGTCGATGATCAGCTCAAGCATCAGCTTGTAACGGTCGTGCAGGCCACCCTTGCAAATGCCATCGGTGTGGAGGGAGGAATATGGCAGGCAGATGCGGGCTCGCTTGCATACGCGTTTCCCTCTTACGAGGGTACGGGACCAAAGACCGACGTTCCGGCTGCCGAATTAAACACGATCCGCCAGGTGAATGCGGACGCATTGCAGTCCGGACGCCCCGCATCCATTCGCCAATCCGGACGATCCCAGGTTCTTCTTGTGGACGCATGTCCGCTTCGGGGACCACTCCAGGGGATGACCGGCTGGACCATGACGCGAACGTTTACGGCCGAAGGACCGGCCTACAATCAATTGCTGGTCGGCCTGCTCGTTCTTGCTCTGACGATCTTTGGTTCTGCCATTTGGCTCGCTCGCCTGCTTTATTCGTGGTCTCGGAAGATCGCACTACTCGAGAACGCTCTTGGCGAGCGGGAGGGCGGTGCTCTCGATCTTCCGAGGCTTCCACGTACTGGCGAGCAGGAACTCGACCGTCTGGTGGATGCCGTGAACATCACCGGTGAGCGCGTGTCGCTGGAACGACGACGCGCGACCGCGGCTGAACGTCTTGCGGCCGTCGGACGTCTGTCAGCCGGCCTCGCGCACGAGATCCGCAATCCGATCGCGGCAATGCGCCTGAAGGCAGAGAATGCTCTCGCGTCGAGTGATACCTCGCGCAAGGATACCGCTCTCGAAGCCATCCTGCAGCAGGTGGCCCGCCTCGACGCCCTATTGCGCGACCTCCTTGAAATGACCCAGGCGCGCGACCCCAAATTCGCGGATGTCGAGTTGCCCTCGTTCTTGCAACGTACCGTCGATGCCCATCGGGAGCTGGCAGCGGGGAAAGGTCTCACGTTGAAAATCGGAACTCCGGAGCTACGCAATCCGTTACCCCGTTTTGATCCCTCTCAAATGCAGCGGGCCGTGGACAACCTGATCCTCAACGCCATCCAAAACACCCCGGCCAGTGGGTCCGTCCTTGTCGATGCCTTTGCGCGCGATGGTAATCTGCTGTTGCGCGTTGCGGACACGGGTCCTGGCGTGAGCGATGAAATCCGGGACCGGCTGTTCGAACCGTTCGCAACCGCCCGGTCGGATGGGACAGGGCTTGGGCTTGCCATCGCCCGGGAAATCGCGCGCAATCATGGTGGGGACGTGCGCCTCGTGACGACCGGAGGCGGTGCAACCTTTGAGATTGAAGTGCCATGGCGACCATCCTGATCATCGACGACGACGCGGCGTTGCGCAACGGTCTTGCCGAGACGCTGACTGACCTTGGCCACACGCCCCGAATGGCGTCCTCCGGGCGCGAGGGCCTGGCAACTCTTTCGGGCGACGTGGATGCCGTGCTTCTCGACCTGCGGATGCCCGGCGGAATCGACGGTATCGAGGCTCTCCGTCGGATTCGCTCGGATCGTGGCGCGCCTCCGGTTGTGGTGTTGACGGCGTTTGCGAGCGCGGAGAATACGATCGAAGCCATGAGGCTCGGCGCCTTCGATCATCTCACCAAGCCGATCGGACGCGACGAACTGAAAGCCCTGTTGCAGCGGCTGCCATCTCGCACGTGGCCCGTAAGCAACGCGCCAGAAAGCAGCAACGGCACGCTAATCGGATTGAGCGAGGCGATGCGGCGTGTGCAGAAAGCGATCGGGCTTGCTGCGGATAGCAACGCCATCGTTCTCATCCTTGGCGAGACCGGCACGGGCAAGGAATTGGTGGCCCGTGCCTTGCACGATCACAGCCGGCGCAAGGAGAGCTCGTTCATTGCGGTCAACTGCGCTGCCATCCCCGCGGACCTGCTCGAAAGCGAACTGTTCGGCCATGTGAAGGGCTCGTTCACGGGAGCGACCAGCGACCGCTCCGGCGCGTTCAGAGACGCCGAGAATGGGACGCTGTTTCTCGATGAGGTTGGAGACATGCCACTTGCGATGCAGGCAAAGATCCTCCGGGCTCTGCAAGAGCAGGTGATCACGCCCGTCGGCGGCAAACCGGTGCGAACCACCGCGCGAATCATCGCGGCGACGCACCGGGACTTATCGAAGCTTGTGGCGACGAACGAATTTCGCGAAGACCTATACTATAGACTCAACGTCGTGCCGATCGCGATTCCCCCTTTACGCGAGCGGCCGTCCGACATTGTTCCGCTGGCCGAGCATTTCCTTGTCCTTTCCGCATCTTCCGGCCATTCGCAGAAACAGCTCAGTGCCGCTGCAGTCGAAAAGTTATCCCACCGTGGCTGGCCCGGCAATGTGCGGGAACTTCGCAACGTGATCGAACGCGCCTGTGTGCTGACAAGAGGCGACGTCATCGAAGCCGGCGATATCGACGCCAGCGGCGAGCAAGTCCGATCGCTATCGAACAGCGCCTTGCTGGACGCGGATTTGCCGACCGCGGTGGCCATGCTCGAAGAGGCGATGATCCGGAAAGCGCTCGAGGCTTGCGGTGGCAACCGAACCGAAGCAGCTCGTCGCCTCAACATCAACCGCCAGCTTCTCTACACCAAGTTGCAGCGCTACGGGCTGACGGATAGCGCGCTGTCAGAAAACCCGACACCAACCGTCGGGAAAGACGACGCCTGAATAAAGGCGCTCGCACTAACTCCTTCAAAATCAACGATCCACCTGTGGCACGTCGCTTGCTGAACAAAAGCACGGGCGATTTCGTCACGCATCCGAAGGAGAGTTTTCCGATGAAGACGACACGGATACAAATGCTGTCATGCGCTTGCTACAACGGCAGTTACGGTGGGCGCTGCGGCCTACTCACAGACCATGTCTCCGTGCGTGGCGACGTTCTCGATACCGCGCTCGGCAAGGTGATCGACGTACGGGCGATCGGGAGTTCGCCGGAGCAGATGACCGAACTCGCAGGTCCTCGTCAGCCGCGAGGCCCAAAGGGCGGCCCTGACCGGCTTGGCCCGCCCCCTCCCCCGCCGGGCTTCGCTCCATCGCCGCCTCCGCCGCCGCGGGGCTAACCAGCAATTTCGTTTCAGCAAACCAAACGGGAGACAAACATGCACTGGATTGACCCCAACAGCCTGCCGGAAGTTGCAGGCACCCTCGAACGCTTCGTTCTCAACCCGCATGGCGAAGTCGACGGTTTTGTCATGAACGGTCAGATGCAAACACCGATTCTCGTTCACACCCCTCCACACTTGGAAGGCGAACTCACCGGTAACGTGAAGGCAGGCGACAAAATCCGGGTGCGAGGGGTGCGGCCACGGGGCGCGGATGTACTTGCCGCCGTCGCGGTGACCGGAGAGAGCGGCCGGCAGATCGTCGATAAGGGTCCGGATCACGATCGCAAGCATCCGAAGATCGAGCATCAAAAGATGCAGCTTGAGGGAACCGTCCGGCTCTCGCTATTCGGTCCGAAAGGCGAACTTCGCGGCGCACTGCTGGCCGATGGCACCATCATACGCATCGCTCCGAAGGAAGCCGAACACCTCACCAAGCTTCTCATACCAGGCGCCAAGATCGCTGTGAGCGGTGACGGTATTGAAACCCAACACGGTCGCGTCGTCCAAGCGAGCGAAATCGGCAGTGGAATGGACGACCTTCGCCCCATCAAGGGACCGAAGCACAAGGCCAAGCCAGGGCCCAAGCACGACCACGAGGCGCGCACTTAAGACCAGTACGCGTCGGCCGGAGAGGAAGAAGGCAATCAAGTCGAGCTAGAACCGCAATGCCGCAAAGAGAAGACCAGAGGATAGCCGGCCGCGCGCTCGACGCCGCCAATTTCTTCCTCGCCGACGTGCGCGACGGGCTTGGACCCTACCTTGCCGTCTACCTTCTGACCGAACAGAAATGGGATGAAGCCCGCATCGGCATCGTCATGTCCATTGCAGCGATTGCGGGCATCGTCGCGCAAACGCCGGCCGGCGCGCTGGTCGACAGTACAAAATCGAAGCGCATGGTCATGGTTAGCGCGGCGATCCTCGTCACCGCGGCGTCACTATTGCTGCCGTTGTTCGTGAGCTTCTGGCCGGTTGCGATTTCGCAAGGCATCGCGCACGCAGCCGGCGTGATTTTCCCGCCGGCGATTGCGGCGGTATCGTTGGGCCTGGTCGGTCACCGCGCCTTCACCGCTCGGATCGGGCGCAACGAGACCTTCAACCATACGGGCAATGCTGCAGCCGCCGCGATCGCCGGTGGTTCGGCCTATCTGTTCGGTCCCACTGTCGTGTTCTATCTTTTAGCTGTGACGTCGCTCGCTAGCCTCGTCAGTGTTCTTGCCATTCCAGAAAGTGCCATCGATCATGATCTCGCGCGCGGCCTGCATGGCGCCGAGCAAGGAACCGGGCAGGAACGAGATCAGCCGGCCGGACTGAGTGTCCTCCTGACCTGCCGGCCGCTGCTGATCTTTGCGGTCTGCGTGACATTGTTTCACCTGTCGAATGCGGCGATGCTGCCGCTGGTGGGACAAAAGCTCGCGCTGCGGGACGGGAATCTCGGCACCAGCCTGATGTCGGCTTGCATCATTGCCGCGCAAATCATGATGGTGCCGATGGCCATGCTGGTCGGGACCAAAGCGGACCTCTGGGGGCACAAGCCTTTCTTTCTCGCCGCGCTGCTGATCTTGCCCGTTCGCGGCGCGCTTTCCACACTCTCGGACAACGCCGCTTGGCTGGTTGGCGTCCAGCTTCTCGATGGTATCGGCGCCGGAATCTTTGGCGCTATATTTCCCGTGATTGTCGCCGAACTCATGCGCAACACCGGCCGCTTCAATGTTGCGCAAGGCGCCATCATCACCGCGCAAAGCATCGGGGCTGCGCTTTCGACGACGCTGGCTGGGCTGGTCGTCGTCGAGGCAGGCTACGGCGCGGCCTTCCTCACGCTCGGCGCGGTCGCAGCCGTTGGAGCAGCCGTCTGCTTCTTCGCGCTTCCGGAAACCCGGGCGTATTCGGATCACGGCTCGCGCCGCTGGGGGCGGACGGCGCAGTCGGCACCCGGTATCGCAGCCGGATAGGAACCAAACCTTGGAGGAACATTTGCCGACGACGCCGCACGAAGCCACTATCGCCTGGAGCGTCATTGCTCTCGCCACCGCAGGGGTCATGACCCGGCCCTTTCGCCTGCCCGAGGCGATCTGGGCACTGGCGGGAGCCGCCGTGCTTGTGCTGCTTGGCCTGCTGCCGTGGAGCGATGCGCTCAACGGCATGCGCAAGGGGATCGACGTCTATCTCTTCCTCACCGGCATGATGCTGATTGCCGAATTGGCGCGGCGCGAGGGCCTGTTCGACTACCTCGCGGCGTTCGCCGTCGAACATGCGCGCGGCTCGCCGCAGCGGCTGTTTCTACTGGTCTATCTCGTCGGCACGCTTGTGACCGTTCTCCTGTCCAATGACGCAACCGCGATCGTGTTGACGCCGGCGGTGTATGCCGCGACCCGCGCAGCCGGCGCAACTCCCCAGCCCTATCTTTTCGTATGTGCCTTCATCGCCAACGCGGCGAGCTTCGTGCTGCCCATCTCCAATCCCGCCAATCTCGTCGTATTCGGCGAGCGCATGCCGCATCTGGCCGAATGGCTCCGGCAATTCGCGTTGCCTTCGCTCGCCTCGATCGTCATCACATATGTCGTGCTACGCCTCACGCAGCAGGGCGCACTGAAAGAGGAAAATCTCGAGCGCAGCGTACCCAAGCCGCGACTGAGCCGGGGCGGCAAGCTGACCGCATATGGCATCGGCGCCGTCGGAATCGTGCTGCTGACTGCCTCCGCGCTTGACGTTCAACTGGGGCTGCCGACCTTCGTCTGCGGCGTCTTAACCGCAGCAGGTGTACTGCTGCTGAACCGCGAATCTCCATGGTCGGTGGTGAAGGGAGTTTCCTGGAGCGTATTGCCGCTTGTCGCTGGTCTGTTCGTGATGGTCGAAGCGCTGGTCCGAACCGGCGCCATCGGGCACCTCAGCGAGCTGCTCCACGGTGCGGTAGCTCAATCCGTCCGGGGCGCGGCTTGGAGTATGGGTATCGCTACAACGGTCGCCGACAACGTAGCCAATAACTTGCCGGTAGGCCTGGTCGCGGGGTCGGTTGGGCGGAGCGATCACCTGCCGCCGCAGGTTGTCGGCGCGATGCTGATCGGCGTCGATCTGGGCCCGAATCTGTCGGTCACGGGCTCGCTCGCAACTATCCTCTGGCTGGTGGCGCTGCGCCGCCACAAGATCGAGGTGAGCGCCTGGCGCTTCCTTAAGCTTGGGCTGCTGGTGACGCCGGCAGCGCTCGTCGCGGCCCTCGCGCTTGCGATCTGGTGAGCGGCTGGGCCGGGCCGCGGCGTCATTGCACCGCGCTTTTGAAAGCCCATCATATTGACCGTTCCATCGCGTGCGTCACGGGCATCTTTCTCGCGGGTGGCAATGGGTTGCCACAGTCCAGATCACCGTTCCGGAGCAGTTGCGAAATGAGGAGGAAACGCCCGGTCGGGCTGTCGAAGATGTTTTCGGTGACCTGGGCCGTGATCTGGCCGGGCAGATCCGAACGAATACCCGTAATAAGGGCCGCCGGAATGGTATTGCCTGCCTGCACGACATAGGTTGACGCAGGTGCCGCGACACGATCCGGGCTTGTGGTGCGGGTATCAACAGAAGCGTTGACGAAAGCGAGCTTTCGATCCTGGCCGTTTTGCGCGAAGGTATCGTTCGCTCCTGGTTGCGCTGGCTGAAGCGGCCGAAGCGTAAGCCTCGTCACCACCCCGCCCTGCCCTACGCCGAAACACCTCAATTCATGCCTGAGTTGGCCGACGCCGATGGCGGCGCGGCGCAGGCACTTCGCTTTCTGATTTTCACAGTTTGTCGAACGAACGAAGTGCTTGGAGCTCGGTGGACCGAAATTGATCGGCCACGCGCAATCTGGAAGATTCCTGGTGAGCGCATGAAGATGGACGAGGATCACAGCGTGCCGCTTTCGGATCCGGCGCTGCCGATTTTGGACAAGATGCGTGATGGCAGCCAAAGCGAATTGATCTTTCCGACCGTCGGCGACGAGCCGTTTTCAAACATGGCAATGCTCGCCGTTCTTGATCGCTTGGGTTACGGGCATGTGACCGTGCACGGCTTCCGTGCCACGTTTGCGACCTGCGCTGAAGAATGCACCGATTATCCAGACGGCGTTCGCGAGGCTGGCCTGGCACACAAGTATAAAAACGAGACGGTCCCCGCCTATCAACGCGGAGCCAAGCTCGAGAAGCGGCGCAAGCTGATGGACGATTGGGCGGAATTCTGCGTCCCGCGCCTTTCGCGCGAATTCACGGACGCCGCGCCATCCACAATGAACGACACCCGCGCTGCGTGAATCTTTAAGGGCGAGCAGAATCACCACCGGGAGTGGTTGACCTTTGCCCTCCGAAGGCATGTGTCAACCCGGTTTGTGCAAGAAAGAGGACTGAAAGAGGCTAGAAATTCAATGACTTGCGAGACCCGCGTCCATCGCTCCACACTCGCAAGAAATCCGCGTAAGCACTGCGTAAGCAGCAGATGCACCCGTAGCTCAGCTGGATAGAGCGTCGCCCTCCGAAGGCGAAGGCCACACGTTCGAATCGTGTCGGGTGCGCCATTCCAATCAAGCGTTTACGAGAAATCGCATCGGCTGATCAATCGCTCGCAGGCTTGTCGAGAAAGGTGTACAGCGCCCGAATTCTCCCGTGCTCGAAGATCGCGACGTCCATACCTGTGACGGCAGGAGGAGCTCCGGCCGGTCCCAGGTGCCACTGCAAGCGGCCAAGATCGTGGTTCACCTCAGCAGGTCCTGTCGCGCGAAACACAAATCCGGGAGCTTCCTGGAGAATACGCTCGATCTTCGCGTTAAGAGCGTCACGGCCAACGATCCGTTCCGCCGCTTCAAAGAACGTGCAGTTCGCAGTGTAGATTTCGGCGATCGCGACCGCTCGGCGCGCGGAATCTAGCTGCCCGAATACTTCGAGCAAGTTCCTTTCCATCATAGTACCAAGTGTGTCGCTCATAGCTGATCCTCCTGTTCAGAACATGCCGTTAGGGTTGGCGCGTGGCACGTTCGGCGCGAGCCACGGAGCCGAGTTTTTCGGGTCGCCGACGAGCTGCAAGGTGTCCCAATGCTCGATGGCTTTTCCGTCGGCATCCATCTTGTAGATGTCGACGCCGGCGATCCCCGTATCATTCGGATCGTCGTTGAACAGATTCAGAAAATTCACATGAGCCCACACATAGTCGCCGACAGCGATGATCTTGTGGACGACGACGCGCGCCTGGGCGCGTTCCCGGGTGATCTGGCCGAAGAACTTCCCCAGCGCGTCTGGGCCGTCCGCTACGAGCGGGTTGTGCTGGACGTACGCGGGGCTGATGAACTTGGCGACGAACTCCTCCGACTTCTTCTGGTTGATCACCAGATCATAGAAGCCAAGGATGCTGGCCTTGTTGCGAACCGCGCGGCTGTCATTGGAATCAAACAGCTCGATCATGGGTAACTCCTCTTGTGAAATGTGCATTTGTCGGATGGCCCTAGCCGAGGCCGACAATCTGGAGGCGGAACGCATCCAGTTCATCGTCGGATTTCTCGCGCGCGGCTCGGAGCATCTCGTCAGCGTCGGTGCCGACCGCTGCGCGACTAGATGCAGGCACCTGCTCGGCCAGCTCGATCACGCGCGTGGCCGCCAGGACGGATTCGAGCCCGCCGCTCTGCATGCCGTTGAGAGTGGTTGCGAACGTGTTGAAGGACTGTCCGTACAATCCGCGTTGTTCGGCCGTCATTTCGTCGGCGACGCGTGCGAGAGCCGCTGCCGTTTTGGCGGGGCCGCCGGTTCTCATGTTACCCGCCACGGCCAGCACGACGTCTATGCCGAAACGCTTCAGCTCGGCGCGATAGACCGTCGCAAACACTTCCATGGCGGCCTTCGATGCGCCCGAAGGCCCGTTGAAGGGAAGCGGAACGCTGGCTGTCCAGGTGCTGACCTGGACAACGCGGCCCCGCGACTTGCGGAGCGCCGGCAGGAACGCGTTTATTACCGACAGGGCGCCGAACACATTGACGTCGAATTCGCGCCGGATGGCGTCGAGTGGAAGAACTTCAAGCGGCCCGGGGGTGAGGATGCCTGCATTGTTGATCAGAAGATCAAGGCCACTGCCGCCGAGCGCGTCGGACACACCGGCGGCCCAGGTTTTCACGGCCAGTTCCTTGGTCATGTCGCAGACCGTCAGGCTGACGCGCCCACTGGATGCGTCCTTCAGATCCTGGACCTCCGCGCCGGACATGGCCGTGCCGAAAACGATATAGCCTTTGGCGGCGAGCCCGAGCGCGATATCGCGGCCGAGCCCACCTCCGGCACCGCTGACCGCTGCGGACCGGCCCGAATGTTCGGATGCGAATGACATCGTATGTCTCCCTTCTGGCTTCCGTGCCGGCTCTGAAACGAACCTCGAGAGGCAGGCCAACCGGCCCGCCTCGGTCTGGCTTAGAGGTGTCGTTCCAGCACTCGATGCGGTAGCCTCGAATGCTGCCAAGCAGTGTCGCGGAAAGTGGAACGCCGATGATGGATCTCGAAGACTTGCGGACTTTTGTCGAAGTGGCCGATGCAGCCGGCGTATCGCCGGCCGCCCGCCGGCTCGGAGTCTCGAAGTCCATCGTTAGTCGACGGCTGCTACGGCTGGAAGCCGAACTCGGTATCCAACTTCTCGCGCGGACAACTCGCGGCGCCGCGCTCACCGAGGCCGGCGTCACGTTCCGCGAGCACGCTGCCCGGGTCTGCGCCGAGATCGATATCGCGCGGGAGACGATCCTGCCCGCCGGTGACCTGCGCGGTCGCCTGCGGATTGCAGCGCCGCTGTCATTAGGCCCGACGGTCTTGGCGCCGGTGTTTGCGGAGATGGCGCGCCGCCACCCACTGCTTCACTTGCACGCGTGCTACAGTGATCGCTTCGTCGATATTGTCGGGGAAGGCTTCGACTGTGCGATACGCGTCGGCTATCTCAGCGACTCGAACCTGATCGCGCGTCAGGTCGGACCCATCTATGGAAAGCTCGTCGCGAGCCCGCTCTATATTAGAGAGCATGGGGCACCCGAGACCCCGGACGAACTCTTCACGCATGAGGCGCTCATGCAAGGAACGGAAACCTGGCAATTCATCGACGGCGACAAGACGATCTCCGTTCATCCGCAGGGGCGGTTCAAGGCGGACAACGGCGCCGCTCTCACCGCCGCCGCTGTAGCGGGGCTCGGCATCGCCTGGCTTCCGGATTGCCTCACCGAGGACCATTTGACTTCCGGCGCCTTGGTCCCGGTGATGACACGCTATCCGGTCCCCACGGCCGGCGTATTCGTCGTCCGGCCGCCAGGACAGCACCCCGCGCGAAAAGTCCGGGTCCTCATCGAGCTGCTGATCGAGCATTTCGGATAATCGCTCGTGCCCAGCCTTCTCTTCGGGGCGGGCAGTCGAGTGGCCGCCTTGTCGGCCAGCGGAATCCGGATATCAGCCATGGTGGAGGCTCCGGGGCTAAAACGGCTTTCAAACGGTCCGGCGACCCGTGCCCATGCCGTTCTGCGTGGCGGGAACGGCGAGGTACGGACTCCGCGGCCCCGTAGTTTGTCCGACAAGCCCTACAGCCAGCGTCGTACCCGCGCGCGGCAGCGGCGATGGACGTCCCCGAACTTGCGCTCGAGATAGGCTTCCTCGCGGGTGATCACACCGTAGCGGATGACGAGCGCAAAGAGCGCCAGCGTCATCAGCAGCCAGAGGCTTGAAGGCAATAGCTAGGCCGATGAGCCCCAACACCATGCCGAGATAGATGGGATTGCGCGTGAGGCGGTAGGGGCCGGCCTCCACGATGGTCGTGGTCGGCAGGTTGGTGGGCACGTTCGAGCGCCGTCCCGATAGCAAGGATCGGGTACTGCAACGGATGCCCGTTGGTTAATGGCTAACTAACTAGCGTTTTCGCTCGCTAGATCGTATCCGCCGTGGCAGTGAGGGTCTCACGCAGCCAGCGATGCGCCGGCTGATCGTCGAAGCGACGGTGCCAGAGCATAAGACTCCGTAGCTTTGGCGCGTCGAACGGCAACTCCCTGATTTCGATCGGATAGGCCCTGCGGAATTCCTGCGCTATCTGGCGGCCGAGCACAGCCACCAGATTGGATTGCACCAGCACCGTGCCAGCCGACAGATAGGGCGCCTCCAGCTCGACGGCGCGCGATTTGCCGCGCGCCGCCAGCGCCGCATCCACGAAGCCGATGTCCTCGCCGCTGGAAGAGATCGTCAAGTGCGGCAGATCCGCGAAGGCGGGCAAAGTCAGCTTGCGGCGCAAGGCCGGGTGACCCCGCCGCAGCACTGCGACGTAGCGATCTTCAATCAGCGCCTGCGAGGCAAAACGTTCGGCAGGCGCCTCCCTTGCAGAGACGACGAGATCAAGCTCACCTATTTCCAGCAGATCGAGCAGATTGAGGGTGCCGCTCGGCCTCAGCGACAAACGAATGTGCGGTGCCTGCGCGCGACAGGCGGCGACGACCGGCCCCGCCAGCACGACCGCCGCGTAATTATTCACGGCGATGGAAAAATGCCTCTCGGCGGTGGCCGGCGTGAACGTTTCGGTTTCCAGCGCGAGTTGCAGATCGTTCAACGCCTTGCGCACGGGCAACGCAAGCTGCTCGGCGCGCGGCGTCGGCATCATCCCGGCTGGCGTGCGAACGAACAACTGATCCTTCACGAGATAGCGTAGCCGGTTGAGCGCATGACTCACTGCCGGCTGGCTGAGTGCGAGCACCTGCGCTGCCCGCATCACGCTGCGCTCTCGCAGGATGGCGTCGAATACGAGCAGCAAATTGAGGTCGAACGTCCGCAGGTTCATGGAAAACCTCCCCATTATTCATTTCACGAATTGGAACGTGAAATCAATGCATTTGATTGATTTTGCGACACCCCCGATATTGCGCCCATGAGCAGACCCCTGACTATCAAACATCATCCCGAAACCGCGATGGCGCTGGTCGCAATGGTAATAGACGGCGCGACGCCTGCGGACGGGCCACGCAGCGAACTCGCGCAGTGGAAGCTCGTCAATCCGCTGGCAGACTGGATCGCGATCGATATGCGGTCGGCGCCTCCCGGGCCGGAAGGAGCCTGGCTCAGGCGCACGTTGTCGGAGCTGATCGAGCGCAGGCACATGCAGTTCGGCCAGTTGGTGCTGCTGGGCAGACACAACGCTGGACGTATCGCGCTCAACCTCATCCTGGAGGGAGCGCTGGCTTGCGCCGGAATCGTCGGTGTCGATATTCCATGTGCATCGCCTCGCACAGCGATTGTCCCGACAACGGCCGGCATCCGGCTCGTGGCTCACGACGGCGAGCAGAACCGTACCAACGGCGCCAACCTCATCGACGCCCTGCGCCGCTCGGATATCGACACCCGGATCATGATGCTTCCGTCCGTTGGACTTGACGGCGCGGAAGCTACCGTTCGCGCTGCTGGCACTTTTTTGTTCGAGCTCGTCGCCAAGGCCAGTTCATATGCGACAAGTCAAGGACGATCCCGTCATGTCTAAAGTCATACTTATCGGTGCCATTAGCCTGTCTGCCTCTATTCTGATGGGCATCACCATAGGGCTCTCCTTCCAGCCGCCCAAACATGTACCGGTCGGC
>Ga0307509_10001967_pt1 | contig 33935 bp, 29 predicted proteins | sample 10_EM_MG_FD_202245 | JGI IMG/M metagenome (GOLD analysis project Ga0307509, IMG submission 202245) | Populus trichocarpa ectomycorrhiza microbial communities from riparian zone in the Pacific Northwest, United States - 10_EM | ecosystem: Host-associated > Plants > Roots > Unclassified | place...
GCCGTCCCAACGCTGGTGCGGGAGGGGGGTGTTGGCTTGTCCTTTTGAACTCAGAATCCTAAGGTAGGGTAACTATAGGTCTTTATTCACTAAGGGAAGGCTAAGCCTTCCGGTATGCCTAACAGCACGGGACGCAGATTCAACATGACGTGCATCAGGACGCAGCAGCGCCGTATCTGACGCTGCGTAATCTTTTGCTGATGAACATTTTCATACTCTCTTGACTTTATGCAAACCTACTCCTGAAAGGTTACCTTGCCTAATAGAGTACCTGAGGCGACTCTATCCTTCCCTGGGCCTTGCGTAAGGTTAACCAGCCTTTTTGTACACTAAGTATACCAGACCATACCACCTCTGGTTACCACTTGGTATCTCATTTGGGCTAAGGTAGTATTCATTGTAGCTACTTATTATAGGGTCATTACACTATTTGTGAAATCATACTTGAGTTATTCCCAAAATCAATCAGCTGACTTGTATGAGTCTCTGCATAACATATCTTAAACCAATCATAACACATCAAACAAGTCATACGAGCAAGTCTTATCATATGTGCAAAACCCCTGACCCCCAATTACATGTCGCATACAAAACTCATTACATTATAATAACTCACAATTCTGAGTGGAATAACATCAACCAATTATAACCTAACAATGACACGCAAATGCAAGTCATATGAGAACTATGAGTCATATGGGTGCAGTTCAGCGAAAAACCTGAAGATTGCCAACAACAACAATTTGAGTCGAATCGCTCTTAGCATTGAGCACCAGATAGAGTACACTCTGGGCTTCTTGAAATATATTTATTTTTAAAATTGAAGAAGAATTGGTCTTGTAATGACAATTTTGAAAATTTATCAAAAAAACTTTTTTTACATAGATGGATAGCCTGCTATGAGATCTTCCTGTATTCTACTTTTCAAATATTTTCATGAGTACAATTCAAAGTTATTATTGTATTTCTTTCAATACTATACTTTGAGCCTATTTTACAAATAGCATATACCTGTTTTAAGCATATCTAATGCAACAAAAGTTGAGATATGAGTAGATTTATAGAAGTTAAAACTCTGTTAAATTTGCTTACTCAGCTATTATAACTTGTTTTGAATTATATATCAAAAGTTAACATGTATTAAGATTAGTTACTATGATAAAAACAAATAGTTTTTACATAGAATCAAGTAAGTAACTATGAATATTATTTAGCTTTTATTCCTAAGAGAAATACTTGATAGGTTGTTGAGTTATTTCACTTTCATTGTCAAAAACTGTTTATCCCTTTTTCTCAAAACTATCTTTATTGCTATGCAAACTAAAACTGCTTATAACTCAAAACACCTAATAAGCGATTTTACTTGTTTTCCCTAAACTGCACCCATATGATATTATCGCATAAAATAAACATTCCTATAATTAACAAGTATTAGTCACATGAAATCTGCCTTGCTTAGTCATGATTTGCGACAGCTCTATACAAAATCACTCCAATTTGTAAGTCAAGATAACCTTCATGACTTGGTTTCCCTGAACTTCCTCTGCTAAATATTTTTAACTATTTCTAATTTATCTATCTACCAGACAAATTTCCTCTATTATTTAAAGTGGTTGCATTCTTGATTATTTTATTTGAGGCTGTATAAGTTAAAACCTGACTATTGGCCTTTTTTGTTGTGAGTGGGAAAATTCATGACAACCTAGGTAACCAAGGAGAAATGTTTTGAGATAACTCCACTTTTATGTAGAGATACCTTTAAATAACAACTAGACAGTCCAAAAAAACTTTAATATAATTCTTAATATACTTAAATTTAATCCCAAATGACAATTCCCAGTGTATGAAGTCAAAGGATAAAAAGTATTTGTTAAAATAGTTTTATCCTTATTTTTGTCAGAAAGAGGGTGTAAACTTGCTTTATTATATGACAACAATCTTACATAATCCACCTATTTTATATGTACAAATAGGATGTTACAGTAGTAGTATTTTGCAACAATGATCTTCAAAGCTAAATAGCTCAACAACCAATAGCCTTTCAGCTATTATTATTAGTTTAGCTGGTACCTAGAAAGTTAGAATGACTTTACATCATAAAAAAACTATTTTTCAAAATTATAGTTTTATCTATATAAAATGTGCTACAGAGGTCATCTATTGATAAATAATATTTTCTGAGCCACTGAATACATACTCTATAGGCCTAGCTAGATGGCTAAGCCAAAATAAATGTTTTGTGGTTGAGGCCCGATAGTCAGGTTTTAACTTATACAGCCTCATTTGTGGTTGTTTTGTGATCGTTCTGGGCAGATTTTGGTTGTCCGGCACTCGATGCTTCTCTGTGGGCCTCAATGAGACATAATGTCATGACTAAGCCGCGGCTCAAGGGGCAGGGCAGAGCAGCCTCCCTGTAAACTACCCGGCATCAAGAGCCAAGGTTCGACCTTTCCAGCCACTCCACACCAACCCTTTCTAAGCATAGCACCGGCTTCATTACAATTAATTCTTCTCCAGTACGGTACTCCCAGGCTCCATTATTACAAGGCCCGAGCAAACAGAAGAAAAGGCAAATTTCAGGCGGGGGGAAATGCACTTCACAGAAGCAGATCTCCAGATAATCCAGCACAATTCCCTTGATGATTTCCGCAACACTTATCGTCACTTCTTCTTCGAGAAGACAGACCTCACCGCTGAGAAGGTTAGGGAAAAACCGGAGATTTTGAAGCTAATTCTCAATGACGCGACCACTGAAGAAAGTAAGTTAAATATAGAATTTTACATATCCCTCCAGATTTAATAGATTTTATCCATAATCACTAACAAGGTCCCTCCCTCCCGGACTCTAGATTCCCGCGAGCTCTTCCACGTCTTCCTCCTCCAACTATCCCTCACCGATGCTAGCGGAGAACTGCGACACCCCACCGGCTCCGACACAATTACTCGCAAGCGAATACTACTCTTAGCAGGCGAGTGGCCAAACCAGCTTGACATTGACGGCGATGCGCTGGGTCTTTGCGCAGATGGATTATTCAAAGCTCTCGCCCCAGAGACCGACGTTCCGGACCAGGATGTCTGGTCATCAGTATACAACCTTTTGACCGCTTTCCCGGCGACGGATTCCCCCGAGGCAAGAAAGAACGTTGCTATCATGGCGAAAGAGTACCTGACCAAATATGCCAAGGAGCACCCATACTTGCTCGCCTTGAATATCGGGCTATCACTTGTGGGCTTTGCAGTGCCGCCGCTCTTGGGCGCTTTGGGATTTACGGGGGCTGGGGTTGGTGCTGGTATGTGTGCCAATGATCTGATCTTGAAATATAACCATATCTTTATTTTATTTTATTTTAAAAAGAATCTCATTTACTAACTTCTATGGGGACTGTAGGTACTGCAGCGGCAGCGTGGCAGTCTACTTTCATGGGGGTCGTTCCGAAGGGAAGCTTGTTTGCCGCTTGTCAAAGTATTGGGGCGACAGGTTCGGCACCTTTGATATCGGCAGTTGGGTGGGCCACCAGTTCGGCCATTACCGGAGCCACGGCGTTATTTGATAGCATGAAGGGGGGTCGGGATCCTAAAAAGGGGGAATCTGAAAGTGAGGGGGAAATGAAATAATGCGTTTTATTTCTAAATTCGTTCTCTATTCGCTGTTTCTGGCTCGACTGCTCGTCACGTCTGATGTAACTAGGGCTACTACTCTGGCAGTATTTCTTTATGAAGGGTTACCTTGAGGTGATTCTATTCGTTCTGGTTAGTTTTTAGTGATATAGGAATAAACCAGAGTGGCACTAGTGCTTTGCATCGGCATGCCTCTACCCCAGGTTAAAGGGCCATCTGATTGTGCAAGCAGTGCTACCTCATTCGTTACAGGCCTTGGGCTTTCTTCCCCTCCTATTAAATCGGTGGTATGATTTCAGGTATACTTTAAATGCTAGAGTAAAGAACGTGCTAAGGAGTTGTAATTCCCGTTACCAACCCCGCGAGGAGAAGGCCCGTTCAACCTGAATTGGGAAAAAACTAGAGGGATATAAGCTCCTAGGAGAGGCAACCACAACGTTCATATTTATTTTCTATCCGAGTTTTGCGGTAAGTTATAAGTTATGGTATAATAAGCACTATACGGTTCTCTCTTGAGTACAACCGCTACATTTGGAAAGGATCCCACAGTGTATAGATCAAAACACAAGGGCGAGGCATAAACGAAAAAAAAGTAGGTCTGGGGCGTAAACTAGCAGCGCCCAAAATGGGTGTCCGCTAATGTGACCTTTTTCTTCGACCAAAACTCCTCGGTGGACCCAATCTCAAGTAGTGCTCACTTGGGCATTTGACAGGTCCCGTGTTTTTCCACAACAGACCCCAGAAGTGAATGGTGCTGGCCTGTCCGTAGTAGTAATGGAGTGCCCGCCATGGTATTTTATACTGCAAGGAGCGCCGCCCTAGCCTACTTATAAAGCTCCAAGTTCAGTATACTAGTTGTGAGATCTTTATGTTTATGGTAGGAACCTACTCTAACCTTCCTAAATTGGAGGGTAAAAACCGGTGCCGGTGCCAAAAATATTAGGGAAAAATAGTACAGGCCCTAGGCGATACCTTTTGTCAAATTGTATAAAGGGGATGGCTTCCCGAGTGACTGGAAATTACCCCACATTCACCCCAAATCACTCGTGAATGGTCCCTGTCTTGGCAACTCCCTCACCTTTTCCCCAAAGTTCAATGATACCCCAGTTATCATATACCTAAGACCATTACCCAGGAACGAACTTAGAAGATCTCCTTTCTCCAGAACTTATAATGGTTAATCTGGAGCTCGACAACAGGTGGAGCACAGCCACATTAGATGTTCTAACCTCCCTGTAGGAGTGAAAGTCACGGATCTCCGGAACACTCCACTCACCGAGCCACACCGCAGACCCTCAAACAAGGACCGGAGATTACTTCAATCTTGGGGGAAAAAAGACTCTATTTTGCAGGGGCAGTTTATTCCAAGCCGCACAAAATGCTACGTGCACTACAAGGAAAAGGAAAGGGAGAGGAAGAAAAATCTATCATTGGATAAAACGAGCAATAAAAGAAAGCTAGAAAAGAGGTAAAATACAAGGCTAGTTTATATAAGTTATGGGCTGCTTTCACTTGCTTTCACAACCTTTAGACCGGTCCGACCCTTCTTCCCTTTGGAAGTTCCTGCTGGGCCAAGTTCGTTGGGTACTCCTGGGTTGTCCAAGATATCCTCCTCATTATCGGGGTTATTCGTACGGCCGATGTTATTGTCGCTGTTCCCCACCCCAGTCTTCGCAATGTTGTTCCCCCTTCCAGCCCTAATGTTATTGTTTCCAGCTCCGGTCTTGACGATATTTTTATTCTTACCGGGACTCTTGATATTACCCCCACCGTTTATACCATAGCCCCCTCCACTCATATCCACCCCCTGCCCGCCTCCCATGTTCCCACTGCCCCACAGTGCCGCATTCATATTATGCACAGGACCAAACATTTCCCCTCCCATTCCCCAGCCCCGATTGCTCACCGGCAGCACCCAAGTATCTGGCTTCGGTTTGACGTTCAAGCTATCCCCCGGTAACCCCAAGCAGCCTTGCCCGCAATTCGCCCAAACTTTAACGTAGAGGAAGCTCCCGGGTGCGCTTTCGGCGAACCCCCCGACATTACTGCAACCGGCATTCAGAATATCCCCAATAGCCTCGACAACGTCGTCCGCTGTTTTCTGGCTGCAGTCTCCCAACATCGGTAGCGTGCCCATTGTGCACGTGCCCCATGTGCTGAAGTACCAGACATGTCCGCTATCCGGGCAGATCATAATAGCGTTATTCAGTGCTTGTAGCGCCATCTCACAATCCGCGCGCATCGGTGATTGTTCTATGTTACGCAGGCAGGTTACGGGGCGGCCGGGCTTGACGTTTCGGAGTCCGCTGTTGTCCGACCACTGTGCGTCTGGTTGGTTGTTTGGCTCGCGGACCACGGTGGACCGGCCCCACATTTGGCCTAGGAAGCCGTTATTATTGCTACCGCTAAAGCCGTCGTTGAAGTTGATGTTGTGATTGTTGTTGTTTGCATTCACGTTGGCGTTGCTGAAGGGCTGTGGGACAGCAGAAGCTTTTTTTTTTGGCAAACCGTTAGCATGTATGTATTTATTCTTGGAGACAGTCAAATGGGGGACTCACCACCCAACGCTAGGAGCGCTAACAACCCAACCCCACTCGATGTGGTCTGCGCTCTCATGTCTGCAGAGAGGGTACTGACGAAGCTCTACTTCGGGGTTGTATTCGTTCGTTTGGGGTCGCTTATTTGGGATATCCTTATTTCTCATTTATCTTTATAACAGAGTGAGAGGAGGGGAAGGGGAGGGGGGGAAGTGAGAGGGAGAAAGGAGCTCTTATTGCATATATATACGGTGGGTATTGTACACTCATAGCTAGTATGCGGTGTAGGTCTGCAAAGAAACGCCACCCGGCGGACTGGAGCTCGGTGAAGGTTGTTGACCGAGGATTATAGTAGCGACGATAGGTAGTGAGGATAGTAGGGATTAGATGGATATTACCATCTTGGCTGAGTAGACATTCGGAAAAGCGACGGCTTTGGTTGCGGTTTCGGGTGAACTAATTGTGTTAACCAATCTATACCAGGGGAAGGTGACATTTTGAGCGAGTGATACCATGTGATTCTAACCGTCATTCTTTTCCCCTGCGAACTCTAATTTGAGCCTAGCGATTTGTGAAAAATTATTTCAAGCTGATTCCCTCAGCACATCGGAGGGCTTCCTATAGGGATTTGGGAACTCTGAAGTTTGGACTAGACGCCTGGAACACGGACCTGGTAAAATGTAAACCGAGGGAGAAAGGTAAAGAAAGAGTGGATTCCCTCCTCTAAATTAGTGTTTCAACATTTTAAATGGCCTAAATAGACACTTTCGGCAGATCCCTGTTTTTCAGTTCAAACTCGAGTTTGAAAAATGATAGACACTCCTAGCGATGTTTCCAAAATTGCCAAGTACTGCTATTCCATAAATATATTAGTTCAATACCGAGAGAGATGTGATCATCAAGAAATAATAGCATAGTATACAGGATCGAGTATCAAACTTCTAAGCTAACTCAACTTATGGCTAGTGTCATCTCGCAGTTGTGCCTATCATTTTTCGAACTCGAATTCGAACTCGAAACAGGGATCTGCCGAACGTGTCTAATGTTTTTAGCAGCTTAGGGGACAGCCTCTCCGATTGAGGTGACTCAGCATTTGAGACATCCAAGTTCCTGTTACCCGGTTTTCCACTTTGGATGTGCAGCTTGCTCTCGAGGTCGATGGAAGCCAGCGAGCAACAACCACATTTGCCAGGCGGCGGAAACTCAGCACGATGACGGAGCGCAATCCCGGGTTGTGCAATACCAATACCACTAGTACGCAGCTGATAGAAACCACCCTTCCCGGCGATGGCGACTCGCCCTACAGCCTCGAATCGTACTCCGAGCATCGCACTCTTCTGAACAAGCATGGCAGCCCCGCTGGCTGCTCGTCACCAATCAGCATGGATTCGAGCGACATCGATGCCAGGCTTACTCGCAGCATGTAAGCACACAAGCTCCTACCGTATAATCTAGCAAAAGTCGGGTTGATGCTACTGAGGATTTTCTTGAACCTGTCCAATTATTTGCGGCCTATATGTTTAAACTGTGGCGAATTCGCCTTCTTCGCGCCCTCCTGTTGGCTCGGTTGCCTTAGTCTAGCTTTAGCTCCAATCCGACTTTTGCCAGATTATACGGGTATCTTCTATCTCTTCAGAAATATTTGCGCTCATAATACCGGTAGTGAACTAACCATCCACTAACCTATCGATCCAACAGTTCCCCGGCATACCAATTCCAGACCTACTTGTGCTATACGTCGCCCGCGGCCCTCTCGGACCACTCGACTGCTGCCAAGCAAGCTGGCGAGTACCCTAACTCTGATCCCGACTACCCTCAATTTTTCACTGCAAAGCAGCCGCCGCCCTCCAGTAGTCCCCAGAGCCAGGAACCCGTTCCTGACCTAAACACCAGAGATTTTTTTTCGATTTCTTCTCCTCTTCCCGACAAGCCCACACGCTCCAGCAGGAGCCCGGATGCCAGACCCGGTAGCGCACGCCTAGTGTGTAGCTGTGGGACTACATTTGGGCGCCGGACGGACTTGGAACGACACCTAAGGACATCTAAAGTACACAATAAAGCCTCTAGCGGGCCGGCTTGCCCCGTGGGCGGCTGCAAATATACCTCGAGGTTTGGGAGGGTTGACAACTTCAGGACTCATTATGTGAGGCAGCATGGAATTAGTCCTGACGAGGCAGATAGCTTCATTCGGGAGTGGATTTCTCGAGGCAGGCTCTAGGTCACTGGTAGACCACTCCACAAGTCACTCGGACAGATGCCAATTGATTTATTTTTAGTGAGGAAACGGCGGCTGATCTCCCCAGTTGTAACACTGTATCCAGTTTATCACAGGAAACTTTCCTATTCAAGTCGTCCGGGTAGGGGATGCCTGAGTAGCTTGTGAAGTCGTCTAGGGGCGAGCGTTGTGCCAGGATATGCCAGAGCACTGCAAGAAGGGCGGTGGTGTTAAGAGAGTGATGGTCATGAAATGAGGGTGGTTTGGGGGGGGGGGGGCGTTTGTGGGTCTCTCTTTAGCAGCGTCGCAAAGAAGGCCTTCGATAATCGAACCCGGGGGTTAGAAGGGGAGGGTTGAACTGGGTCTTCTGAAAATGGAGATCGAAGGGCGGATTCTTTCATATCTTAGTCAGCCGAAATTATGGGAACTTTTATCGGAATTTCCACCTTCAACCTGTATGTGTGAGTATTTATTGCTCAGATGCAGGGAAAGAGGAGTACTGGCGCTAGCTTATTTGTGCTCCTGACTGCCTTCAAACCTCATTGTTTACCTTGTTTACCATTTCTGTTAGAAGGGGTTCTATCTTATAACCACCCAGTTCGAAAAAGTGCGTTCCTAGTCCTTCGATCATTTTTGATCCAGCACCCCTTCGTTGCAACATTGCATGAAGATGACTCGGCTGTCGGGGTTTGCTTTTTTTCTTTCTTCCGTTTCCGTAAAAACTCTTCCCGTTCGCCCCGTAGGAGACCATCCAATATGTACCGGTACTCGAGTACCTGTACTGCTAGCAGAACTTCAGTATTCTGACAGTGTTGCAACCTACGTAATTCGCCTCAAAAATAAGAATAGTTCGTATTACACAGTACGACCGTCTTAGCAGAACCTCCCCAATATACTATGAACTGTACTGTACTCGAGTAACTACCGTATATAACATCTGATGATTTTATTTCCTTCTGCTCAAGTAAAAACCAACCGGTTACACACTCTCCCACGCCACACAAAAACCAAGTGACTTCTTTGCTTCAGCTCTCGTTAATTTTTACTGGTTGGTTGAGTCCTGCTCGTCGTTCTAGTAGCGTTATCACTCCCGCATTACCACGCTCAGAGGCGCACCGGAGTGGTGTTCGACCTAGCCTGTCCGACTTGTCGGGGTCGACATCGTCCCGTCCGAGCAATATTTTCACCACTCCCTCATGCCCTCTCCAAGCGGCACAACAGAGTGGCGTGCGACCCTCAGCATCTGGCCTGTCGGGGTTGACCTCACCACGTCCGAGTAGTGTTTTCACCACTCTTTCCTGCCCATTGCTAGCAGCGAACCAGAGTGGTGTTCGGCCTAAATTGTCCGGCTTGTCGGGGCAGACTTCGCCCCGTCGAAGTAGTATTTTCACCACTCCCTCGTGGCCACCCCAGGCGGCCCAAGAGAGTGGTGTTAGACCAAGCTTATCTGGCTTGTCTGAGTTGACATCACCCCGTCCGAGTAGTGTCTTCACCACTCCCTCGTGCCCATTCTTAGCAGCGCACCAGAGTGGTGTTCGGCCACTGTTATCGGGTTTATCGGGGTCGACGTCGTCCCGTTCGAGTAGTATTTCCACCACCCCCCCGCGCCCTCTCCAAGCAGCACAACAGAGTGGCGTTTGGCCTTGGCTATCTGGTTTGTTGGGGTTGACCTCGCTACGTCTGAGTAGTGTTTTCACCACTCCCTCGTGCCCATTCCAAGCAGCGCAACAGAGCGGCGTTTGGCCCAACTCATCCAATTCGTCGGGATTCACGTCGTCCCGTCCGAGCAGTAATTCTACAACTCCCTCGTGTCCACCCCAAGCAGCACAACAGAGTGGTGTTCGGCCGGCGCCATCGGGTTTTTGAGGGTTGACCTTGTCACGTCCGAGTAGTATTTCTGCTGCTCCAGCATGGCCACGCTCAGAAGCATACCAGAGCGGTGTTCGGCCTAATTTATCCGGCTTGTCGGGATTGACGTCGTCCTGTTGGAGTAGTATTTCCACCACTCCCTCACGCCCGCCCCAAGCAGCCCGAGAGAGTGGTGTTAGGCCAAGGTTGTCTGGAGTGTCTGGGTTGACGTCATCCCGTCCGAGTAACGTTTTCACCACTTCTTCGTGTCCATTCCAAGCAGCACACCAGAGTGGTGTTTGGCCTTGGTCATCTGGTCTGTCGGGGTTGACCTTACCCCTTTCGAGTAGTCTTTTCACTACTCCTTCGTGCCCATTCCAAGCAGCGCAAGAAAGTGGCGTTTGGCCGTAGTTATCGGGTTTGTCGGGGTCAACGGCATTCTGTTCGAGTAGTGTTTTCAGCACTCCCTCGTGCCCATTCCAAGCAGCACAATAGAGCGGTGTTCGGCCGCTTTTATCGGGCCTGTTGGGGTCGATGTCGCCTCGTCTGAGGAGTATTTCCACCACTCCATCGTGGCCATCCCAAGCAGCACAACAGAGCGGTGTTTGGCCGAACTCATCTGGTTTATTGGGGCAGACGTCATCCCGCTCGAGCAATGTCCCTACTACTCCGTCATGCCCATTCCAAGCAGCACAAGAGAGTGGTGTTTGTCCGTCATCGTCTGATCTGTTGGGGTTGACCTCGTCCCGTCTGAGCAGTATCTCGACTATCCCCCTATGCCCGTTCCAAGCAGCACACCAGAGTGGCGACCGGCCGCTATCATCGGGTTCATCTGGTCTGATGTCGTCTCGCCCGAGTAATATTTTTACCACTCCCTCGTGCCCATTCTCGGCGGCACAACATAGTGGTGTTTGGCTGTAGTTATCTGGCTTGTCGGGGTTGATCTTTCCGCGTCTAAGTAGTATTTTCACCACTTCCTCGTGCCCCTCCGAAGCTGCACAAGAAAGCGGTGTTTGGCCCCTGTCGTCTGGTCTATTGGGGTCGACGTCGTCCCGTCCGAGCAGTGTTTTCACCACCCCCTCGCGCCCACCCCAGGCAGCACAACAGAGTGGCGTTCGGCCTAACTCATCTGGTTTGTCAGGGCTGATGTCGTCCTGTTCAAGCAGTATTTCTACCACCTCCTTATGCCCATTTTGAGCAGCCAACAAGAGAGGTGTATTGCCGCTGCTATCCTTTCGATTTATATTACAACCTTTCACCTCCACCAAACTAGCTACAATCTCGGCAATCCCGAAGAAGGATGCAGTGTGTAAACCACTGAACAGGGAATAATTATTGAAATCGATAGAGTAATTGTACGATTCCTGTGCCTCTAAGAGGATCTTAGTGGGTATGTAATTACCGCAGTCGTCAAATAATTTTAGCGCTAGCGATCTCGCACAATCCGAGAGCTCCCTTTTTGCGTGCATTCCCCAATAGAGAGATGAATATTCGAGAAAGGGTGTGCGCTGAATATCGGAAGAGGGACCAGCCGAAAGAGCTTTGACCTGCTGAGAATTTAGATAACTTAAGCAGGTTTCCGCGATTGCCGAGTGAGCCGAACCAAAAAGCTCGGGATGAGCCTGGAGGTAGTCTCGAACTGTAGGGTGGATTAACCGGACCGTCGAAGCCTCCTCGTTTACGGTAACAAGTCCTTGACAACAGCTTAGCAATGTCCCTATTGAAGGAACATTGTCGCCATCGAGATCGGCCGACCCTATTCTCACTCCTAGAGCGTGGCAGAGTTCACTGGCCTTCAGGGGACGCTCCGAGTGCGAAATCCACATCAAAGCAGCTATGCCGAGTCTCGCTTTCTCCCCACCCTGCCCCTTTATCCTACCTAGTGTCGCCCCATAAGCATCTCCCAACCCTAAACCATTGGTCATTTCGCAAAGCTTTTGCCGCCTGCCACCGATTGTGGGTTCTTGCAGAATCGCATCGATATATAGCGAAACAAGCAGGAATCTAGATATATACCTGTCAGTGGATAACTCGAGATAACTTCGCCAGCATTGCGTCTACCCACATCTCAGAAACATCTTGAGGAATTTTCCTCAGGATGTCCGTCTTTAGACTACTATCCATAGCATCTGGGTCTGTGTCCTTGTCCAGCCTAGTTTGAATATATCCAATAATATCACCTCTCTTAGGACTTATCGATAGGCTCGTTACTCTTTCAGGAAGAAGCCTTCTGATTTCAGGCCGAATCTGCGGTCTCCCAGTCACGAGTATTCGAGTGCCCGGAGACATCCGGAGAATTTGGTTTAGCGAATCAAGAAGCTTGACTCGATTTCCTGGCACGCATTCGTCTAGACCGTCCATGCATACAAACGTCGGCTTTCTGGAAGATGTAATCTGCAGCATTTTCACAATATCCGCAAGCTGCGGTCCCCGTCCACCAATCACCTTTTCCTGATCTTCATAGGCTTGTGCTATCTCCCCTGGCACCTCTTCCAGTCCCCTAACAACCTGTTTGAGCAGGGAGCCCAGCACACTCTCCGATGACTGCTCGTTTTGGGCCGCAAAATCAAAGTAAAAACATGCAACCGCCGAATGTTGTCCCTTTGCCCAATCGCACAAGCTGTCTATCACTAACGAACTAACACCGCAGCTTATCAGCGCTTGGTATTTTCTCCCCTTCCTCGAGGTCCGCCCTTGTTAATACCTAATAAACGTCTTGCCAACCCCCGGATCTCCATAACAAAATAAAACAGCCTTATGCGATTCACTTTCCCCACTGCCCGCGTACCAGTTCCTAAATTCCTCCGTTTGTAAGACCCATTCCCCTACCCTCTCGACTCGGCGGCGTTGAATTTCTTGATGCTGCAACTTGGGATCTAGTGGGGATAGCCAGGCTAGGATGTTAGGTCGGGCATCGGCGACGGTAATGTTCGACACGAGAACCGCGTTCGAGATGTTGATGTTGTTATTAATATATTGTGACATCGTCTGTTTTTGCTAGCCAGGATGTTGTAGATGGGTGATGGAGTTTCTTACTTGATGGGATTCCAGAGGGCTAAAGGAAAGCGGGGTCTTTTGTGGAACCTCAGGATAACGTGGGGGAGGTGTCAACGAATAGGGTTGAGCGAACACTTCACTAAAAATGGCTTACTGTATCATACCGTACTCGAGTAGTCCCCGTAAGCGGTGACTTTGTTTGGAATGTTCGCTAGGCCCCTGTTCCCGACCCCTTTCCCATGTTCACTCTTCCTTCTCCACTCGGGCTCAAATTACCATATATCTATACCAGTAATATATCATACGTCAAATCTCACGAGTGAATGGAAACTTACACACCACGTTACTTAAACCATCTCATAGTTCTTCGCGATGTCAGCGCATGCCAAAAAATCCCTTTCCGCAGCCTCATACAAGGTTCTCCAGAGGTAGACGTTTTTGATACCAGCACCCCTCGCGACGGTCAAGTACTGTACAAGTGCTAGGGGAGATGTTTTTCGTACGTAGGGGCAGGAATGGGGAGTATTAGTTTTTGATCATTTGGAGATAGTTGATTTGGGATTTTTGAGTTTATGATTTTTGGGCAAGGCCGACCGGGACTCAGGCTGTAGGCATGTTATGGCGAATTAGAAACTTTAGTGTAGTAAGGAAAGTCCGAAATGGAAAAGGGGGTTTTTTTAGAAAAAATAATGATTTTCGTACAAGACAGGGAACATTTTGCTGGTTAGCTAAATTACCATTGCCTTGTGCTGTGCTGTGCTTGTGCCGGTGGATTACAGGTGCTCGCTCATTCGCAACTACTATTTGATCACCAAGTGATTTCTCCCACCACTTCAGTATGGCTACCCATCTTAAATCCTACCCCTCTCATCCCCGTCACGTGGTTATCCTAGCGTTCTTTATCCTATTGGTTCTACATCGCAAGCTACTATTTTCTAAGCCCGATCACTAGGTTGGATACAACTAATTACCGGATAATCCGAGTGTACAGTGCGCGCTCGAACCTCACTGAAATCTGCCTCCAGGGGTCTTTCAACCAATGGCCATTAGCAATAGCAAATACAACACGCCGCACCAGTATAGTCACGTAGGTGCAGAGACCAAAAATGCATACACTGGAACCCACTCAATCCGTGTCAATATGCACACACGGACTCAAAACTCTCCACAACCTGAGTAATCATCATCGATCACTCGGAGGCCTGCAGATATCTGCAGTGCTGCTAGCCCCGGTTAGATGACCCCCTGAAGCCGGGGTCACAAGCCCCATTTGGAGAAGCAACCTAGCAGCGTTTTCAGGAGACCAAGGTAAGCATGAGCAGCCTGGAGGAAATATATAAAAACTCGTTGAGTCCCAAAGTTTCTCTCCAATATCATAAGCCATAAAGGTGATCTGCATCGGGACCTGCATCGAGGATTTGGCTACAAAGCGGGTTCTTGGAGCTTATGTGACACTGCACTCGCAGAATGGGAGTCAACTTCACGGTTAAAATACTCCTTACCATATCCACTCCTCAATGAGCAAGACTAAAAAATGTGGATGGCCCTCTTAACACATCTTCAAGCTCACACCCGGAGGAGGGAAATGGGGTATGATCTTCATTAAACCGTTTCCATAGCAGAAAACCCAGCCGCCACCACACCTTAGTCAACACTTAACTTTTACGTCGCTTTTCTTCACATGCTGAGAATACCGCACTTTGTATTACTTTCTATCTAAACAACCTTCACGTCTATATTCTAGAAGGCAGGTAAAGGGAAACAAACAAACAAATATATAACTATAGGAGCAATAAAAGTAAATATAATGGAAATTTCAAGCGCAGGAGCTCATACTGTATCAAATAGAACATAAATACCCCCACGAACACAAAACTCCAGATTATAAGTAGAAACAAAAAATCCTGACATGAAAGCCGTGACCCAGCGATCGCTTATAGGACAAGAGGGATAGGGTATTAACTCGGTGTGGTAGATATGTGCACTCCCACCACACGAGATTTGGATCGACCAGAAGGAGCACCTATTATGATTTTCTATGGCAAGCGTACTCAGGAAAGTGGGAAAGACCCCGACCACCACGAGGCGGCGCTTCAAACCGCGGGGAGAGATTAGGCGGGGATGAGAGGGTAGCAGATTCTAGGGGCTTTAGTAGCGCTACCACTCCCGTATGGCCACGCTCATAAGCGCAACTGAGCGGTGTTTGACCTGACATGTCCGGCTTGTTGAGGCTGATGCGGCACCGTCTGAGTAGTATTTTCACCACTTTCTCGTGCCCATTTGCCGCAGCATAAGAGAGTGGCCCTCGGCCAAACCTATCTGATTTGTCAGGGTCGACGTCGCCCCGCCCGAGTAGTATTTTCACCACCCCCTCTCGCCCACGCCAAGCAGCCGAAGAGAGTGGTGTTTGGCCAAACTTATCTGATTTGTCAGGGTTGACGTCATCCCGCCCGAGTAGTATTTTCACCACTCCCTCGTGCCCATTTTCAGCAGCAGGCCAGAGCGGGGTTCGGCCGTCGAGATCTGGTTTTTCAGGGTTGACATCGCCTCGTTCGAGCAGCATGTTCACTACTTCCTTGTGCCCATTCCCAGCAGCCTTCCAGAGTGGCGTTTGACCGTTTATATCTGGTTTATCAGGGTTGACTTCTTCGCGTTCCAGTAGCATCTTTACTACTCCCTCGTGCCCATCACAAGCAGCACACCAGAGTGGCGTTATGCCCTCGTCATTTGGCCTGTCGGGATTGACCTCTTCCCGTCCAAGTAGTATTTTCACCACTCCCTCATGCCCATCCCAAGCAGCACTACTGAGTGGTGTACTACCATAGCTAGCTGGTTTATCGGGGTTGACGTCGCCCCGTTCGAGTAGCATTTTCACCACTTCCTCGTTCCCATTCTTGGCAGCAATAAAGAGTGGTGTTCGGGAAAATATACCTGATTTGTCGGGCTCGATGCCATCCCGTCCGAGCAGTATTTCTACCACTTCCTTCTGTCCATATTGAGCAGCCAACAAGAGAGGCGTATTGCCAGCGCAGTCCCCTTGGTTAATATCACAACCTTCCACCCCTACCAAATCAGCTACAATCTCAACAATCCCAAAGAAAGATGCAAAGTGCAGGCCGCTGAACCGATAAGGTTTATCGTACTCATAATAACAAAACCTCAATTCCTCTGATTTCAAAAGGATCTCAGTGGATATGTGGTAATCGTAGTCGTCAAATAACTTCAGCGCAAGCAATTTCGCATAATCTGAAAGCTCCCTTTTTGCATGCACTCCCCAATATAGAGATGAATATTCGAGAAAGGGTATGCTTCGGACATCGTAAAAGGCAAACGGTGAAAGAGCCTTGGTCTGCCGAGAATTCAGATAACTTAAGCAGGTTTCCGCTATCGTCGAGTGAGCCGAATCAAAAAGCTCAGGATGAGTCCGGAGGTACTCTTGAACCGTAAAGTGGATTAACCGGACGGTCGAATCCCCCTTGTCTAAAGCAACAAGTCCTTGGCAACAGCTTAGCAATGTCCCTATTGAAGGAACATTGTCACCGTCGAGATCGCCCGACCCTATTCTCACTCCTAAAGCGTGGCACAGTTCATCGGCCTTCAAGGGACGTTCCGAGTGCGAAATCCACATTAAAGCAGTCATGCCGAGTCTCGCTTTCTCCCCACCCTGTCCCTTTATCCGACCCAGTGTCGCATCATAAGCATCTCCCAATCCCAACCCATCGGTCATTGCGCTCAGCTTTTGCCGCCTGCGGCTGATTGTGGGCTCTTGTAGGATCGCATCAATATTCAGCGAGACGAGCAAAAATCTAGATGTGTATCGGTCAGTGGATAGGATTCCTCAGCGTTGCTTCTACATACATCTCGGAAATTTCTTCAGGAATTTTCTTCAGGATGTCTGCCTTCAGGCTACTATCCATCGCATCCGGGTCTGCGTCCTCGTCCAGCCTAGTTTGGATATATCCAATAATATCATCTCTCTTAGGACTTATCTGTAGATTCGTTACTCTTCCAGCAAGACGCCTTCCCATCTCAGGTCGAATCTGCGGTCTCCCAGTCACGAATACTCGAGTGTCCGGAGAGTCTTGAAGTATTCCATTGAGCGAATCAAGAAGCTTGACTCTGTTCCCTGGCACGCATTCGTCCAAAGCGTCCATGCACACAAATGTCCGCTTTCTGGAGCATGTAATTTGCAGCATTTTCACAATATCGGCAAGCTGCGGCCCCCGTCCACCAATCACCCTTCCCTGGTCCTCACAGGCTCGTACTATCTCTCTCGGCACCTCTTCCAGTCCCCTCACAACCTGTTTGAGCAGTGCGCCCAGCACACTCGCAGGTGAGTGCTCCTTTTGGGCCGCGAAATCAAAGTAAAAACATGCAACCGCGACATCTTGCTCTCTAGCCCGATCGCACAAGCTGTCTATCACTAACGAACTGATACCACGGCTTATCAGCACTCGCCCTTTTTCTCCCCTCCCTCGAGGCCCGTCATTGTTACCTAATAAACGTCTTGCCCACCCCTGGATCCCCATAGCAAAATAAAACCGCGTTATCGGATCCACTTCCGCGACTACCCGCGTACCAGTTTCTAAATTCCTCCGTTTGTAAGACCCACTTCCCCACACCCTCGACCCGGCGGTCTCGGATATCTTGGTGCCGTAGGCTGGGCTCCAGTGGCGATAACCAGGCCCAGACCTTAGATCGCTCATCGCCAATAGTACAGTTGTTCCAGGTGTTATTATTCGAGTTGGCTGTATTGAAGGAGTTGATATGAGACATCTCTACTGTTTGGAAACTGGTGGAGGATGGATGTTGGAGTGTTCGGTGGATGGAATTCCAGAGGGCTGAAGAAAAAGCGGGGCCTTTTCGTGGAACCTCGTGGATCATATTCTGTACTAACTGGTCCAATGATCTCCCCTAAATTTCAGCCGACAACACCCTGCTTATACCTACCGCATCGGTAGCAGGAAATGCTATCCCTCTTTAAATGCCATCTAGTGGCACTATTGCACAGCACAAATCCTGCACTGCGATGAACAAACACCGTAGAGAGCTTGTAACTTAGTGGAATCTGCTCGCTTGGCACTAAACTATACCTATAACCGCACCAAACACCAAATCTTGGGAACGAATCAGCCAAAAACCTACACACCTAACATAAAACATTACATAGCCCTTCGCGGTATAAATATATGCCAGAAATCTCCTCCCGGAACCTCATACAAGCTCCTCTCAAGATACATATAATCTTTGATATCATACCAGCACCCTTGTGGCCACCAACTACAGTTTCACACCCTCACAGCGCAGCATGCTCTCACAGCAGGTTGCTACATTTACCATAAACTACCCGCTCCAATCATTGAGGAATAAATCCATCAAAGCAGAATAGATCCCCTCCAGCGGTTAACCCAAGTCTTAATCCAACCAGCCATTGAATATGCCGATGAATAACCCCCCACCTGAGCTTAGAATTATCCAGGACCCAAGATTCACCACGAAACCAAACAACCCAGTCAACAAAGCATATCTCGGATGCAAAACTCTCAAAGAAATCGCAACATCCTTGGTTACTCTACCGTAAAATCTCCTGAAATTCACAGCTGGTATCATACCAGATTATTCGCAGGAATCAGTCCGTCAGCCCGGTGTAGGTCTAGTTTGACAAGTTGACAGAATTGCGAATACCAGCCAATGAGATACAACGGCCTGGGAGTTGATATTGTACTGTTTCGGGAAAACGCTCATCCTTCTCATGAGATTTTATCCCTCCCTAAATAGGACTGGCGGAGATGGCGGGTCTCACGAGACATTACGGCACCCCAAAGCACAATCCAGCAGATGGGTAACTTATAGTGAGAAAAAAATGAAAATGAAAAAAAAAAGTATGATAGATCCAATACTTCTTCGGCTCGTTCATGCCCACTATCGTATCACACTTGAGCACTATTATCTCCACGTAGGTATCCTAGCCATCACCACTCTTCCTCTCATCCTTCCATTCACCATCACAGACCATCACTCGCCTAATCTCAGAGTTCAAACCGCAAGATAACACACTTAACGATACCCTACTCACAAACCAAGAATCAGCGCCAATTTCCCCTTTCCAGTAGCCTTTCCCCCCAAGAACATTTCCAATCCTCGACCTGAAAACACAAGTGCAATATATAACACAGCACAGCAACCCACCCACAAACCAATCAGTCTTCACCACCAGCCAGCCAGCCAGAACCAGAACCAGCACACAAGAAACACTTCGGATCCCAGCAAAAGATCCAGAGGAGAGGAGTGGAGTGGTTTACACATCGCATACACCGCAGGAAGGAAGAAAAAAACCCCCATCTACGTTTTCAAAACGCACAATTAACCCCCCTCCCCCCCGCCCCACATTACAGGTAGCAATCTATCTAAATCCCCCGTTGAAAAGGAAATTTATTAATCCGTCAGCCCACTCTCGGCGACATGGTGCCCCCTACGGCATCAAACACCATCTTCCTCACGCGATAGAGTTTTCCCGGAAGCCTACTGTACTCTACTGTACCCTCCCCGGTATCTGTATCTTTGATTTATAAGACTACCGGACCCGGGCACAGTACAGTACACCACGACCAATTGTATCGACGGCTTTCGCAGCGCGACTAATAGGTCTGTCCCCTATATACACACACGGCTATCTATCACCAAAGAAGAAAGGGCGCTTTTTCATCAACACCTTGCCGGAGTATAGTAGTCTCTGACAGCCGTTACGGCAATGGAAGGAATTATTCGAGCACTTATTCGCGGACTTTCCATTCCTTGGCATTCACGTGGAATAAATAGAAAAAATGGATGAGTCAGGTACAGTAAACTGTATACACCCGTGATTACTCGCTTGCTTCGGCCCTCGGGAGCTAAGCCTTGCCAAACGTGAAAAATCCAGGGCAACGAATCACCTTTGATATTATTAAACGTTCCTTCTTGTGTGTAGAACCCTTTTCGTCTGATCTTCGTGATCAGTGCAAACAGCAGTTGGATAGACTACCGCAAAAGTGCTAATCATCCTAATAAACAAAAACAAAAACGTTCTCCCTAAACCAGAAATCCTATCTGGGATATAGATGAATCACTATGATATACTTGTGCAATATAACTACGGAGGTACAGGGCATAAGTTTTGTAGGTTCCACAAGCGAGGTCTGCTGCCCTCACCCTCTGTGTAACCTACAAAACTTATGCCCTGTACCTCCGTAGTATTTGGTCAACTTGGTCGCCATGTATAGAATTTATTGTCCCTCCTAGGGGGAAATCAAGAACTAAATGACTACCAACAACTAAACGATAACCCTCGCCATCACAATCACCTCCCCACAAGCGGTAAACGGGAACAACCTTAAGCACTGGTAGAAATCCCCCGGTCCACCTCCCTCTTGAGGATGTTGCTCATCACCACCTTTCCTCCGGTCTTCATTTTGAAGGTCGAGGTGGGAATGTCACTGCCACCAGAAATGCCAAGTTGTTCATCCGACCAAATGTTTTGTGGTTTCGTGCCGTTAATGCCAACACCACAAAGGCCGCCTTCGGCTCTCCAATCCCTAGTACGCTTGATACCAAGAGTGTTCCAGACCGACTCAAGAGCGCTGGTGAGATGATCGCGATAGTTCTGGGTGTGACCGGGGGTCGGGGTTATACGGAGACGCTCTTGACCAACCGGGACGGTGGGGTAGTTGATGGCCTGAACATAGATGCCGTGGTCTTCCAGGAGAGAGTCGCTAGCAGCTCTAGCAATTTCCGCGTCGCCGACGAGGATCGGGACAATGTGGGAGGGATTAGGGATTACAGGCACGCCTCTAGCTTCTAAAGAGTCCTTAACCGCACGGGTGTGGAGTTGCTGAAGAACGCGGTCGCCGTCGTAGTTGGCCTGATATTCAATTGCGGCCCTTGCACCAGCCATGGTTGCCGGAGGAAGAGAAGTGGTGAATATAAAACCGGGAGCGAGCGAACGAACGGCATCAACCATCTTTGCCGAGCCTGCGATGTATCCACCGACACAACCATATGCCTTCCCGAGAGTACCAGTGATAATGTCAATGCGGTCCATAATAGTTCCCTTAGGCTTCCCGGCACGATGGGCTTCGAAATCAAGATGCTCTGCAACGCCAGCGCCATGTGGCCCGTACATACCGACAGCATGGACTTCATCCAGAAAGGTGATAGCACCATACTTCTCAGCCAAATCACAAATCTCCTCAATCGGCCCAACAGATCCACACATGGAGTATACGGATTCAAAAGCAATAATTTTCGGAACATGTGACGGAAGGGACGCGAGCTTTGTCTCAAGATCAATAAGATCATTGTGCTTGAAGACAATCTTCTTGGCACCAGAGTGACGGATTCCTTGGATCATTGATGCGTGATTAAGGGAATCGGACAGAATCACGCAATTAGGGAGCTTCGATCCAAGGGTTGCTAAAGTCGCATCGTTCGCCACATAACAAGACGAAAAGACAAGGGCGGCTGGTTTGGCGTGTAGTTTGGCTATGCTCGCTTCAAGAGCGATTGCGTGTTGATTATGACCCGAGATATTTCTAGTTCCACCTGCTCCGGCGCCGTACATATCGAGAGTCTCGTGCATGGTCTTGATAACTTGGGGATTACGTCCCATACCCAACTGCAAACATTGTGAGAAAAAGTCCATGGAAAAACAGCCACCAACAATCACCTACATAGTCATTGGAGCACCAAGCGGTGACAAGTTTATCAGCGGTCTCCAAGTGGGCCTGAGGAAATTGCTTTGCCAAACGGTTGATGTTGTTGAAATAACGGTAGCTCTTGTCCCTATGTTTCTTGTCGAGTTCTGCACCGTAGAAACCTTCATAATCGAACTTTCCGGAACGATGCGCCGCAGGAACCACATTGACCGGACGGGTAACGCGAGTAGGCGCCCGGGGAGCCATGCCTTCCGCCATCTTAGCAGCTCTCAATGCAGCAGCCCCATGAGGGCAAATCCCTAAAATTAAAAAAAAACAATTACCATCAGCCTTCCAAAAGTCCACATTCATAATAATATTTATAGAGAGCGTCACAGTCCACCCGAACAAGCCCCCCGCCCGAACAGATTCTGATTGGTGGGTTTTGTATGAGGAAACCAGCGTGGTCGCCACAGCAGCCACAGCTCCTCCAATCAAAGCAAGAAAACCATTTGAAAGTTTCTTATTTGAGTTTAGCTGTTCGGGTGGACTGTGACGCTCTCTAACCCCAATCCCTAGCTGGTAACCGTACCCTTAGAAGTATCAAAGACACCGGCCTGCATATGCAGAGAGTCAACATCGGCGGCATCCGCAGCCTTAGGAATAGACGCTTGAATATTTGTGGGCTTGCTAGGAACAACGTAGGATCTTTTCTGACCAACCGACAGACCACCAGTACGAGCGAACCCCGAAGGCCTCGGACCGAGGGAGGAAGAGGAGAAGGCCGAGTTGCGAACCGACTGCACAGCAAGCGCCTTTGACATGACCGGGCAGCGACGGGCGACAACCTGCAAGTTTGACATTGTTCCTCCGCCGACGGCATTGACACTCGTGCTAGTAGAGAGCGCACGAAGAGTGGACGGCGAAGTTTTCTTGAGAAAGGGACAGAGCTTCCGAGATTGATTGAGAAGAGGCTCCATTGTTGCTAATTACCGTTCCTGAGGCTTGTCGAAAGCTTTCTTGACTGGTGATTTTTCTGTTTTTATTAATTTTTCCTTTGTTCCGGTCGGGAAGGGAAGGGAAGGGAGAGAAGGGGGAATGCAAGAAGTGGAATAGGGCAGGGGGGCTAAGAATAGTTGCTTACTCTCTCTCTCTTCGCTTGGCAGAAGAAAGAAGGATGGGGAGGAAGTGAGAAACGACGAGAAAAAGAGGAGTGTGGGATTCACTCGGCTTTTAAGAAGGAAGAGGTTGTCTGGGAATGAAACAGGAAGAACGGGTTTGAATTCGGGTTACAGGGGTAGTAGAGTGATGAGAAGATGAACGAAGGCAGGAGGAGCACGAGGTATTTGGCATGCAACAACAACCTACCGGTATCCCCTATTCTGTCTCGTCCTGCTCCGAGTTAACTTTCACTTGTTGTCTCAGGATAAAACGCCCGTTTTGGCAAGGCGGGTCACAGAAGCGGAAAGTGGGGAGGTCTTCCGAACATTAATGGCATTGATATGATTGGTCGGGCAGTTTTCAGCCGTATTTTCTTTCCTCTGATTCCTTCTCTTACCCTGCCGTATTTACTCGCTAGATCCACTACCGTATCGGGGATCTGTGCTTGGCTGGCGTGTTCGTACGCAAGTCGAAGCACCAAACTATGCCACAATAGGCTTAGCAGAGCAGGTTAACAAAATTGAGAATACCAGTTAATGATAGCAACCAAGTTCAGCGCTCCCAAGATACCGCGTCCGAGAAGCACTACCGTATTCTCTCTTGGGGTGTTTTGCCTCTGGTTGCTGAGATCAACGATAGTGGATCTAGTGGTTAAATACGGTGCAAGTACTTGTAAAAACCAGCTGTATCCACTATCGGTGATCGGGGTCGCTTGCGCAATAAGAAACAAAACACCCTGTGAAGGAATAGTGCTTGCCAGACAAGGTATAGCTTGGATATATGGAGCTTGCTGGATCTTATTAACTGGTATTCGTAATTTTGTTAACCTGCCCTGCTGCTAGGTCTATTGTGGTTTAGTGATGTGGTACAGTTGAGATCTCTGACAGTGGATACAGCGAGTTTTTACGGTAGAGATTATATTTGTTCTACTGCTAGAGAATGTGTAGAACAGGACGTAGAAATGGCCCATGGTTCTCGCGGTGAACAAATATCATATCATACTACAAGTAGTACCAGCAGACCTACAGCACGGAGGAGGAAAAAAAACGGCCCACCGTTTTCTGTTTTGGTCGATTAGTCCCGAGCTCAAGAAATAAAAAGGAAAGCTGCAAAGGAGAAAAAACTCGTGATACCAACACTCACGGAGACGAGTAAATAACCTCGGTCTGGTTACGTTGCTTTACGCGGAGAAATTATCCGCTAAGATAACTCTACGATAACGGGTCCAACGGCAATCCTTCTCTTGTCAATGCTACAATACGAGTACCTAAACCTACCGTAGCCCATCATCACGGTCCGCAATTCCAACACGGGGGGGGGGAGTGGAATCTACGGTAGAATAATTTCAAAAGTGCTCGTCCATCGTCAACCAAGCAACAAACAACAACCCTCTCGAGCTCTCAGACTAAGATGAATACCCTGCCTTACTCGACCAATACCGTACGAGTACAGTACTGTACCAGCACTCAGAGTCCAGCACAGAAACACAACTCGCCAAGGCCACCACCCTCCCTGCTGACCAGGTGAAAAGAGAAAAAAAGACCAAACCCCGGTCCACCTTCAAGGGATAACCCACCTTATTCGGACGACAAACATGCATGCAAGAACCCTTTTTCGAAAAGCAGAGGAAAAAAATCAAGAAAATAAGAACCTGCCAATCCACATCTCCTCCAGAGCCTTTCAGCTGAATTTTCGCAAATATTTGCTAAAGTTCCAGAGTTCGCCAGCTGAGACCCTGTCTCACCGGTTCGCCAAAGTAGAGAGAGGGGAGGTTGCGTGCATAGGTTACAGTAGTTGGCCCGGTGATTCGATCGAATTGAACTACCGTACCGATACCTACTGTATGTACTCGAGTACTGAAACTGCACGGTGCCGAAAGGGGAGTTGCTATGAGGGCCGCAGCGAGCGAACGCAAGCAGTGGAGAATCGCACTCAAAGTGTTGAAAATACATCGTGAGCCCGTGAGCCCGTGATAGAGATGATACTTCGTATCATAGCCGTAGGAGGGATCAGTTACCGGTAATCTATTCAATGCTCGATCGAGCACAGTAAGTCTGTCTGCAACTGCCAGCACGCACTCCGGAAACACACTCTGCCGGAGCAAATCCTCTACCGGACCCCTGCACTCGGCCGCTCTTCTACCCCCAGGCAGCACTTCCCTTAACATTCACAGACAAACACTCCAAACAGCCCCCCCCCAACAGTCTGCCACCACCTCAATCCCTTATATTCCATCCATGATATTACCCGAGTTCTTGAGGGGCAACGAAATTACGCGATCGGGTGCAACATCATGCTCAAAGCACAGGTTCCCTGACTTTTGCATCGGCCACCAGCCCAGTTGCCCCTCGCATCGTTGCGTCGCTCGTCAATGAGTTATTCCGCCCCACTCAACCCCTTCCCTTTTAAATAAAAACTTTGTGGGGTAAATCATCCGGCCCAGATCCGGACAATCTCCGGACATTCACATTTCCACACACAGTGAATAACCTTCCTAGAAACATTGCGCGCTTGGGGGAAGAGGGGGGGGGGAGCGACGGCAATGCCCTGCACCGTCCTCCTAGATTAGATTTGTGCCACACACACCCATCGAGAGTGTGTGGATGGATGAATTACGGGTTGTGGGACGGGTGGAGGAATACCGTAGAAGGTTCTGGGCGGAAGAAATTACATTGGGCTGCGGTTGATTGGCTGGGGATGGGTGGGTGGAGGGTTCCCCGGTTGCTCGGAGGGCTGGCGCTTCGCTGAGACCTAACCTACGTCGGCATGGGATATCACTCGGCGGACTTGTTCGTTTAGGTAGGTCGCCATAACGGGATTGGTGCAGCGGAACGGATAGATAGTGTGGGGGAAGTTGGATTCTGACAGTGCAGTGGTGATAGCGCTAGCGATGGATTGCTAGCGGGTGAGTAGGCAGAGTACAGTACTCGTTTGAGTACGGTGCGTTGTATTCTTTGCCACGTCCAACAACTATGATAAATAGGATCCCCAACATATGTCGGCTGTGGGCTTTCCTCAGGGGGGGTTTCTGTATGTACAAATCCTCCTTCTAGCCTTTCTAACTGCTCCGAGGTTCCGCTAGCATGTGAGGCTTCTGTTCCTCTCCTTACACTTTCCGGATACCCGATTGGGACATCGGAGCAGAGCGCCGGTCGGTAAGGGAAAACCCGGCTGCTCATACGTAGGCGGCTGGATCCCAGTGCTTACGAATTGTCGATTGTGTTATAACTTATTAGGTAGGTAGGTTTAAGTTAGCTACTGATTTCGAGGATTGTATCATAATCCCGATAAGCTTGGGCTAGCTAACTATTCATCCTTTGCCTGAGCTTTTACTTACGGTACTCTGGGGGGTCTAGTCCATGACTCGTACTATGGATACCCCCGTTCAACAAAGCCTAGGTCCAGCGCTCCCCCTCCCTCCGATTATCAGTACAATCGATACCGACAAACTCCGTCTTTCCATCCACCAGACCCGCCATGCCAAAGAAGACAAAATCCACAACCTCAAATTTATATTCCAAAGTCTCGTTTAAGGGCCAAGACCAAAGCAGATCTCCCCCGTGTGTAGTCAAATATTCCAACCTAGCCTAAAATGAGCAATACACCCGTTCTATCCCAAAACGGAACATTTCGTGTGAAAAGAAAGCCAATTAATGAGGTATGACCATATTCTACCAAATACTTTCTTGCCGAGGTTCCACGGGTCGTCCCGCGACTTCCCCAACGTTTGACGTCGCTCACTGTAGCCTGCCACTTGCACTTACTGGTAGGCATTGGGCTCTATAGAACTCCCCTACTATTAACCCCCCCCCCCAACCTTCTCTGACGGTACATTATTTTTTTCACGGCATCCTTTCGTTTTTTGTCCTCCTGAGCGGTGTGTGTGTAGATGACCTTTCTTGGGACATTAGACCTTGGCTGTATTTCTCGGGAGGGGGGGTTCTCCTCTGATCCCACTCTTAGGAGTACAGTAAGACAATATTCGTTATTCCATTCCGCACGGCCTTTTATGAATGACTCGCTGTTCTTACGCAGAAAGGAAGGATTACCTGTGGCGCCGACAAGGTGGGAGGAATGGAATCTGATTGGATGGACTGACTGCCAGAAGATCGGCCTGATGCTAATTTTGGACAAAAGGTACAGTACCTGAGCGCGCAAATCTATTAGCGATATTCACTTGGGAATCCATATAGAATTCGGAGCCTACAGTTGCTCTTCCCCCCCAAGTCAAAGGGGGGGAAGCAACTTTATTGAAAAAAATAAAAATAAAAAAGAAATCCTTATTTTCGTTTTGTCTGCTACCCCGCCGATCGCGGACCTCACCCTTATGGATGAGGCCCAGAGTCGGATTCTACCACCTCGCAGCAGGTTCTGATTTGCCCTACACAGCCTTTGTTAAGGCTTAAGGGTTCTTCAGTCTCTCAGTTCCTGTAGGGCAGGACTGCCCACATCCCCTACGTGACGGATTGTTCAGTAATAACTCAATTTGAGCCGAATCGAACGCCTGAGCTCCTGCTAATTTGCACAGGAGGTTATTAGTTTCTTGACATGTTAACCACTGCGCCAGCTAGGTATTTTCACGTCATGTCACCGCCGGAACTAATACTTATCCTGGTGTGTTTGATTTTTTTTTATTACCTGGTTGGGGTTAACGATAACATTGTTATAATAATTATTATTATCCATTAAACATTTAATGCTCATACAATATATAGAGAAAAGAGATAATTAAAGGTGAAAAGAGCGATCCCATTTTTAGTCTACTTTGCTATCTCTCGTAAACCCAAGGCATACAAAAACGGTTAACTTACCATTCCTTCACTTTACTTTCCGGCGCTATTTTTTTTTAAAGGATAGGAGCACGGTTAAAAGGTCCATGAGACAGAACTTCACCTGAACTCGGACCCTCTATGCGAACAATATATAATAAAGTGAAAGGAAAGGAAACTTTGGGAGTGGAAAGTCGTGAAAATAATAATAATATTAGGCACTCTATGGCGCGCGGCCATACGGAGAAAATACAGTTTTCCCTGGGGCCTGTTTGGCGCATGGTGATTGGAGACGGCCGTAATCAGAAATCATGATTTTCCAAATCATAATTTGGAATCACGATTTGTAAACAGACATCCGCTAAACATGGCAACAATTTTGGGTTTTTTGTTCCAAATCACGATTTGGGGATAACTCTATGAGGAGACATCAGGACTCACTGGCATTTGCTAAGGGAATACTTGAGGGTACGAATCTTAAAACTTTTCCCAAATCATGATTTGGGCTGGCCAAGAGCTCGAATAACGGCCCTGCCGGATACCCTTAGTCTTTACTAAAACTAAAACTCCTTTAAGCCTCAGGTATAAAGAGATCGATATATCATACATACGGAAGCTGTCGTTCTGACTATTGCAACGGAAAGAAAGATCCGGTAGGACGCCGGTAAGTTGGGATATAACTATATAATCGAGAAGGTGGAAGGTTTGCAATGTTTTATCAGCCCCACAAATGCTATAAAAGTTTCTCTTGCCGCCAAGCAGGTCCTTAGAGTATTGTTGTTATTTCTTAATTTATATTTTGTTAAATGCTTCAATTGTTGAAAGGTACAGCTTCTGTATACCACCCTAGGATACCGTAGGAGAGCCCAAATCAAGCAGCAACTTCAAAGAAATAATAAATCAACCAATTATCAAGCGGTAAAACAACATTTGTTTGTGTCCCGAGCTAAGGTGGGGTCCCATGTTACCCCCCGTTCCTAAGAAGGTCACCGTGGAACTCACATAAAAGGGGGAAATTTTAAGTTATGAGTAAAGACTGGGTTTAAAAAAAATCATAGATCAATTTTATTCTATCTTCAGGGACTTAAAGGTTTCCGCTTGGGAGCCAAAAAAAATTAAAAAAAATACTCCTCTCGCCAATTCTCTTTCATGCTAAGCTCGAAACTTGGCAGCGATGAAAGGCATAATTTAGCTGATTGTTTCCTGTTTAGTCCACGGTCAGCGGCATGATACTACAGTAGGTATATTTCAGAGACAGCGATAGCTGATATGGAACCATGCCTAAAATAAATAAGCTCGTCCTAATTGCCACCAATTGGGACTTTGCCATAGATTCAGTTAGAACTCGAATAGACCCATCATGGACTAGGCAGCGCAAACCCTCCTCCTAGGAAGCACACCAGAACCTACTCCTAGACAAACAGAACAATAGAAAGTACATAGGAAACACCGGACTTCACTAGGAGAGGTAACTCCAGTCCCCGAGCACAAGGTCCGATTGTTAGAGTTCTCACCGTATTTGGCCGTCTGAGATCTTCTACTATTGCTGGTTCCATAACACAGCAAGGTACTAACCTCTTTCCTGTGCTCTACAAGTACGATATAAGAGATCTCAGTGGGAATAGAATAGAATAGGGTCCAGGATCACCTACAGCGCAGGAAATGAACTCTTTGGAAGGAGTTCCGAGCTTTGCCAGATTTGTAACAGCAGTGAAAGTAAGTAATGGGTGCTAGAGCAATGAGGGATGGACCTTGAGTATAGCTATATCAAGGATTTGGGTTCTCGAGCGGAACCTTCAAAGAGAATTTAGAACTAGTTTTTGCAGGGCAAAATCTAGAGCGCTTTCCATAGGCGTTCGTGCCAGAGCACAGTATGATATGGTGCAATAGAGGAGCGGGGAAAAGGTAGTTTAAGTGTGAGGTATTGGTTACCAGATACATTTTTGCACGCAGCCCCGCACAAAAGTCTAGGTTACTTTCACCCCGGTTGATGTATGATATCATAATCATAAGCAATGAATACAGCTTTGATCCCCCGCGCTTCTACCTTAAGGGGCCTTAAATTCATAGTAATTCTCCAGCTGATAGAACGATTTGAGGTGTTTTCATGAATGTTGCTTTGGGAATTGTCTGTTTGGAAATGTTTAATTTTGTATGAAATTGGGTGCAAAACCCTGTGCCGGACAAAAGTCTTCGTCCTGATATAATATTTTTTTTTGCGTACAAGGGTAGCAAAAAGATCGGAGTGAAGCACCCCTCTAATTTCCCATACAAAAAGTGCCAATCTTAAATTCGATAGGCGCAACCGATTCTGCCCTCAGAAGGTAGAAATTTGCAGTGTTGGGGGAGATCCTAATATTCTTTCCATCAGGGCTTGCACTGTCGGATCTGATAGCACTCTGAATTAGTTGGGTTAAGCTCTTATTCAAGGATCCTCGGATTTTCCAACTTTCCAACACTTCTGTTCTATGCAATTGGGTATCGGAGAAGGTTTTTTTGTACGGGAAGCCTTGGGATGGGGTGTTTCTCTTGTTGCAGACATTCTATCTTACCTTAGTGGACATTTCAACAGTCGAGTGATAATTGATGAATACGTGTAATGTTATCCGTAGGATCAGAGAATTAGCTCGAAGGTATGTCTGCGGGCTAAATATCATACGGGGTGCTAATGCTTTGTAAACGCAAGTAGACGCTAATGGTAGGTAGTCGATACCGCCTGTCATGGAAAAAATATAGAGGGATCGCCCTCTACATATGTTTCCTATCATTCGTTGGGCTGTCTGCGGGCACCAGAAATACAGATGCGCGTCCAAGCAACCATATACGCCAACCGGTTGGTTGCTGGTGCCCGGGTGTGGCCATAAGAATGGGAAAAGAAAGAGATCGTATAGAACCAACAAAAATAGTTTTCCGGTTCTTACGGACACCCTAGTACTACAACCTCGACTGACTACCCGTGGTATCAAGAGAAGCCAAAAAGCACCCTAATATGATTTTGCCTTGGATTTCCTTTACCGCCGCGCCGGTCCTCTCTTCGTCCCCTTGTGTTTTATATGGAATTTATGACAAAGGAAACAGAAAAAGAAAGAAAGAAAGAAAGAATCGGGACCATTATGAGCCTATATCATAGGCAGGAAATAATTCAAGGAAGAAATCTAACAACAAGACATACTATTTCTAAAGGATACAAATTAAGGAAAGAAAACCCCCTCCGAGGACCCCCGAATGAATCCACTATTATCCCCCACTGATTGCTATGGCTGCTCAGTGCAGTGTCATCTAGAAACCAGCGTTATTGTTATTTTGCAGTAACCTCGCACTCTGGTGAGAAGCCCGCCTCCGCGCCCCCGGAGCTCTAGCTCTTACGTCAAAGTCGATTCTACCTTGCCTATCCTCTTCGACGGAGCGTCAAGCACAATGTTCCTAAGGGAGAAGAGAGCAGGGCCAGCCCGGCGAGCCATTTCCTGTTCTCCAAGTTGACAATGCATAGACGCTGTAGCTTCCCAGGGGATCCCCACCTCTTTGGCTATCTGGGCCCATCTCTCTGGCTTGAATTTATTGTTGTTTACTTGCTTGTTGACGTCCATATTATAGGCGTATTGGGTTGGTTCATGGGAGAGATTTAAAACAAATCTTTGGTTGATGTAGGAAGGGGAAGAACGGGGAAAATGGAAAATAAACCGAGTTAGGGATATAAACAATATTATATGCTTGTCCATTCTAAAAGTATCCAGAGATCTTGACACTTACTGGTCCTCCCCAGCCCCGGGATTTCTAGATACCTTTGGGACGGACAAGTACTGGAGCATAGCGGGCGTCACAGTCCTCCTGAACATGGCCCCCATCCGAGCAGATTCTGATCAGCTAGTTTTGTATGAGGAAGGGAGCTGTGGTCAGCACAGTAGACACAGTTCATTCAAGTAGACCACTTGAAAGTTTCTTATTCGAGTTTAGATGTTCGAGTTGGACCGACGCTCTCTATCTTCATGATAAAGTAAAGTTTCCGCTTTGGGCTAGGCGGGGGGGGGGCGAACCCCCGGGCGCTCTTAGACTAAAGTACCATATTCAGAGTCAATTCGCCAAAACCAATCTTACATAATCCAACACGTGATCACAGAAAGACCCCGAAATCCACTGGTTATTGTTGTGCCCTGTTGGCACTCAACCGTAAGAGAATACTCTGGGAATTCATAAACTAGTGTAGGGGCTGGACGTTATGGTATAAGAATGGCAGGTACAATCTAGAGTCACAATTTGAGGTAGTGCCTCCTGCTATGAGATGACCCCTATGGCAAGCGGGATTGGGTCGGTATCCCCAAAGGAAGGGTAGATGCCAGGATAGAAGTGTTTGTACCTAAACTTCGCACCCTATCCAGAATCGAAGAATATCCGTTCTGACAAGTCCGATTTACGTGAGTATCGCGCACGCCAGAAGCTCAGACAAGAAATAGAAGAGAGCAGTTGATAAGACCAAGGCTATTATATCTTTCTCGGCGCAGCAGTTGAGTTAACGAACCAGATCACAACTCAGAAGTACACAGTAAGAAGACCGAGAGATATTTTCATCGTCTTTCGCTACCCCTAAAGTAACATTGACAGTAAAGACAGAACATAATGGAAGCAACTAGATCCTGATCGCCACACACGTTTCCCTTCATTCGCACCCCTTCATCATAACAAAGGAAAACAAAGGACAAAGATCCTTCTGGGAAATCTCTTGGGCAAAAGAGCGGCGAAGGGAAGCATTCACACCATTCGCAAAACATAGGAAACCTGAACCCTCCGCAATCGTCGTTAAAGAATCTAATACATGTCAGTACCTTCGTCAAGCGACTGTGATAAATATGTCTAGAAGTGTGTTGCGGAATCTACATACAGTATATTGGAAACTCCATCTCTTAAGTACCTTATTAAGGCCGGTTTCTAGAGTAGGGGCCCCGTAACTTATAGAGTAGCTTGCGAAGCTCGAGAGCAGATCGTGGATGTGGATCCCCCGGCTTAGTGCAATTGCAGGGGGTTAATACGGGCCGGGGAGGTTCTTCACCGGCATTGGCACGCGGGGTAGATTTGGGTTTCCAGGCCGGGACCATCATTACCATGATTCTCGGTTTGCCTTTTTGTGGTGGTGGAACGAGTCGATTTATTATCTGGTAAGGTTGGTATGATATAGTAGGGTATAGTAGGGTGAGCTGAGAAGTAGGTTCAGATGATCGTTCCCGAGAGGAGGAAAGGTTTATCTGCTCATTTGGGTTATTTGATATTAGTCCTGCCTCCTCGATTGCCCGCAATAGATGTAGAAAGAACCTGTTAGCCGATGATATCCCCGAGCGATTCCCTCTCTGGCGGACTTTCTCTGGTGCTGTGCAAAATTTTGGTATTTGCAATCTATCTACGGCAAGGGGTGCCGCCACTGCGTGCTGAATCTCACCCCGAGGATTAGGCCCGGTGTTCGGGTGTGAATACTGATAACCCGGATGGCAATCAGAAAATATCGAGTAGAAGTAAAATATAACACTGCGCGTGGAAGAGAAACACTGCAGAATATAACTGCTAGAGGGGATTATATAGACTCTCTAGGAGCTAAACTCGAGCCCAAGGTTGGTATAAGTACCTCGGCGGGAAACTGCTAACTGTTTCCATGACTTTTTCAAGACTACCGCACGGATGTCGTCTGCATGCAATCCCTGTGATACCAGGTATCAAGCGTGAGGCGAGGACCACTCAAGGAATTATACCTAGTTTGCCTTTCCCCCTCCCCCGAGCACAAATGGATGCCTTCACCCAGCCAATCTCCCCGATGTCTTGTGCTCGAGTATCATAGGTACAAGCATGATACCATGCAAGCGTGATGCAAGATTTTTTCGTACAAGGTGTGAATTGCAGGGATGTCTAAGACATGGAGTTTGTTGGCCAAGACCACTAAAAGGGTTTTACTTGGCAACCCCCGTACGAAATCTTGATTGGTGCTTGTGCCGCCGTTCAGGTTCGCCCACCGCTGTTGCCATCAATCAAAACCTTCTTCTTTTTAACAACAAGGTTCTGGCACAGCGGATTCAGAGTTCAGAGGTATAGCAGATTCGGATTTCTGATGCGGAGACAGTGCAATCAATTGTATATAAAG
>Ga0307509_10001968_pt1 | contig 33931 bp, 31 predicted proteins | sample 10_EM_MG_FD_202245 | JGI IMG/M metagenome (GOLD analysis project Ga0307509, IMG submission 202245) | Populus trichocarpa ectomycorrhiza microbial communities from riparian zone in the Pacific Northwest, United States - 10_EM | ecosystem: Host-associated > Plants > Roots > Unclassified | place...
ACTATGTATTTACATTTTTTTAATTCCTTTTTGGTTTTCATGATAGTGGGGTTGGTGGGGGAGGCTGTTGTCATTGCCGAAGTTTTTCACCTGTTGATACCGCCGTTATTTTTGTCCCCCGACAATAGCAAAGGTCCAATGTCTTTTGTTGAGGCTATGAAGGCATCAAAAAAGATATAATATGCAATTGAATTATTAGTATGGAGAAGAGAGTTCAGTACGGTAGAGCAAAAGAACATACTAATTAAGGTATCAGATATGGAGATGAAGGTGTTTGGAGTAAGAAGGCTATAGCTGATCTACAAACCAAACTCAGTTCTTATCCAGCTCATAGTGGTTTCATGCAGGTGACTCATTATGACAATACAGAGATACCTGTCATGAGCAATAAAGTGAATTCTCTTAATAGTTAGTATCTGATTCCTCGTACAGGATATATATAAGATATAGAAATCAAGTATTTGCACAGTTAATTTAGATTAACTGTGACAAACATAGGCCTATATGTATTCACTAATGGGAAATGACTACTTACTTTGTTGTTCATTGGGTAGACTATAACAATAGTTTTATTGTCAGAGGGTCTCATCTTAATAGAACTTGTAGTGACAAAGGCCTATCTCAATAAAACTAGTGACTGATGTTTGAGGCATAGGTATGAAGGTACAGAGTAAAGTAGTGTAGAGAGACCATATATTTTACACTTAGAAAAGGGTATTGTTAAAGGAGTAGGCACATGCTCTATTGCCTGTGTATTGTATTACTTGGGCGGTTCCATGCCTGTCTGAGGTCTCTTATATTAGTATGCCTTATACAATTCTAATCCTGTTTATTCATACCTGTCAGTCCTCTGACCTCTATGAGTCAAAATGTGTCCTAGTGCAAGATCCATTAGCTGACTCTGTGAGTCAACTGCGCAATATGCAACTAATCAATTAAAACTCATAAAACAAGTTATGTGCTCAAATTGGTCACATGTGTGAAACCTATAACTTATAATGTCAGTCATGTGCTAAAGTCATTATATCATTCAATGTCACTATTCAAGTTATGAGTTGTAAAACAATCAACTATCATAATATAATGATAATTCACTACAGCCTAGCTATTTGAGATACTAGTAGTATGAGCTAAGTAACATCATAATGTCAAACACAACAAAGCGGTGACTAACAACTGATTAGTCATGAGAAGACAAATTGGCTTAGTCAAAATTCATGATATTAGCCAGCAAGATAAAGCCTGTTCTGTACGAAAGCTTTATTCCTAGCACTGGTGCTTACCTCAAGCTAAGTGGATGAGCATCTTTCTGAAAGAGATGATAGAGAATTTTGGCGGACATGGTTGGACGAAGCCCCAAGAAGGTAAGAAACTCACAGGTACGAGTTTCTAACTCCTTGTTAATTTGTGCAAGGATTTGTGTAGCCATGGTGAAGGGGGTTGCTCGGTGGTTGAAGTGATGGAAAAAAAGATTATCAAAGCTTGTCCCGTTTATACAGTACAAGGACAAAACCTTTCATCCAATGCCCTTTTTACACCAAAAATAGTCATTTTTAAATGAGCAATTATCAACACTGCTGATATAAAAACACTTGAAATCTTTCTATTAGTGTAATAATGATATTATCAATCCGGTATTCAACAGGCAACAATAGTCATCTCCTGTGTAAGTGAGTTTCCCTTTTCTGTACTAGGTGAATTGTGAAATACTATCTCTTCAGAGAGTATGAGACTGGCTTGCTTGTCTTTGAAGGATTCTATCTTGTCAGATAGTAAGAAGGGTACATTCTGGTGTCTGATAGAACTATCACAATAGCTCTGTGTCTTTACCCATAGGCTAAAACTATCACAATAGTCTCTGGATTTCGTTTGTAGGTTCTCATAGAAGAGGAGTGTCTGTAAAGAGAGAAAGAATAATTGTATTGCAACTCCTAGTATAAGAAAGTAGTTAGATAGTTGCGTGAAAATCCTATCTCTTAGTGGGAACAAAGCTCCATATATAAGCATCTTCCCACAACCCTAATTCTGGTGACTCATCACCTTGCGTCACACAACTCCTATAGCTCATAATGAGTCATAGTATAAAATCCATCAGCTGACTCTCCTGGGTCAACTGCTCAACATTCTTTAACCAATCAAACACTCATAAACCAAGTCATTTGCTCAAACGAGTCACATGTGTGAAACCCATGACTCATGATCTGAGTCATGTGCGAAAGTCATTCCATCATCATACATCACAATTGTGAGTCATAAACAATTAACTAATCATGATATAATGATGACTCGCAAGTCCACAGTTATCTGAAATCCTATGAGTCAAATGATGTCCAAGCGTAAAACTAACATACCTTATGACTAATAAGTATTAGTCTTGTGAAATCTGCCTTGCTTAGTCATGATTTGTGGCAATCAGCTAGGGAATCACTATCTATTCAAATCTCTATAAGTAGAAGTGTAAGTAATCAAAGCCGCCTTCATGGCTCATGATTGCATTAACTAGTGTGAAAGTGACTTAGATTTTTGTATACAACTTCATACAAAAAAGTACATGGCAACAGATACCAGATACTTAGATGACCTTTTCTCCACCGCTTGGTGATATTTAAAGATTCTGTAAATTTCTTCATGTTATCTACAAGTTTGCTAATGCAAGGACAAATTTTTGCTGATTTTCATAGACATTGCTCAATGAGAGAGGGTGGTGAAAATAGGCACTTTTGGTGTAAAAAAGGCATCGGACGAAAAGTTTTGTCCTAGTACTTTACAGATCTCACTACGGAACACGTTACCAGGTAGCGACTACTGCAGCTCTCCAATAACCTAACCCCTATAGGCGGGATGCATGGGCGCAGTCGATAAGGATAACAGCCACATGCCTTATCTAGGCGATCGATTCCTCTCGGGTTCTTCTTTTTGTTTTTTCTATTGTGAACCCTCTATGATACTTGGGGCGGTGGGTTTCAAGCTCGTTGGATGGACATAACTTATCACTCGGAGATTGTCATGGTTATCTGTGCTGTTAGATGCGGATATTCTGGGCCCTCCCCTCACCCGGACTAACCGTCTTATATTATCTACTCCTCCCGATCTACAACTTTGCTTTCACCCCCTCTTTAAGACTCTCCTCAACCAGCCTAACCGCCTCTTGCGCCATTCCGTAGCTCGCTTGATCTATCGCAGCCACCGCCGCCGTCAGCATCCATAGCAATAGATAAAGCAAGTATGATATGATAGCGAGAAAGGAACATACAACCGAACCCCCCCGCCCCATAATTATGCACAACCCTCACACCCCCAATCACCTCCCGTTCAATCCTAGCCCCACCCTCCCTGAGGGGCCTCAAGCCCACCACATGTCTTATAACATCCAACCCTTCAACTCCTTCCCCCTCCCCCACCAACCCCGGACACCACTCCACCGCCCTCTTCATAATCCTCTCGGCAGTCGCCTTATCCGGAACCGGGCTCCGATTCCCCTTCTGATACGTCCCTCCCAGAACCGTCCCGCCCCCGGCCGCGCGAGTCATTACGTAAACTACCTCGTCACTAGCGTCATCCGTACCGGAAACATCGATCATGGCAGGCGCGGTGTTGCGGACCAAGACTATTTGTCCGCGGACAGGCGTTAGCCTCGAGTCGGTGACGCCGCCAAGGGTGGAAGAGCCCAGGCCGGTGCAGTTTACGACTACTACGTCAGAGGAGGAGGAGGAGGAGGCTGTCGGGTGAAAGTGAACTGCTTCACAAATGTGCGTCAGTGCGCCCCGGAAGAACCTTACCTGCCGCTTGAGGCATTGAGACAGAAGATATGGCAGGTATATCGCCGGATTAATGCACACAGACTTCCACCTCGTGCCAAAGTCGGCTCCCGGCGGGAGTTGCGATTTCGGGATTGTGCGGAACTGTCCTCCTCCATTAGCCTACCCCAACCCACCCACTTCTCCTAAGTACTATACAGTAAATAGGCAAACGGCAAACCAACGGTACCTCCGGAACGGTACTAGCAAACCAAGGCCTCTCCTTCAACAATTCGGAAAGCCACTCCCCCGAAACGCTGTGCAGGTCCTTCTCCCGCCCGTAGTTCATCACCTCTTGGAAGTGGATGCCGGCTTCGGGGACTTGGGTGGTTAGTCTGTAGAGCTCTGCGAAAGTGATACGGTCCCATTCTGCTTCTCGGGTGCCTGGCGCTGATACGCTGTGCCGCTTTAGCGAAGGGGTTTCTAGGTGAGAAGGGGGGAGGGGGTGTCTTGTGCCTTACGGGAGGTAGTTTGCTCCCGCAATTGGAGAGGTGTACTCTATGTCGTAATCCCCCGGCATGTGTTTTGCCACGACGGCCACGGAATGGCCGCGCTTTGAGAGGAGGAGAGCCGTCGTTAGGCCTGCTACTCCTACGCTAAAGTGGTATTTCGTTAGCGGTTAAGCCCCAACTCGGATGTTCGAGCAAGCATACATACCCAACCACGACAATTTTGCTTTTCTCACTCATGGTTTGTTGCCTTGAGTGATTTGTTGATGGGGGTTTCCTTCTGGGAGCGGCATGTGTGGTTAGGAGCAGGGTCTTAGCTTGTATTATCCGGGGTATGATATAATATCCAAAAGGCTGGGCATTACTTATGGTCCAATGATCTTCGACGGCAAGAATCACTGGATAGAATTGAAAATGGAACACGCCTTGGAAGGATGGGAAGATCCCAATGAGCCATCATACCAAATGTTTACTCCTCTTTATTAGATGAACTTTGTTTTTGTTTTTTTCTATTGAGTTTTGGGTAAAATAAATGGCCCTCGCATATGGTATCCTTCCACTGCCAAGTGGGCAAGCCTGGCTTCAGGAACCTACTACTTGTACAGCAATGCAGCTGTGTGTTACAATTACCAACCTACCGTACCAGTGTTGGAATGGGTAGTCTAATTAGCGGTCAAACAAGTTCCATACACTTTGGAGTGTTATAGCAGACACCTAAAATCTACCTATTTGGCTACCACCCTAACTAAGTAGCATTCCCACCTGCTAGACTCGCATTCCCAATCCAACACTTACCCAACCAAAAACAAAAACAAAGTTCATAGAAACCACGAAGAGTAAATTCTAGCTACATCTGTCGAGAGCTTCCTTCAACCATCTCATCTGCCCAAGATATATTCTCATCCCAATTCCACTGTGATCTTAGCTGCCGAGCATACCGACTTCAGACCACCCATCCCACAGTAACCCCCAGCCTTGGCGAAAAACTCGATACCATACCAAGATAATGCGGTATCCAGATACCGTAGCACGGCACACGAGCGGGGAGGAACCCGACAAGCCATCAAAAAAGCTACAGCCCCCCGCCCCCCCCTCCAAACATTCTAGTCTACCCTTAATTTAAGTGCGGGGAACCACCCGCAGGTCATGGACTCCCCATACGAAGTGAAAAGGCTCCATTTTCAGCATAGAACCCTGGTGAGAATAAATCGTATTATATGAGGATCTTACTGTGCTCTACAGTGCTAACCCCCCTTCCCGGCAGTCCCTCTGGATCCCTACCCACCTATCGTAATGTAATCTAAGTTAGTGGGCGTTCCAAGACAAAGAGTTAATTCGATTTATCTTTACTAAGACCGGTATTCGGCTTACGATTTACGCTACTACGGGGGATGGATTTCAATTCGTTCGGACAATGTATGCTGGTGGTATGGGTGTGGGGTACTGTATGAGAAAACGCCCTCCCGCTTCGGGGTGGGCTGCGGTGCAGGGTCCGGCAAGAAGTCACAGTTATTTATAGTTAACCAGCCAATCATATCACTGCTCTTTCATATTAACGGATTCCCACCCTGGTAGCCTATCATCGGGTTCTGTAGTGCCAAGAGCGGTGCATCGATGAATGATATCGGGTGATATATCATGATCGCAGGGGACAGGCGAAAAGGATTGTTTATAACAATACATTCATAATCACACATGAGACAAAACTCCCCCCGGAAACTCTAATAACCACAAATAGATAGATCCCAAGTATAAGACGGTTACAGAAATATTGGAAGGAAAGGGGGAAAAGAAGAGGAGGGAAAAAAATGTTAAACTAGAAGAAAGTCTCTCTAAATGGTGTCCAAAAGGCCCTCGCTCTCAAGAAGGAGGACGATCTGGTGGACAACGTTGCGGACGGTCTGCTTGCTAACATCCACGACAAGGGCAGGCTTGATGGGATCCTCATACGGATCGTCTACCCCAGTAAACCCCTTGATTTCGCCATTGCGAGCACGAGCGTATACCCCGCGCTTGTCCGTCTTCTCGCAGTACTCCAACGGCGTGGCAACATGGATGAGGTACACGGACCCGAACTGCTCAATGGTCTGCTTCGCCTGGGTACGAGAGTTCTCAAATGGGGCGATGGGCGCGGCGATGACGGCAGCGCCAGCGCGGGTCAGTTCAGCTGCGACGAAGGCGATGCGCTGGATGTTCTTGTGGCGGTCCTCCCGGGAGAAGCCAAGCTCTGCTGAGAGCTCGGAACGGACCGTCTCGCCGAGGAGAAGAGTAGATGAGCGGCCGCCCTGCTGGTTCAATGTGACTTGTAGCGCACGGGCGACGGCATCTTTGCCGCTGTTGGTATACCCAGTCAAGAAGACGGTGAAGCCTTGCTTGTGACGGGGTGGGTGGGATTCCCGAAGTACTTTGACAACTTCAGGGTATGAGAACCACTCTGGGATGGGGGTTCCCGTACGGAGACGGCGACGGAGTTCTGGGAATGTTAGCACTCATTAGGTTCGCTCATGTGGCCAGCAATACTGATCATACCGGTTCCCGAAATGTTCAAGGTTTTGGTTCCTGGCTTGATCTCGTCGATAGGAGCATACTCGTCGGTGTCGGGGAGATATGTCATCATCTGGAACGGAACAACCTCAATTCCTAGCTCACTCTTGTACTTTTCAACGGCATGTTGAGCATCGTAGGGGCCATAGAACTCGACACCCTTCGAGTTGCTTCCGGGGCCAGCGTGGTCTCTCCCGACGATAAAGTGAGTGGCACCATGGTTCTTACGGATAATGGCGTGCCAGATGGCCTCACGGGGCCCTCCCATGCGCATAGCAAGTGGTAGGAGACCAAGGACGGCCATGCCGTTGGGATATCGGGGGAGGAGAGCTTGGTAGACACGTACACGGGTGAAGTGATCAATGTCGCCTGGTTTGGTGAGACCCACAACGGGGTGGATAAGGACGTTTGCCTGGCGCGCCCTGGCAGCACGGACAGTGAGCTCTCTGTGGGCCCTGTGCATGGGATTCCTGGTCTGGAAGGCAACAATCTTAGACCATCCCAACTTCTCAAAGTGCAATCTCAATTCGGCGGGGGTGTCTGTGTCACCATTAGCACCTCGCAATGGTGTCGCGCCAATTCGGATCACCAACATCTCAAGCCAACGTAGTCGTAGTGATTGAGCCTGTTAATGGCGTCAATCTTCCCACCGACATAATATTCCCGAGCGGTGGTGAACAGATAGCGGATAGCAGGGTGCTCCTCATCACCGCCCAAGACCTCCTTGGCCTCTTTTTGCCTATTTCCTTGTCAGAGCGGGTCCACTCACAACATCTCACTCTCAACCTACTTGTCAGGTTTGTAGACGTCGTCAACAGTAATGATGGCCAAGTGACGGTCATCACGGAAATCGCGAAGTGTGATTCTTGCGCCAGCCTTGATCCCCAATCCTTCGATCTGAGCCTTGGAAACATCCAAAGTAATGGGTATGGAGAAGAGTGTTCCATCCACGAGCCGAAGGTTCTCAACAACTCTATCCCAATCTTAACATTTATTTACCCTTCAATTCCGGAATATGTCACGACAAACCCGTTATAATCCTTCTCATTCATAAACCCTATCCACTCCAGTTAGGATACGCATGCCAGGGAACGAAAGAGACACAATCACGACTAACCCTCCAAAGGAGAAAATCCACCACTCAGAATCAACTCCAAATCGCAAAGTTGGCGCTCAGTAAGAACCAGAGCCGGGAGAGTCTCGGACTCAGCGAGGAGTTCATTGTGTCTAGGAATGTCCCTAGCAATTAGGTCCTTGAGAACACCTCCATGGGGCTGCGGCAAATCCGACATTCTGGCAATAGTGGAAGAGTATTAAACTGGTCGAAATAGAAACTGAAGATAGTACCCTGACAGCTGGAGAGAGGGAATGAAGCCTAAGAACGGGAACGATTAATATAAGTATCTGCAGAGCAAAGGATACGCCCTTCAACCCAGTGCTTTCATAGAAAAAGTTCACGAGTAAACATCTTTCTACAAATGACGTGATTTTGCTCCTGGATTGCAAACCATCCCAGCCCCTTGGCTTCGGGGGCTGCGCTAATAGCGATAAGCCATTCTCCCTCAGTGTACTGTACGAGTATACTGTAATAAAAGATGGCTTCGTTTTTTTACCTAGCGGTATGAATAGCGGGGTGCGGATCAGAAACCGTTCATCTTTCCAGAGAAACCAGGATTGGCTTTACCTAATCTAGGCTGGAGGGGCAAAATTGGTGGGGCTCTGCGGGGCATCAAACTCGACAAGGGCTAGGAAGGCCTCGCCCTGTTTTTTTTTTCACCCCTTCCCACCCGTTCGTTCCTGGGAAGGGAGTGACCGCGGAGATCATAATATCTCTTGGCGTCAGGTGTTGTGTGAGAATCTCATCTGGTTTACGCAAAAAACAACCTCGGTCACAAACATCACTGTTCCACCTTCTACCGGTGGTTCTATATTATGGCTGATACGGCATTCCAAGTTAGGTCTTTGGTATTCTTCCACCCCAGTTACCCCCTCTCACTCCCCTCTCTCTATTAGGATGGGAGACTAACAAAGGCGGTGATGCACCTAGTACCGCAATCTTCTCCGTTTCTCTAATCGTTTCTCTTCATACAATTTCCGCGAGTACGCGAGGCGAAGGACTAGGGATGCATTCAGGGAACACAAAAGCATTGAGGATCCAAGGAAAATCCAAGAACTTATGCAGAAGGGATTGAAGGAGCTTCAGGTGTTGAAGGTCCGTTCGACCACTGTCCGCTGGCGGCGATGGCGCCGCTGGAGCAAATGTGTGGTATGGTGCTAATTGGGGCTCGGGGGTACCTAGAGACAAACTGTGGTTAGCCAGTTCTTCCAGATGGATAGATTGGTTGTCGAGGGTGGTGCTCCGGTACTTCTCCTTCCATGAGGCGTGAGGTTTGGTCAATGCTGACTATTGGATAGGGAGGGCAGAAGGGCAGAAGGGTGGGCATTGTGCGACAAAAGGAGCTTGGGTGAGGTCCCCTCTATGCTACCTTTGCAGAGCTCTGCTAACGGCCGTCTCAATAGATAAACTTGGATTTCCACCCCCTCCCCTCTTTTTTTTACTTTGCTTTGTCTCTTGTTCATAGATGGGATTCGCTACCGGTAGTTTGGTTAATTCCGCAGTATCACTCGTCACTGTACGTACTGGCCATCGACAGCCTAGATACTTGCAACGGGCAAACTATATATATATTACCAAGTTTATCTACAACCGCTCTTCTCATTACCTCCCAGGTATCCAACACCGTATTATTTAGAAAATAGCGAGTAAGGCTAGGCTGGGGGTGTGCACTAAGTTTGCCATCTCTGGTGGAGTTCATTTGCACATAATGTGTGCATTGTTGCACACGGGGGTCAATATCTACCGGCCATACACGCCTCATGCTTCTTATTACCTCCAGCCTAGCCTTATTCACTATTTTTCAAGATGCTATTACGGTAGCCCCATGCCCCGACTCTGCCGTCATCATCGTGGACGTAGTCTATCGTGAAACAAGGCATTGTTGACAGGGTAACCTTTCGTCTTTGGGACTGGCATTGCGTTTGTGCTCCTACGCTTGGCTAATATGTCGCCATTACAAGAAGGATCACGACAGGCATAACCACCCCGGAGATATGATAACGAGAACTCGGGGGTTTGTGAGATCAGTTGTCATCGATTTGTTACCGTGTCATATCTTTAGTCCCTGGCTTTTGAGACCCCACAACACGATACAGGTGAGTTATCATACAGGTAACGGCTTATCCCGATCCATTCAGCGCCAAGCCTTGTCATCTTCACCTATCCCTGTTGCTCAGCGTCCCCTTTTCCACACCAACATCTACCTGCATTCATCGCGACAAACCAGAAATCAAACTCACGAAAAACACGTCAGTCAAACCCTAGAGCCTCAACCTTTCAAGAGGACCAGCCAAAAGCAGCAGGGAAGTCAGGCTACCAAAAACATCTTCACTTCAGCCTATTACCTTCCAGGCAAAAACGCGAACGCGTGGTTCGTGTGGAAGAAAAGGAAAATGCCAGCACGCATCTCCTTTGTGAGCCCTCTCCCTTCCCCTTCCCTCGCTTGTTCCTTTTTATTGTTACAGCATCAAACACTTCACCTCTGCTATTATGAAGAAAGAATCCTCTACGGCAGCGACAGCAACTAACACATCGCAGTACCGACCAAACGGCCAATCCCGCCGCCAAGCACGCTCCGCACACGACCACGACGTCTTCGAGGGACTGCCAGTGCGCCGGTGGTCTCGACAATGGGTTCACGTCGGTAAATCCGCACCCCCACCCCCTCCCGAGCCAGAGCTCCCCCTGCCAAAAGAAACCCATCTCCTGCCGCCCATGTCACAGGCACTCCTCCAAGCCGCGAGATCAAGTTCGCAGGGTAAGCCCGCCGCTAAACCAGCGCACATCCCGGGGCAACAACTCTTCCAGACCAAGCGCTGGATGCAAATCCCGCGCCACTTGGAACCCCCCGAGCCCGTGTACCTGGCCAAGCCGCTCGGTGGGAAGCGCAAGAGGACAGAAGCAGAGCCCCCACCACCGCCCGTTGTCGCGCCCGTTAGACGTCGTGTCCCACCACCAAAGAGGAAGGCAAAGCCCAGAGGTAGGAGGCCAGGTTATCGGAAGACCGTGACCTTTGCTGCTGAGGGGAATACCGAAGGTACCACTGAAGCCGCAGCGATCGCACTTGACCCCGCGCCAGTTCTAGAAGCGCCACTAGTTCCTCCAGTTGCTGCCGTTGAAGTCCAGGAAGTTGTTCAGATCGTAGCGCCGGTGGCGTTAGCTCCGGAGAAAAAGAAGGGACTCAAGGGAAAGAAAAAGGGACTGGGCAAGAAAAAGGACGCTTCCGGGAAGAAGCTGAAAAAGGTAAAGAGTGCTGTCGGCACGAGTACTCCTGGGAAGGGAAAGAAGAAGGGCAAAGCTATAGCAACATCAACACCTTCAGCTCTGATGCCTGCGACCACCAACGATGGCGACGGCGATACCTCCATGGGCGGCACCGAGGCTCCCGCAATCGCACATGTCACCCCGGTCAATGTGATCCCCAACAACGAGAGCTTGATTCGGAAAGTTTGATGGGATAGTAATGCCGGGGACATCTCTTTATCCCCCTCCTCCTTGTACTCTGCTACTTTTCAAGTTTGGGCCGGATTTACGTTTTTGTTCTACCCCGTTTTTCTTGTTTGGCCTTATTGGCCTTGATTCCGAGCACCTTTTCAAATTGATTACTATAATTGATTGGATGGATATCATTATACTTAAATCGTGATTCTGCTGCACCTGTTTATCGCAGCGCTGTTTGAGTACCGTACCGCCTCCTACAAAGGGCATGAGAGCAAAATCTCGCATAATATCACAACGACTAAAGATGGGACTTGAACCCCTAATTTTTGGTAGTCGAATAGTAATATCTAGTTAGAGGAAACAGGGGGGCTCTGCTCTCCTTTTGCAAAGATGCCTTTTACTTTTATTTCTCTTGTTAGGGCTTAATTCCTGGTGTCTTTTTCTCTCTTCCAAATCGATTGATTGGGTTGGGTTTTGTTTAAATATTGATTGTTCGATAATTTCGGTTACGACTGTGGGCAATTTTTTGGATGGGGTGAATGAACCGCGAACTGGCATTGAAAAAGGTATTTTGCGAACGGATGAATTGAGCAAAATAGATGAATACCATGAGAGAGGAAGAATAAAGTAGTCCGTGTGTATAAAAAAGAGTACCGTACTAGTTAACTGGAGGAATAAAAACCAAAGGAATAAGAAATCAAACGTATCCCGTGGCATCCTACAAGCTTCCCGACCATGAAATGACCTGATAAAAAGCAATGTTTAGCTGCAGCTGCCGCCGCTGCACCCACCAGAGCCTCTAATGCTATCCACTGTACCAAGCTTCCTCCCGGAACCAGAACCAGGAGGGCCAGGAGGGGGAGGGGGTCCACCCGGACGCCCAGCTCCGCCGAAGCCGCCGACAGGCTTCTTCTGCTGCTCCCTGGGCTTTCCGTAATTCGCAAACATGGAGTTTTCGGCAGCGGGGATGGCATCAAACTAACGCGCATTAGCCTCCCGAAGCAAGAGACAGTAGAAAAGGAGAACACTCACAGAAAACAAAGAGGTAAAATACAGCCCCAAGAAGACAATAGCAACCCTAAGCCAACCCCTAGCCCAAGCTCCAATCGGCAAAGTATCGATAACCCGCCCGTCAAGAACATACTTGACCGCCCCCCCGGCTCCCAAAAAACTCCCTCCTCCTCCTCTTCCGCCAAGTGGCGGAACCGCAACCCCCGGATCGCCCCCCAACTTATACCCCTTGCCAAACCCCGCTCCAGCGCCACCGGCGGCGCCAGCCCACTTCTCCACGAGCCCCATCAGAGCCCCGCGATCAGCGCCCGTGACGCGATCGACCTCGTCGCCGCGCCGCAGAACCACGAACGTTGGCATCGCCCGGACCGAGTATGTGCGGGAGATGTCGGAGCAGGCGTCCACGTCGCACTTGGTGAAGGCTAGGTTGGGGGTTTTGGCATGCTTGGTGGCGAGGGCTTCGAAGACGGGGGATATGGCTTTGCAAGGGCCGCACCAGGTTGCGGTGACTAGCGTAGGTTTGTTAGCTGGTTGTGGAAGGGGAGGGGGGGAGAGGGGGAGAGGCAACAGTCTATGATTACGATGGTATTTCTGGCGATTATGGTGGTGAGTTGCGAAGATGAGGAGATGGTTTGGACGGCTGCCATTTTTCTTTCTTTTTTGTTGTAAAATTTAAATCCTTTTTCGCCCCCCTTTGCTTTTCGTGAGGTTCTTGTGGTGGTGGTGATGAAGAAGCTGAGTGGGTGAGGTGAAATAAGTTGGGGCGAGGTGAGGTGAGGTGAGGTGAGGTGAAGTGAGGTTGAGTTACGAAAAAGTGGCCTCGTGGGAACCGATTGGTAATTGATTGATGAACGTCATTTAAATTTTCACAAAAATAGGGAACCCCTTAATTCAATGCCAAGCAAGGCCCAGCAGAGAGACATCCCAGAAACCAGAGAGCGCCCTGACGGGAAATGCCCCCAGGATTGGAGGTAGCGGTACTCTAAGACTGTAGTCTACCCAAACGGTGTATTTTTGAGCACTAAGTTAAGGCTTTTCCCGCACAGACATTAGAGTCATTTGGCAACTATTTTTTTATCAAATTCTGAGTTGAAATTTCTAGTTTCTTGGCGTGCACGGACACAATTTGTATGGGGTGGCGACTCGAAATTTGCGAATTTTCGATTAAAAAAATAGTTGCCAAATGACTCTATTGCTATCGCTTTTGATGTTCCCCAGGATCGTACCTATGGAAGGTAGTCTAGCACAGTAAGTTACCAACGAAACCGAACCCAAAGTCCACACGCTTTCCCAAGATGTCGACAGCGCGAGGTGCAAACGCACGTCCGCGGCCGGGCCAGTAGACTAAAGTTGCCTTCATCCATCCATCCAGGGACACCAATATCTACAGTAGACCAGACAGGACGAGCGAGATCTTCAGAGACCCCTCCCCGACCTATCTTGCGAAAAAAAAAAGCACCGGATATCCCCTTTTGTCGTTGACGTTGAGTACATAGCGTGCTCTATCAATAGAATATCTAAAGGAAGGAAGTTAAAGCATAAGCTATCCTTCCGATATTATTGGGCCTGCAGACCATGCACCACCACCAGCCTTTCTATGCGGCCAGCCAGAGGTCCCTGCTAAAATGCCTTTAATAAAATAAAAACGCCTCCCGGAGTCCATCTTGGAAATTCATCCCGGCATGAAGCTCTCTCTCTCTCTCCATGGCTCCAAGTGGGCAAACCAAAGACTAACTTTTTTTACCCACTAGCATTGGATACCAAACTGGGGGGTTTTTCTTTTTCTTTCGTTGAATCGGCATTAGTCTACCCCCCCCATCAAGATCAGTCTAGGTAGAACTCGCAACGAGACCTGATCACAGTCGATCACTCGTCCCCCTCTTTCACTAATTCCCGACCCCTTCGGACTGCAGCCTGGCAGGGTATCTATCCTTGAGCATATGAGGTTTCGAAATCGCTCATGGCAGCGTTGGGGTGTGTATATTAAGGGGCTGTCCCCCGCTTTTTTTTCTCCCTTCTCCTTCTCTCGAGATCACCTATACAAGTTAAATCCATTCTATAGTACATACCATCCATCCCATGACATGGCCGCGGTGAGACGACGTCGTTGACAGGAGAGTTGAGCCCGGGGAGGGAGGGAGGGAGGGAGACTACAGGGGCCTGATTTGCGGGGCCCTCTAGGTTTTTTTGCTCTGGCATACCATATCTGACTTCAGGATCCCACAGCCTGCGTTACCGTACCAGCATTGGGAGGAGGGGCCCCGGCGGTTATGGATCGCAAAGGCACCCGGGATGGCCATACTGTACGGGCATATTACTGGGATCTGGGATGTATGCTGAGGAGTTACTGACGAACGCATGAGGGAACGGCCAAGACGCCGGGCGGCTGGCAACTTTACTCCTCCTTGGTAAAGGTACCCATGTACGATGGTGCCGGGAGAAAATGGAATTCAGAAATCACGATTTGGTAACACCCAAGATGAGAGAAAAAAAGTCAATTTCCACTTTGCACTAACATCTAAGCCCAAAAACGCAGTAGCCAAACAATACAGTACAGTTACTAGCAAACTCAACACAATCATGGCATATAGCATAAGATGCGTATATACACTCGTGCGCCCAGTCCCCCAGAGCAAATCACTTCATGAAACGGAATATTACAGTTTTGGATTCAAGAGGGGAGGCCTCATGAAAACAAGAGATGAAATGGAGTAGGATAACGAGTTTGTAATTTTTGGTAAAAAGACGGATATCTGATATCTCGCGGAGATTGCGGCTGATAGGAGGGAGGATAAGGGACAACAAAAGCAATAAAGGAAGGGAAGGGAAGAGAAGAAAGTAAAATAAGGTTAATAAGAAGGTATGTAATTGGGAAGATAAAAAAAATAAAAGAAGGAAGAAACCGATAGATTCTCCAGTCAACACCAACAGGAGGAAAAAAGACAAAGAAATATAAGAATTCAATCCCAATCAAAAGAGCAGACAAAAGACTTTAACGGAAATAGGGGGAAAAAGAGGAAAGAGAGCAGCCGGAAGGATAAATGAAAAAGAAAAAAAAAAGGAAATGAGAAATGAGACCCCTGGTAGTTTAATTTTCACATCCAATTCGATAACCGTCAACCACCCCGCGCAATCATTAATTCCAGCCAGGGAGTATGTACTCGTGACAAAAAGGCAACACAAAAAGGGAACAAAACGTCATTATATAACACCACCCGCTGCTACCGGTTGATGTTGAGCCTGCAGATGATTCTGCTGCTGAGGCCTTGAGATAGGACTCCTCGCCTCATCTCTGCTGTCGCTCCTCTTTGCCTCATCGCTCTCCTCTTGTTGTAGCTTTTGTCGCCACATGGCAAGACTGCTCGATAATTCCCCACCTTCGGTAGAAGTGGGTGTTTTCTCGAAGTCGAAGGTGCTGCTGAGCCTGTAGTTCTTGTTGGTGTTCTCCCAATGGGTGCGGAGAGCGTCCAACTCCGTGGCGAGCGAATCCAAGGCAACGCTGTTTCTTGCGTCGGGCCCGGTTCCATAAAAGCTACTTCTCGCGGACCCCGTTTCAATGGATCCATTGGCACCTTCTAGGCGAGTGCTGCGACGGTAGGCGTCTACTGAATCCTCCACACGATCGAGCAGGAAAGAAACTTTCTCCTCCGCATCCTGGGCTCGTCGTTCCAGCTGGCTATTTTCCATCTCGAGCTTCTCAACCATTTGCCTCGTTTCGCCAAGTTGCTGGGAGACGTCCATGAGCTGGAGTTGGAGCTGGTTGTGGCCGATCTTGAATTGGTCGCGCTCTTCTCGGAGGGCGTCGAGGGTTTCCTTAGATTCGCGGATCTGCTTGTCGAGGGCGGTGGCGGATTCCCTAACCTTTGTCCGGAGGTCGTCAATCTCCTTTTTAAGAGAGGCCCGCTCGCTCTCCCAAATCTCGGCTCCGACTTCGGAAACGGATCCCTGTCTAGAGCGTTCGCTATTCTTCCTCTGGGCCTCTTCGAGCTCGAGGTGGAGTCTGGCGTTCTGAGCCTTGTTTTTAGCAAGCTCGTCCTTCATGCGCTTCAGGAGCTTCTCAGTGCCTTTGACGTAGTGTACTGCAGACTGGTAATCGTTTTCAAGCTGTTCAAGCTTCTCACGGAAGTGCTTCTCAACCTCTTGTGCCTGCATCTCCGCTGTCGACTTGGTCTCGCGGTGGGCGCGGAGACTCTCCTCCAGGCGAGTCTCGAGCTCACGAAGACGATTAATCTGCTCGGGGGTTGCGGTTCCGGAAGGGCTGGGGCTTTGAAGGCTGTGGGAACGGCGCTTGTCATAACCGGCCATACTCGAGCGTTCGGCGAGGATTTCCTTGAGAGCGTTGTGTTTAGTCGTAATGGAATCAACTTCTAGCTGGCGGTCAAGTAGGCGAGCGTTGTTCTCTGCATTTTCCTGTTTTAGTCGTCGAACTTCGTCAACCACTTCTGCCATCCGTCTGCGAAGAGCGATTGCATCTTTGCTGGCTTGGCCTTGTTGGAACTCCAAGCCCGCAACCCTCTGCATCGCTTGTGCAAGTTTCTCGCCAGTTTCATCGGCTTGAGCTTTGCTCTTCGCAAGTAGACTATTGGCAGAAGCGACTTGCTCTTGAAGAACTCTGACACGTTCATCAGCCGCACCAGTACCGCTCATGATTTCCCTCTCAGATACCTTCTGGAGTCCTGCAGCCATTGCTGCGCTCGCAGCTCTGGCCTCTTCGGCGTACTTCCCCAAAAGTTCTTCCGTGTCCCTTAGTCGTGTGTCAGTGCTTCTGAGATCCGCAACCTTTTCCTCATATTCGCTCTTGACCTGAGCCAGCTTTCTCTCCAAACCTTCCTTGACCACTCGCTCCTCCTCGAGTTGCCTCGCCAGTGTGGTGCTCCTTTCACCACTCGCCTCCATAGCTTTTCTCAATTCGCCCATTGAACCTTGGTAGCCGCTGTTGTCCTCCAACGCTTCTTTAAGCTTCAGCGAAAGTTCGTCCTGATCAATCCTTAAAAGTTTAGCTTCTGCGGTGGCCTCACCACGTGCGGCAGCTTCGTCCCTAAAAGCTCGCTCAGCACCAAGTAGCTCTGCCCGAAGACTCTCCATTTCCGACGCAGCACGGTTTCTGAAATCATCCAATTCGGTGACACGTCTCTGCGCAACAGCTGCGGTCTCATCGGCGAGATGGCGAGCCTTCCTCTCTGCAGTGATCTCGGCGGTTAAAACTTCAACTTTGGCACTCAGTTCCGCCTGAGCTGCTAGCGAGGATGCGAGTTTCCGGCTCATATCGGCCATCCTTTCAGCATCCATGTTGGCAATGTCTACCGCAGATTTGTCGCCGGTAGGCATAGTACCGTTACCACCCAAGGCGGCCAACTTTGCCTTCGCATAGACAGCCTCCTGAACAGCGACATCCCTCTGGCGTTCTATATCTTGGATGCGTTTGGCCGCGAAGGCGGTTTGGGTATCTACCGAACCCTGGACTCTAGAGAGCTCGCCCTTAAGTACTAGCATGGCTTCGATGAAGGGCCTATCGTCTTCTGCTAATGATTCGTTTGCCCGTTCATCCAGGATGGCGCTTCCGTTCGTCTGAGGAGTGTACCCCGCTCTTCTAGCGAGTGCGAGCTCTGAGGAATACCAATCGTTCTGGTGCTTGAGCCGTTCCATCTCCTGACTAGAGTTTTTGTTCTCTGCGGCCTTTGCAGGTGGGACATCGCTCTCTGTTACGGGGGGTAAACCTTCGGGGGCTGATGTTGTGCCGGACGGGCTGTGAGGGCTCGTAACCGCTGATCTACTATTGGCAAGATTGTTCGGCTGAGAGCTCGGAGATTGATTAGGGGCTGGTGATGATGGGGAGCGGTCGCCATCAACATTCTGTTGCTGCTGCCCTTGTGGGCCTTGAGACTGGGCCGCGGGTCCTTGCTGTCGAGATCTTGACCTCTCTTGTGGGGCTGGTGTAGTACCTGAAACAACATCCGCAGATCCCTTTCGCTGCTGCGCGGTAGGAGTCCTCCTCCCATTCACCGCGCTGGCTGGGCCATCACGCGGCTGAGGTTGAACGGGGGAAACATTGTCCTTGGGTTTGTTATTGTTGTTCATGAGTCCGCCCGGCGATCCAGTAGGGGTCCTACTTCGTGGACCTGGAGGGGCACCGTTTGTCTTGGGTGGCGGAGCCTGTTGGGTCGGTGGGGGGCCTGCGGGGGCCTGTGACATAGATGCCCGTGGTAACCGAGAGTTTACGCTGCTGCCAGAAGTGTTATTACTAGCAAGGGGCGTTGATGCGGTTGAGCCTGGAGATCCAGAAGCCGCCGCACTCTCCCTTGGGCCCTGTTTCACACCCCGATTTCTTGGGTCGCCTGGGCCGGGTCCTGATCCATCTACCGATCCATTCCTTAGCCCTTGGATCCTCTTATCAGTGGGCGCAGGATTCCTGTCTGCAGGGCCACCTTGTTGGTGGTCGGTGGGGTATCTAATTTTAGCTGTATCGAGAACATATATGAACTGGAGCTCCTCCTGGTTTCTTGAAGGCATACTAGGCTCTCCACCGAGCACAATAATCTTCTGTCCACAAGTTGTCATGGAATGTCCTGAGCGCCGCGATGGCGATGGTCCCATATTTTGGAAGGTGTACCATCTCCGCGAAGAAATCCTAAATGCTGCCAAATCGCCTAGGTCCTCCCCCTCTGATGTCCGACCACCAAAAACATACATCACATCTCCCACGAGCGCTGCTGCGTGTCCTTCACGGGGCGAAGGAATGTAGCCAATACAGTCGAGTTGGCTCCAGGAATTGGATCGGGGATCGTAGGACCAAACATCATTGAACCACGTTACACCGTTTGTTCCTCCAAATCTAGCTCACGGTCAGTTTGGATCAAGCATCGACAAAAGGCAGGCGCATACAAGTAGAGTTTATCCGCCCAAGTAACAATCGTGTGGTTTGTTCGGCTTGCTGGCATATCGGCTCCCGCTTCCTTTGCTGGTACCAGGACTTCCCACCCCGATCCGGCGCTCTGCAATGTGTTCAAATCGAAGGCGACCAGGTCGTTGAAGAAGAATCCATCGACTTGACCCCCAAAGATGTACAACTTTGAGCCTAGTATATTTAAAGTGTGACCATATCTTCCTGCTGGTCTTGGGCCATTAGGGTTCGCACGAGACCATTGGCGAGTTGCTATGATTTAATCAGCCGATGACGTGGGAAGTGAGAATTGGGGACATCGCATACAGGTATTTAACAGATAGAGTGTCTCGTCAAGAACATCTTGCGGATCTAACTTTGTGTCGCCCCCAAATACTGAGATAACCCAAGACTTGTCAGTGAGTGCAATTCGTGCAATTCCTCGATAAATACCATGATTGAAGGGGGCGAACCGATAAATGCATTTCCTACTAATAAACTGGCGTGACCGACACGGGGCCCTGGGCCTTCACTCGTGGTCATTACGGGGTAGGCAGCTAGTTGAGTTCCGCCTCCTTCGATCATCCATAAATCCCCACGCACAGTCTGTGAACGAATCAGACCCCCCATAATATAGATATCACCATCCTTCCCGGCAACACCATTAGCTGCATGGCCATAGCGCGGAAACGGTGATGGATGCGATGATGAGAGCGTTAATCGCCGCTGCGACCAGGGATATAGAGCGACGTTTGCAGGGTTGACTCCCGGGGGCGACTGCTGTTATTTCAAAAAAATAATAATCAAAAATAATCAGTCCATACGCAATCTTTGGCATCTTTCGAAGGATATTGAAAGGAAAGGGGGGAACCACCCGTGTTTGAGACGACGGAACACTCTGCTGAGGACTCGACATCTGACTCTCTGAAAGGGCTTGTTCTTGCAGGGCTTGTTGTTGTTGAGGTCGTGGAGGACCTGCTAGAGCTCCGACTGGACGCTGATCTAGACCCGATGTGGCGCCGACACTCCCGGCAAGGCTATTGAGAGAGTTGTTGACGGAGCTGGAGGGTGTTGGGCCGCCAGGACCACCTAGAGCGCCGCCGCCGGGAGCACCAACGGCAGCAGGAGGTATCGGGCCGTTAGGAGTTCCTTCTCGATGACCGTGTGCGCCCTTCCTCTTCCCAAATAGAAAAGCCATAATCCAAATGTTTGGCTCAAGCTTTGTTGCTATTGTTGTTGTAGTTTACTACTCTGCCACCCAAGGCTCCGTTGCTAGCTGGGTGGTTGTTGGACACGGGTTGCAGAGTTATCGTATCGCAGGGGGACGTATGGGAAGGAGGAGGAGGTATGGTATGGTATGGTTAAAAAAATAAAAAAAGGGATTAGGGGATGGATGGGGTCGGTCACTTGGGACGACACGCTCTTTGGTCTATCGAGGCTTAATTCGTTTGTGGGAACACACGGATGGGTGAAGCGCAGTTGCAACAGGAAACGAACTCGAGCCTTTTGAAGCAGAAATAAACGAACGAACGAGAAAGCACAAGCTTCTTTTCTTCTTTTCTTCTTCGTAACCGACGTGAAAGGTGGTGCTGTGGGAGAGTGTGAGCGTGTGAGCGAGTGGATGAAACGAACGGCTCCAAACGTAATCAATCAATCAATCAATCAATCAATAAGAGGGTCTTGAGGTGCTGCCCTAGCTGTGGTATGTAGCGATGAGCGTACCGGTACCGGCAACCCACTCTATCCAGGGCCGGTGGGTGGGTAGCTGAGTGGAAGGGCAAAAAGGGAAGGGAGGGAGATTAAGGTAACCGTACCGGTACCGGTGTGTAGTTCGTCTGTATCGTGAAGAAACAAAGAATGAGAGAAAAGGAAGAGGGAAGAAGGAAGAAGGAAAAAAGAAAAGGGTTGAAACGCAAGGACAGGAAGGTCAAGCCCCTAGGTATGGAAAACCAGTAGATTAGCTTCCCTTCGCTTTGGTGGTGGCAGGGAAAGCAGATAGAAGAAGTGGAAAAAAGGTATAAAAAAAAGAAAGGAAAGATCAGGGCACAAACACAGACGGGCGATGAGAAACAGAAGATGCTTTGGCGCAGGTATGTACGTACGGTACGCTAAGGCGATATAGGGTAGGGTAAATAAAAATAATAAAAAAATGCAAATGCAAACGCAATGCTTCCCCTTCCACAATCCTATCACTGCAGACCTGAATTACTGCACGGTACCTCTCGAAGGGGGGGGGAAGTGAAGTGAGGTGAAGTATGATACTTGCAAAGGGTTGGGAGGGAAAAGGAAGGGAGAGAGGGAGGCCCGCCCTGCCGGTGGTACAAGAGGACAACCCCGGTACCGGTACAAGTACGTTATGCTATCCAACGAGCCAAGTAAAAACCGAGAAGGAAGGGAGGAAAGGAAGGAAGGGGAGAGGGAGGGAGAGGGAGGGAGGGAGAGGGAGATAGATACCGGTACCTGATAAGTAGAGCCACCCACAGAATATCCTGTATGATATGATAAAAGTACTGTAAACAGAAGGGGAACCTACCTACGAGTAACTTACCTTGCCTTTTTTTGCAAAAGGGAAAGGGATGATGGTTGGTTGGATTGGGCCGTGCTGGGGCTGGGAAACCTTGGTTTGGTTGCCGCCTCCTTTTTTTATTTTTTCCGAATGGTGGTTGCGAGGTAGGTATAGTGCCGGACACTGCCAATCGACACCGATGTTAATTCGCCGTCGCTTACTAAGCGCCAACAACCTTCCTAATTGGGTTAGGTTATCTCACCCAGTGAAATGATCGGCGATATTTATTGCCGCATTAGGCATGGTATCGCCAAGATATTACCTGATACAGTAATTTTAGGGTGTGTTAATTTGGCACCTCTCCCACCAAAAAATGGAAATCTTTGAACTGCTCTAGCACAGCAGGAAGTTCATATTTCCTTAAACCCCTCTGTAATTCTTTAGGCAACCATCAAATAAAGACTTTTACAGAAGCTTTTGAGCTTTTGAGTTGTTGTTGTTGACTTAGAAGAGTTTGAAGTTGGTGGTATTTGGGGTTCGCTAAGGTGTTGATTGGCATTGTCCGGCATCATACCGGTACAGCAGGTCACGCTCCGTCAGCATCGTCCTGTGGTACGGTGGGTTGTGCGGTGTGTATCTTTACCTTATAATACCGGTATCGGCATGTCAGAGAGAGATGGGGCAAGGGTGGATGATGGATTGATGGATGGGCGGACAGGATTAAGATGGAGAGTGAGCCACTTTCTGCATGTGGAGCTCGTCTTTGGAATCGAACTGAATTGGAGTGGAGCATCGCTACAAGTACAAGTACAGTATCCATCCTACTGTGCTGTAAATCCACCTCAAGGTCACAAGTATACAGTACCCGGTAGAATAACCAGGCCTATCCGCTCCGACCATGGTTTAGCAAATCCCTGTTCTCGTCTGTTATCTTGGAAGGGAGAAAGCCGGTTGAGAGTTACAGTTACAGTGCTCGAGTACAGTTCCCCTTTCTATCATCATCATCTACGGTACTCGTCCAACATCGGGGATCAAGCTTCAAGCCTTCGCAATCCAAAACAAAACATTCTGAGAAGGAATAGTGTTTTCCAGGTAGAATAGGTTGGGGAGGCTGAGCTTGCGGATCTACTCGTGAATGGACGTGGGTGATCGGACAGACGGTGATTAAAATTATATGTATCTCCATAGAATTTTAATCACTGGCTGTCCGATCACCCACGTCCATGCCCTAGTACTGTAATTGACAGGTGTTCGTTATTTCGCTAACCTAGGCCTATTGTGGTTTAGATGTCAATTTCTGTTTGAGATCTCCAGTGGTGGATTTAATGGCAATGCTGCTTGGCGGTAATGAAGGTATGATAGTACACATAATTTAGGTGCCGTCCGGATGCCTTCGGTGCCGCCAAGATATACCCAGAGTACTGTTACTCTCCTTGCCAACAGGAGTCTACAAGTATCATACTTGAGTATACTCGTTCTTGGTGTTCACCTCAGCCTCGTCGGCAACTCCACGCTGCTGTCCAGCCCATCATCCTCTCCCATCTCCGCTCCCAGCAACCGCTTCCACAACCCCCTTCCGCCTCCACTTCACCCGCCGCCGCCGCTAGTCCCGCTACCGCCACTTCTCCAGACTCGAATTCATCGCGGTCGACTGGCAGAGCCCATTCCCGCAGAGGGCCTCCTCCAAGTATTTCCACTACTAGTAGGATCTCCGGCCTCCTCACTTCCGCCGACAATTCTGGCGCAGAGAGCCCTGACGAGGAGGTTCATGACTACGAGGAAGGGATGAGGCATGGCTTTGCGGAGGAATATAATTCCGAAGCCTATCTCGCTGTATGATTGGAACAGGTTTGATTCTCTTTCTTTTTCTTACTCTTTTGGTTTTTCTGACGTAGTGGAAGCTAGGTTTTGTACATACCGACAAGCGTCACGAGACAGGTGGAAACCCGAAGGAAGAGACACAGACCTTTCCATTGTGAATCTGGCGTTGAGCATTGGCCATTTTCCGTACCTGCTTAAGCCTTTGTAGTCGGCGGCGCAGGAATTGAAGCCTGTGATGGTGTTTATTTGGGCAAGGATATTGGCTGTCGATGCTTCTTGCCGGGCGTATTTGTTGAAGGGTAATGGGTGTAGTTATTTCATACAGATTCTCAGCCTCTGGAATCCCCGTTGGGAACGCGAGCGAACACCGTGCTATGTGCGCTTTCATTCTCTCCATGTTCTGTAGAGGTTTTCACCAAGGCCAGGTGGTCTGCATGCCCCCGAATGTTATGGGCGCCTGTCTTGCTCACCTTGGAGATGAGAATCCATTGCTGAGGCAGTGGGCATGTCTCTGTTTGTCGCAACTTTGGCACGATTTTGCCGAGGCCAAGTGGCAAGGCATTAGAGAGGGTGCGCACTTGGGGCTTTGTGAGCTTGCTACGGATAACGTTCCGGAGGTTAGGGCGGCAGTATTGTACGCACTCACAAGTTTCTTTGGGATCCCCAAGATGAGCGAGGAGGTTGCAAAGATTGCGGGATCACTCTTGATAATGACCGCCGATGGAAGTAATATGGTTAGGAAGGAATTGGTTATATTTCTCAGTATGTTTGTCAAGAGGAATGAAGGAAAGTTCTTGGGTTGCGGCATTCTGGCAGATGGTCCAAGAGAGGGACAATCTCACTGGTGTTGCGCGGACGCAGACGGCCGAAGGGATGAGGCCGAGTACCCAGCCATCTGAAAGACATTACTACAGAGTATCTTCTGGACCTGGAGCGTTGGGGGGCTGAGGGTGCAAACGGTTCGGCTGCAAAGGACACTCTTGGTGCCATTTCGCCTAATACCATTTTCTCAGCAATATGGCAAGCGTTGCTCATGTTCTCCGTCGATCCATTCCCGGAGGTTGGCCATGCTGCCCAGATTGTTGTTGACTATGTTCACCTCGCATTTTTGCAGAGCCCACTGAGCCAACACACCCAGGATATCATTAAAGAGATTTCCCGTGCCAACCTGCGTAACTTTAGTCTTACTCTGCCCACAAATTCGATTCCCGAGAGTAAGCGCCCCGTCTCACCTGGTCCGACCAAGGCTGAGGGATACTTTACTACTTCCTTGCGTAGATCGGCAAGTATTGCTGCCAGCTTGAAGCATATGGCTTTGGGATATGCCAGTGGAGAGACACCCCTACTAATTCTGCGCCTGTAGCTCCAAAGACATTGGAAGGGAATTGGCTAGCTAATAGCAGCGCAGAAAGAAGTCCTGAGTGGAATAGACCCCCAGATGCAAACGATCCACAGAGCTCGTCCACAAACTATCACACCGCGAAAGAACCAATCACTCGTAATTTTCATGCTAAAGGAGTTGACAAAGTTCCTAGTATTCCTCTCAAGAGCCAATTCATGGAATGGTCCATTGAGGTATGTTATCCGTGGCGATGCATCCTAAGCCTGACTAACCTTGACCAGTACTTTCGCGAGCCTCAAATGAAACCAAGTGAGGCCGATGAACCAGGCAGTGTTGATTATAACCAGCGTTTGTGGCGTAGAACGCGAAACGACAGGATTATCATTGACACAGACTCAAAAGGAGCGAGCGAGCACTTCAAGATGGGACCATAATAAGGGTGTTTTCAATAATGGGAGTCTCCCTATGAGGCTGCTATTTCACCAATTCGAGAGCCGTCTCATAGCTGTGGACGAAAAGGATAGAGTGTCAGTATGGGACTGGGCGAAGGGGATGAAAACAAACCATTTTTCGAATGGCAACCCAACGGGCACAAAGACTACCGAGATCAAGTTTCTTAATGAGGATGATGTTGCCTTATTGATGACCGGTAGTGGGGAGGGTGTCGTTCGTATTTACCGGAATTATGAGAATGGCGGCGAGGTCGAGCTTGTCTCTAGCTGGAGAGCTCTTACCGATCTGTTGCCTTCTAGGAGAAGCTCTGGGTTAGCTGCTGAATGGCAGCAGGGAAGGGGGACAATGCTCGTCGGGGGAGATGTGAGGGTCATCAGAGTCTGGGACGCACCAAGGGAGATGTGCATGAGTGTGAGTATCCCTCTCTTGTTTCATCAGGAATGTGCTGACCACGGGCATAGGACATCCCTGCGCGCTCTGGGTCCTGCATCACCAGCCTGACGTCTGAACAAGTTGCTGGCAACATCGTAGCTGGTTTCGGCGACGGAGCAGTTAGGATATATGATCGCCGTCTGGCGCCTAGGGACTCGATGGTGAAGGTTTGGAAAGAACACAAAGCCTGGATTGTAAAGGCGCACATGTAGCGAGGCGGCATGCGTGAGTTGGTATCTGGGAGTGCAACGGGTGAAGTCAAGCTTTGGGACATCCGTATGGACAACCCGGTCAGGGGGTTCCTTGCGCATACTAAGGGCATGAGAAGCTTGAGTGTCATGAGCATGCTCCCATTATCGCCATGTATAATAACCCCCCTTTTCCGTTATATTTCTATTTTTATAAATGCTAATAATTCCTCGACAGTGACTCGACCTGGCACGGTGTGGAACTCTGGCACACTTCTACTCCCAAAGATCTCTCGCTCTCAACAATAAAGTCTTACAGCAGCTTCCTGCACCAGGATCGCAGCAGTCCCGTAGCCGGACTCGCTTTCCACCCCCACCGGATGGTGGTAGCCTGTTCCGGTGCTGGAGATAACCATATCAGGCTTTACAATTGCGATTCCAAAGGGGGCATATAGGGTAGCTCCATAGGATTCGGCTTGTTTTCGTTCCACTAGTTTCGCTTGTCATAACCATAATAGCTTTAACGTGGGCATTGACTGATCGGGTTTTTATCTGTTGGTTGATTGATCGACTGGGGCGGTTCTCGGGGCAAAGGGAAAGAGGGAAGTCTGTATTCTAGATTAGTTGAGTAATTAGGGAGGGGGAACTGGACGGGAGTTTGGTGCTTTCTTGCTTTATAACCACTTAATGGGTTCTTTCTGTCACATTTCCTCTGCTTACTTGCTTGACTGCTCTATTTTTGCTTTCAGCCTTTGTCATGATAATTTCGTGGGTGTCGTATATGGTAGTGGCCTATTTGATAGATGGATGTGGTGAGGTATCATACTCCTATTATTGTGGGGTGTCCCATACTGAGTTTGTAAGGGTTTGTTCGGTTACAGTCAAATAACATTGGAGTTTTATTTTGGGGGGTAGAAACCCTTTCTGAGAAGTGACATTTTCAAATCGCGTGATTGTGCTTAGTGGCTAAACTTGGCTTATGCTTCACGGGCAAAAATGCTACGAAAAAACGGAAACAAGATGGGGGAAACCGAGAAATAGGGGAAGAAAGGGCCAGACCTGAATCTCCAAATTTTGAGGTCGTGAGGGTTATGTTTTGCCCGTTGAGAGAGGTATAATAATAATACCACTATACCGTTGCCTATACAATTGCGCCGCACTGTCTGAAGTGCCGAATTCAGAGAGGTGGCTCGGGGCAAAGAAACACCTTGGAGGATGAAATGGTTGACCGAGGTTTCCTGAGGGGAAGCAGAAACCAGAGTCGAGTGATGGCTAGGTATTCACGGCCAGTATAAAAACCAAGTTCGCAGTATAGGATCCGCTGATTTTCTCGCACCATATATATACTTTACCAGTTGACATGTGATACTCAGTAAACAGATCCTTGTCTAACCATCACAACCTCTCACTCGTAGACGTATTTGATCCAGTCAGCCAACCAGGTTTCCCGCCCATTTTACTGGCCAGTTTTCGGCGCTAAAGAAAAAGAAAAAAAAAAGGACAACCTCCAAACCCAAAAAAAATAATCTTGTGAGGGGCAACAACCACACAACTTTCTCTTCCATCCCACCACACATTTCCATCCATCATCCACCACAACTACCACCAATACCCGCAGGATATACTGATACGTGGCAATGTCCGGAAATCCTTCACCTTCACCGCCGCCGAGTCCGGAGATTGATGATACCAAGACGGTTATTGGGATTGCTTTCGGGAATACTACGAGTTCTATTGCGTATACTACTCCGGTTTGTGCTTGTATCCCTGTTTTAAGGGATTCGAGACTAACGACGTACAGGATGGCAAAGCAGAGGTTATCGCGAATGAGGAAGGAGGTTCGGTTGTTATGTGTGAATGGATGTCGATTGGATGGGAAGGCTGACGGGAAAATATTAGATCGACAAATCCCCACAGTACTATCATGGGTCGGTTCGGAAGAGTACCACGGGACACAGGCGAAATCGCATCTGGTTCGGAATGCAAAGAACACAGTAGCCTACTTCCGGGACTTTCTCGGGAAGAAGTACTCCGAGATTGATCCTACGAATAGTCACAACTCTGCCCACCCAGTGGACATCGACGGTGTACCATCATTTAATCTCCAGCAGGCGGGCGACGAGACTATTTCCACCGTTAGCATTAATGAGATCACTACAAGACACCTTATCCGGCTTAGGGACTCCGCATCGGACTTTTTGGGGAGGAGGGTTACTGGTGCAGTGATCACCGTCCCGACCGACTTTTCGGATACCCAGAAGGAAGCGCTTGCGGCCGCGGCCCAGGCTGGGGGGCTTGAGGTATTACAGATCATTCATGAACCCGTGGCAGCTGTCCTTGCGTATGCTGCCAGGCAGACGCCCGAAGAGCAAGGTGTTGATAAAAATATTTTGGTAGCGGATCTCGGGGGCACCAGGTGTGATGCCGCTGTTGTCGCATCTAGGGGTGGGATGTACACCATTCTTGCGACGGCTCATGATTATGGACTTGGCGGGCTGAAGCTTGACGAGGTGCTTGTGGATCACTTTTCGAAAGAGTTTATCAAGAAGCATAAGGTTGATCCAAAAAATGAGAGATCACTCGCGAAACTGAGGTTGGAGGCTGAGGGGACGAAGAGGACTTTGTCGCTGGGTACCTCGGCGACCATTTCTATTGAGTCGCTCGCTGATGGATATGATTTCCATTCTACCGTTAACAGATTGCGGTACGAACTCTCCGCAAAGAAAGTGTTTGACCAGATTGTGTCACTCGTGGAGAATGTTGTAAAGAAAGCAGAGTTGGACTTGTTAGACATTGGCGAAGTTTGTCCTCTCATTTTTCCAACTATCTAGTTCTAACCGCCATTTAGGTGATCCTCTCGGGCGGCACCTCCCACACCCCCAAAATCGCCTCACGCATCGCTGCCCTCTTCCCAGAGTCGGTGCCCGTAAATGCTCCCGCAACACTCACAACGGCGCTCAACCCATCAGAACTCTCGGCCCGCGGCGCAGCAATCCAAGCCTCGCTAATTGTTGAATTCGACAAGGAGGACATCGAGCAATCCACCCACCCGGCAGTGACCGTGGCTCCCCACCTCTCGCACCCGATAGGCGTCGTAATCGGCGAAGACAACAGCTTCCAGACAATACTCGAAGCCCAGACTGCCGTTCCCGCTCGGAGGATCGCTCAATTCGACGTTCAAGCTGACGGCGACGTGATTGTTAGAATCTGCGAAGGTATTAGGGAAATTGTGGTTGAGAAGGTTGAGCGACAAGTCAATGGTGAGAAGGACGAGGATGATAGCGAAGATGAAGAGGACGAAGAGGAGGAAGAGGAGGAAGAGCGCAACCGCGTGCTAAAGGTGCACAAAGTTATTGCCGAAGCAGCCATCAAGGGCGCCAAGAAAGGCGGGAAAGTCGAGGTTACTCTCAACGTCGGCTCAGACCTTGGCCTGAATGTTGCTGCTAGGGTGGTTGGCACGCAGATTGGAGTCAGGGGAGAGGTTAACCCCGAGGCCGGATCTGCGTAGTAATCTGTTCATGCGGTTGTACTCGAATATGTGCACGGAGAATTGGAGGCAAAAGTTTGGTTGCTTACTGTACTCACTCGGTATTAAAGCGGGATTTTCTGTTATCTTGTTTTCCCTTTTTTCCTCCTCCTTCCCCTTTCATAAACTGTGTGTGTGCTATTTAGCTGCCGTTTTTCCAGCCTAGTAATAGATTGTGTTGAGCTTGAAATTGATTGATTGGATGGGACGGTCATGGGTTATCACTCATAATTTATACCATGCCTACGTAGGTGCTGACCTTACATTGCTTTCCCTTCCTCATGCCCGGAAAAAGAGGCGATGGGCCAGTGTGCATTGCGTGATAAATGCAGATCGAAGTTGCCATCCGAGCATTGGTCCATTTGATGGACTCTTATACCTCATGTAATCATGGCACCTTCGAGTAACTATTTGCCTTACTGAGCCATCTTGTAGGAGTAGGCTTACTGCGCTGCCCCCCCCCCCCCTTCATTTCGCTCAATTATCAATGGTCTCCATGGTTTGTTGTTAAAGGAAAAGGCTATGTTCGGGATCACAGTTTGTCACTCGGAATGTCGCACTGCTCGGAGGATAATTTTAAGTTACTCGTTCATAGAATAGGCCACGCCGTTATACGCCTCTGGTACCGTAGAACAAAGCGTGTAGGCGCTTGGACTGGTTAGGGGTAAAGTAACGCGATGGATGGACATGCGGCCCTGTGCTCGCTTATCTGCTCGCTGTTTGCCTTTACAATTTTGTAATCACAAGGTTGGTTTTATTTCTGCAATACCCATACTGTAACGTGTACCGTAGTCGTAGAGTAGGTGGCTGGCTTAGGGGGCGAACGGGCCTTGTTGATGTGTGGTGATAGTCTATGAGTTAGCCATCGGCCAACAACGTGGTGGGAGTTGCTACATCTCTCGACCATCATTCAACCATGATACTTCGATCCTCTCCCTTCGCTTCAGTTGTGGCACTTTTTTTTCTTTTACGCTCTTCCGTCTGGAGATGAATCCTGAATTGAGGCCCCCTAATCCCTGTATTTTCTGAGCCAACACTCGTCATTGCCTTGGCGCTTTATCTTGGCATATTGCTACTCCAAAAAAATATCTTTTCCCCACAACGACAACATCTCCATCCTTCCGCCCGGCCGTCTAACATTTCAAGATGTACGTCCGCCAGTCCAAACTTCCTAATTTGAGGAAGTACCAGTACTCCTCCGTCGACCGCTCCCTGGTCTCACGGTACATTCTGAAACCGTTTTACACAAACTACTTTATCCACATTTTCCCTCTCTCTATGGCGTACGCCTTCCCCCCCCCTGGAAAACAATGGAGAACTAACAATTTCAAAGACCAAATATAGTTATGCTCCACCCGAGATGGTGATAGGGAGAGAGTTTGTCTACTAACATTCTTTAGATCACCCTCTCCGGCTTTGCTTTCGTCATTGTCAACCTCCTCACCTTGCTATGGTACAACCCCACTTTAGACCGGGACTGTCCGGGCTGGGTCTATGCCTCGTGGGCTGTGGGCCTGTTCCTCTACCAAACATTTGATGCCTGTGACGGTACGCAAGCGAGACGTACTCGGCAAAGCGGGCCTTTAGGAGAACTCTTTGACCATGGTATCCCCCCATTTCAGTATTTCCCACCTATCTAGCTAACATGGAGTAGGCGTAGATGCAATGAACACAACCCTGGAAGTCGTCATCTTCGCTGGTGCAACGAACCTCGGTCATTCATGGGCCACCATCCTCACGCTCTTCGCGAGCCTGTGCGCTTTCTACCTGACGACCTGGGAGGAGTACCACACCGGGACATTGTACCTAGGCTTGGTCTCCGGACCCGTCGAGGGCGTGCTGACGCTCTGTGCCGTGTACGCCATCACCGCTTTCAAGGGTGGAAGTTTTTGGCAGAGGCCCATGTTCGAGACGCTGGGATTACCGTGCCCCGACTTCCTGCCGCCGGTTTTGAGGGATATGCCGTTTGCTCGGTGGTATTTGGTTTATGGGGGAATCATCCTGGCGTTTAACATCGCGCAGAGGTTCGTTATCACCCTTTTATTCTATCATGGCTTTTTGCGAAAAGCGCAACGGCGACGGATTAAACATTTTTAACCCCGAGTTTCTTCGATGATGAATAAAAACGCAACACTCTAATTTTTTCATGACGCCCCTTCTCAGCCTACTTTCTCTCCCCCGCCAGGCCACCAAGCATTCAAAAATAACTAACAGCCCCTGTGCCCAGCTCCCGAAACGTAATTCGCGCCCGCCGCAGCAAGAATCTCCCCATAGCCCCAGCGCTTTTGGGCTTGGCTCCGTTCTTCACTACCTGGCTCGCAATCCCCCTCTGGCTATCGCTACGCCCGGAGATTCTCCGCGAGCACATTCTTCCCTTCGTATTCTTCATCGGTGCTTCTTTCGCCTACCAGGTCGGGCTGATCATTACGGCGCACCTGACAAGATCCCCGTTCCCGTACTTTAACGTCCTCTCGCTTCCAATCCTCGCAGGGATGCTAGATGCCCTAGGACCATTTTTACAGGCCAAGCTGGGCCTCGGATGGCCGAGCGTGCTTGGCGGAGGGCCGTATACTGTTGCGTACGTGCTTGCGTGTCTGGGCTTGAGTATTGGTGTTTATGGGAGTTTCGTGGTGGATGTTGTCACGAACATTTGCGATTATTTGGATATTTGGTGCTTGAGTATTAAACATCCTTACGATCCTAATGCCCCAGAGGAGAAGAAGGTGGAGTGAAGGTGGTTGGTGTAACGAAGAAATGGTGATCAATGGATGGCGTACGTGGTTGCTGTGAGGGGGCATTTAAACTTGCGTGGTGTTTAAGGGTAGCGATTATGCCTTTTTTTTGTTTTAATTTTTTTTGTCGTGGAAGGAATCAATGGTTGGAATTACGGTAATTGAGGATAGCGAATATGTAAGCTTAATACTTTTTGAATTGCCCAACTTGACGCGGGGACGCTCTGCCCTTGCTATTACCATAAACGATTTAACCACTACACTACATTGAATTAAGACCTCATGGAAAGCCCCCAAGTCACTGGCAGTTGGGCAAACGGCTGGAGGATGGCCAAAGTCTGTTCATCATATTTGGGCAATCCCAATGCCTTGGAAAAGAAATACATTAAACCTCGGAAGTATTGTAGGCATACCAAATCAACGACTAGCTTGCGCTCTCCCTCGAGGATATCATACTATCATGCCAGCCAACCAGCCAAAACCTGCCAACCACCCACCTAAAGTCCTCACGACTTTTTAAAATTCTCGCTGCGATAAAGGACCTCTCTCTCTTTAGGGGAACCTCTAACAAACAGCCTTCGTCCTACTTTCATTCCCACCAACGAGCCCCAAAACCAACGTCGGCAAGCCGTGTCGCGATTTTTTGGGCTTATTCTAGTTATCATAAGAGAGAAATATGGAGCGCGGCAAAGACTGCTTTTGATTTTGATTTATTTATTTGATTTTCCTTCCCCCTGCCCCTTTTCTCCCCTTCATTCTTTGCTTCCGGTTTCTCAGCTTTGCCCAAGAATTTTCTTTCTATGATATATACGCGCTCGGTCGTGGTCTTGGTTGCTCCGCTGGGTAAAAACCCTCATCGTTGATCATTACCTCCCCATCGATTATTTTTTGTATGATACATAATATTGTGACACACGAGCCACCAGAAGCCCTCCCTCCCCCCCCAATCCACCCACAATCTCGAAAGGAAGGAAGGAAGGAAGGAAGGAGAAGAAAAGAAATTGAAAACCGAAAACAAACATTCAGAATCCAAAGCAACTGCGGGGTGAAACACCGTGTTAGGATACAGGGAGGGAGGGAGTGAAAGCGATACCTCAGAAGCCCAAACACCCTCCATCTATCCAAGAATACCACATAAAAGGAGCTAAGTTAATAGGTAAAAAAGAAAAGGAAAAAAATGTCTCAATCATCACACCTATGATGCCACCTGCAATTGGTGGCACCCCAGCCCTTCGTGGCAGCAGCCTCGCGCTTCGTCTTCCCCTCGTTCAAGCAGCTTTCGTACTTTCCATGAAGATCCCGCTCGGCCTGCACGTACGGGCGAAGTTCTTGTTCGGTGCAGAGTTTCACAGTGGTTGTTATTGTCGGTGGCGGTGGTCTTTGTACTACAACACTCAAAGTTCTGGTGGTGGTGGTGGTGGCAGCCCCCCCGGCGCAAAGTTGCACAGTTGTTGTTGTTGTTATTGTCGGTGGTGGATTTTGTACAATACTCAAGGTAGCAGCAGCACCAGCAGACCCCCCGGCGGTGTTCCTGTCTACTAGCGTGCTAACGCTCGCCAAGCTGCCGATCAGACCGCCCACCAGGCCGCTGGTAATGATTGCCAGGAGTGCTGAGAGGGCGGGAGTTATGACTGGAGAAAGAAAAAGTTATAGGAGGGGTGCTTGGTCAGTGAATGAATTGCGGCTTGCTGG
>Ga0307509_10001969_pt1 | contig 33909 bp, 23 predicted proteins | sample 10_EM_MG_FD_202245 | JGI IMG/M metagenome (GOLD analysis project Ga0307509, IMG submission 202245) | Populus trichocarpa ectomycorrhiza microbial communities from riparian zone in the Pacific Northwest, United States - 10_EM | ecosystem: Host-associated > Plants > Roots > Unclassified | place...
CTTATATTGTTATAGGGGTTGTTAAGTTTCTTTTGTTATTAGGGTTTTCAGGTCATACCTCAGGGTCGATACCATGGATTTTCCCGTTAGTTAGCTACAAATAAACCGAGGATTTAACAAAAAAAAACAAAAAAACATCACCCCAGACTGTCGCTTCTCTTTTTGATAATGCAATCAATCACACACTACTTAGCCCCAAGTAGACTATCTATCTATTAATTCCTACCGGGTTACCGCCTTCCCTACAAATTCTTCCATCGTACCCCTCAAGCGCCGCAATCAATCCTCCCTCATTCCACTACCGTAGTATGATATCATGGCACAAAAATCTCGGTTACGCCGATAAAAAAAAACACCCAGGATAACCTTTTCCCTCTATTACAGATATAATAGATATCGTTCTTTATACAGTTATCTCATTGCATTGGTGATACAGATATGTTTGTGAGACGTTCCGAGCGCGTATATACGTATTTCCGTTCGGGCTGCCGGTATCGTGAGTGGGTCCTTGTGGCGAGGTATCGATTCGATGGATGAGCGAGGGGGAGTGGATATGCGCTGTGGCACGGTCTACCCGCCGCAACGTGCGGGGGAAATGCGTGTTTAAGGCGCTCGCGTGCGGGGGTGTGGGGGGGCGGGGTGAGTGGGGATAAGTATGGAGGTGGAGGAGGATATATATCGCACGTTACATACGATACCACTAGCTATCAGCTAGTAAATTTAGAGGTACGGTACAGTACTAGTACAGTACTCGTACAGCACAGTGCCGGTAAATTAAGGTGTGGTGGTGGTAGCGATAGTGGTGATATATTTGGCTCGCAATCGTCATTTCTCCACCCGGAATTCTTTTTATGTTCTCTATTTCCTCCCAAGGAGCACTGTACCTTACCATATCTAGTTAAACCAACCCGCCAATCCTATCCGATCTTGAAACACCCCAAGAAAAAACGGGGTATGCATATATGCCCTATTCTCGAACCCGAAGTTATCGTATCCCAGGTACCCGTAATAATATCATACATACTCCTCCACTTCTTATGACGATGATGATATTTTTGCAAAAGAAAAATTACCCCGCCCCCCTTCCTTCCTTCCTTCATTCCTTCCTTCCCACGTTACTCCCCTCCCGAGAATAACATGACCACTTTTAAGCTTGAAATTTCTGAATCCGGTGGGTGGCTGATATGGCTCAAGTGCATATATATCGTGAAATAAAATATTTTTATGCCGGCGCTTATCGTGAGAACGGTATACTTTAGGTAAATATTGATATCCAGCCTCACTCGCTCACTCCACTCACTCGTTCATTCGTTCTCGCTCTCTACCTCGTACTCTTGACGCTATCGATAGGGACACGCTATATGTTTTTTTTTGTTGCAATATTGCCCTTTTATTCATTTCTTTCTTGGGATGGATTCATACACTCTCGGTAAACATGCATTATAGTTGTAGTCACCGTGGGGGCTCGATATCGGCTAGATGAGCCGAGCTGTTTTTCATTTTTTGTTGTTACACACTGACACTCAGGTACTAGTATATAGATAGTGTATATTTCACTACTACCACCTATTACAATAGTAAAAAGAAAAAACAGGAGAGTGTGAGAGGAAGGAAGGAAGGAAGGGGTTGAAGAAAGATAGGAAGGTGTAATACTGGCTCGTAGCACTTGTACTGTCACTCTACTGTACACTTGCATATGTGTATGTATGTATGTATGTATTTATGTATGTACGAAAAAAAACATGAGGGTGTGTGTGTGTGTGTGTGTGTGATACTATATATGCACCGATCTCGTGGTTCGTAAATTTGTACAATAACCCTCGGATTACCTGACTTATTTAGCTGCTGTAAAACAAGAGCCTCTTTATTGTCGCCGTCCTGGATTCTCCCTGGGGTAATGAAGCTTGTCTGGATAGTTGGTCTGCATACTTCTATTTTTTTATATTTTGTTTCTGGGGTGGGACAAATGAACGAATAGATGAACGAGTGAGTGAGTGAATGAGTGAGTGAGTGACCGAGTGAGGGCTGGTTGGGTGCCACTAAAGTTTACTTCAGCCTTGTGTATCAAAAAAGTACTATATCATATCACCCGGGGGTCGGTCCGTGGTTTGGCGTAATGGATTGGATAGGAATAGTTTTTGTCCGAAGGTAGGACAGGTGGGGCACTGTTTAACCTGGGGGAAAGCAGAGGTGGGTACCCAAGTCTGTGTGTGCGCTGGGGGGGGGCTGGCCCTAGGGGGGGGTGGGAGCCGACCAGTGACTGATTGGTGGAGAAAGTTAGCTGATCATGTGGGGCCCAGATTTGGGGTTTAACAGTATCGTGGTGATATTAGTGATATTTTGCCGTCAAGGATCACTCGCCTGCTCTCGGAAGCGGGTTTTGTTGGGATTTCAGTGAGCACGGGATCTATAGTGTAGATTAACTTTACTACTTACTGATATAATCTATGGAAAACTTTTTTACCTCGGTTTCTTGGAATGTTCTCATTTCCCCTTCGCTCCCCAAGTGGAAAAGGGGAGGAAGGAGGGTGTGTAGAGCGAAAAACTGGCATCAAAAGCCATAGATTCACCGATCTACGGATACACAAGCCCTGACAATACATCCACCCTGTAGCTGGTGCTTCCCTCCCTCCCTCTTCCTGGGGGAACTTCTCGACACGAAGGTGCTCGACAAACTGCACTTTCACCCAAACATTCTTTCCTATTCTCGTAGTTTGAGTATCCCCGCTGACTTACAACCTAACTCCGGCGTTCCATCGTAATTTGAGAACGAGTGACCTGATGAGTCACACGATTATGAGGGCATGGGGAATCTGTGCCGGAATCCCGGGACGAATAAGGATGGTGAGTGACACTATAGGTAATGGTTAAGTCTTTACCCAAGTTGGTGGGTTATTTGCCGTGGGGTGGGATGGTTCGTGGTTTTGTATACCAATGGTGAAGGGGGGCGGGGGCGAAAGCTGGTTGATAGTTTGCCTATGGGGGGATGGTTAGCAGGTCCTACCATTGACCTTCCTCGAATAGCTTGTTTCATCTACTTGTTCAACTGGTTGTTTGATTTTCGGAGGTGTCCATCCTCGTCCGAGACCGGTGATAAATGGTCCTTGGGCACATGTTCTCACTCGTTTGATTCGGTAGGTGGGACCTATATTCTCGGAGTGCAAAGATTGGATGTAGAAGTCTCTTGAACTTGGACGTTTGGGAGGCATAAAGTGTAATTTCTCTCCACCCTTTCAGCAGAATAAGAAGTTAAGAGTGGGGGGAAATGGAAAAAATCAAATGCCCGAGAACTCGGAAAGGTATTGAGAGGGGGAGTACATGGAAAAGCCAAGATTACTTCATGCCCTTTCTACCCGAAAACCCACCCCACTCATCATTTCCCCCTTCCCGATCTCTGCGATTTTTCCTCTCCCACACACCTGCGCGATTATCGGAAAAGAGCCTATCGATCCAGGCTAAAATTTGCTCTCTCCTCCTCCTAATAGCCCACGACCCAGCCATTAGCAAAACCCAACATCACCTTTTCCCGGCTATTAAGGTAAAAAGTAGGAAGGGTTCAGGGTTTCACAGCCAGATCGAGCGAGTGAGCAAGCTTTCTCTTGACCATCGGACATCCGGAAAATATTCAAGGATCGACAAGTGAACAAAAAAAATCACCCTACTTTACCCCTCCTAAACCTTTCTTGCTCTGGCTGGGAGAAAGGAAAAAAAAATGGATTTTCGTGTTACAACCTCAGAGCCTAACTTACCACTCCTCCTCGTCCCTGGCAAAAAAAGGGTGCCCGAACATTGAGGGTATAGCTTGGCTTGTGAGCAGGGGTGTGCACGGGTACTTCCTGCCGAGACTGGTCATCCTCGGGGTATCATACTACATATGGGGCAGGATCTACATCGAGGGGTTCAGATAAGCCTTTTTTTACCGAGTTGGGCGTGAGGGTCTGGGGAGGGGTCAGCAGGACCCTTTAAAGATGATGTATGGCGATGGCGATTGGAAGGGGGTTGGTATCCTGGGTGGATTGTGGGATGTGCTTGTGAGGCTTGGTCTGGCTGGGGAAGTGTTGGCACATCTGCCTGGGTATGTGTGGGCGAGTGATTTTGGGTGATTTTGAGACAAGAGTTAGAGAAAATGTTTGGTTGGAGGGTGTATGTGTATGGATGTTTATCTGTGCTTTGGAGGTATATCGTCACAATCCTGGAGCCTTCCGTTTGCGGAGTCATGGATTGAACGAATCGTTTCATGAACATCAACCATGTCGGGAGGAATGAGCTCTGCCAAATACTCCACCGGTCGCACCGTGCCAATGCACCGTGGAGCGATAGCTAAAACAAACCCCTAGCAGGTGGGGAATTGGGCCTGGGGTCTAAACGATCTTGCGTTTCAGCGATCGGGATTATTTGAACGGTATCCCGTAGCTTACCGGATTCTGGGAATTCCTGAGGATTGAGGGCCACTTTCAATTGTCAAGGTTGATTGGATAAGTCCGCCCTGAATCCAGTGACTTAAATTAGGCCTAGCTTGGATCACAAATGCGAAATCACCTGGCAGATTAATCTGATAATTTCCTTCTCTACGAGCGTCAGCTAAGTAGGTTGGCTACCCGGTAGCTGCTTAATCAGATTACAGATACCGCAGTAGACTGTATCGTGCCCTTGATTGAGCTTTATCCTCTGACACCGACATTATGGGCTCAGATCAAGCAAGATGGGAAAGAGGAGGGAGGCTATGGATTCCTTCACATTGCCCGATCCCCGGCTAAGGATTGGAGGTCTAAAGGCCTTTGGTAGAATTAGGGGGAAGGGGAAAAAAGAGAAACTATTAAAGGGAAAACCTAGATGCAGAAAACTACTAGGGGGAGAGAGTACAGCGTAGTACTCCGTACACATCCAGGGACTCTCACCCTGGTCCGTTTCCCTGGGGTTTTTTAGGTCATCGATTTTGGTGTCAATAGTCCTCCACTGTTTCCAGAGCAGTGGAAACAGTAACTATGAGACCCCGTATTGCGGTTTAACAGGATTCTGCTGAAGGCTTTGTTGCACTTTTATTTGTCTGGATTGATTAGACTCATTGCGGATCTATAGGTGCTAGGACCTCTCCTTGGCTCTCAAGGGGTTTTGGGCGAGGGGGTATGGGGTGTGAATAATCCCTTCTTATAGCTATTGGTATTATAGGTCTGATGTGAATGAGTAGTGATTTCAGCTCCCTAGGACTTTACGCCTAAGTCGAGGGCTCATGGCTGGAAGTGCCAGAGTTGTGGAAAAGAAAGCTGCTATGCTGTGGTTGGTCATCTGGGCTTTTGGCATGGTGGTGGTGGATTGTTCTGGAACTGTTACGATTAAGGGAGAAAGTTATCTGGATATTTTTTGTTATCATGGGAGTGTGCAGGCGAATTAGGATATGGGTAAAGATATAGGGGGATGTGTGGTGAACTGTGGGAGATCAGGATGCTTTGATTATGTTTGATATAATATGCTTTTTTCTTCACGGTTAATCAGAGGGAGAGGTAAGGAAGTGTATAGCTTTACCTTCCTACTTTTCCTCCTATATTTCTGAACAAGGGCAAAGTGTAACCGCTCGCTCTACTACTGTTCTATTTCTGATTGCTCTGAGAAGAATTTGAATGTGATTTTTGGATATTATTTGTTGGAAAAGGGTGGATTGTACTGGTCCGAGTGATGCCAGAGCATAGATCCGATAGACAGGTATGTATAGGAATGTTTTATGGACTTAGTAAACGTTATTTCAAGGGAATACCGGTATCCTGAGCTAAATTTCATGGTTGATGTTCAATACCTGCATCTTGTTTGGCACAATTTTAACACTATCGGAAAATATAGATGTATATTATACAAGGTGATAAACACACCCCGGCCCTTGTATGGACCACCGTGCATGTCTCTGTTCCGTTAGGACAGGGATTGACAAATATAGGAAACCTCCGTATATACAGAGACTCACGAACCAAGGGAACGATCCTTACCACTTTCCGGGGGCATGAGGAACTACTACAATCACCCCAAGGAAGGGGTGGCTAGAGCAATTGATATCGGTGTCTACGTATGCCTCGGGATGAACAGCTACATCCAAAGCGCACACTGGAGGAGACTTCCAACCTTAACTACAGCTATGGACGGAAAAATGTCTAATGGGTTTAAGTTATCAAGTCCAGGCACCGCCTTCAGCCCTTCTCATTAGCAACTGTTGATTCAACACTGGTATGTTGCAGTCTTCGATGGTTTTAGTGAATAGTAATCTAAGAGCCTTGATCCCCTAACCCCTCAAGGCTTGATCGGGGAGTACTCGAGTACAAGATTGTCTAGCGAGACTCTTTTTCACGCTAGGAGGTCAAAATAAGATGTGGCAGCCCCAAGAGTCTGCCGGAGCTTAGTGAATATGAGTGGCGAGTTTATATGAGCGGGTAATTACATCAATACCATCTTCACTACCTTCGATAAGTGGAATTTCTCCTTTGAACCTGCCTCTTCCATGGTGGGTAATCTTTCAAATTGTCAGGATGTTCCCTATTACCAATGTCTAGGAGGTTACTTGGGATACCCTTAATAGCGGGCACATCATCACAGAAGCCACAAGTTGGTAAAGTTTGATTTGACCTATCGAAGGTGTGAACGATATAATAAGCACATGGTACTTAGTGAAAATGTCTCCCATCTACACATTTAGTGATCAAAAGGGGTAGTTGAGAAACAGTCTTATAATCACCCCTTCTCCTTAGCTCCTTAAGATCGGTAGAATAATCTTGACCATGATTCACAAGAACCTCATCACTACTCGAGTAAGATCTTGCAGTCGATCCTTAAAAGTTTTGTTGGCCCCAACATCCTTTGGTTGGGGTAGGGAGAGTTCGTGGACCTTGTGCAGTGGGGGGAGAGGTCGTTGGAAACTAAGTATCGGTACCACCAGCTTAGTGACGCTCAGTCTCCCTCACTTACTCACTAATTTATATCTTATTTTGACGTTCTAGGACGGAAGTGAGGTATACTTCTACGATGCCAGATTATGCCATAGGTCCTTCGATCCACCCCCTTCTCCCCCGGGGAAGCCCCTCTTAATAGGGTAGGGGTGCCAGCTAGAAAACTCGACCGACACCGCTACGGCTGGGCGCGCTGGTACTAGCCAATACCAAATTAGTGCTATTATGATGCTGTTAGGTCTACTCGAGAAGTAGAAGATATGGGTATGCCCCCTCCCTACCACGCTCTCACCTACCTTACTTCTTGGTCTATCCCAAATTTCACTCACTTCCAGCGCGGTGACAGGCAAGACTATCACCTAATTGGTTATAATATCACCTATTAAAGGGATAGGTTCGGTCATAGAAGATTGACTCGGACAATCAACGAACTTGGCCTTCACCTAACTGAAGATAAATCGCCATTTATACCTTTTGAAGTTAGGAGGTTGAACAAAACCGGTGCCTGACAACAGGTCAGGGAATCTAAAACACTAGCAGCAGTGCCTAGCTGAGATCACTGTATCTACAGGTACTAATATTAGGCACTGGCAAAATCATGTTATACACACCTTCAATCTAGAGCAGCCACCCGGGCTCACCCGCGGTAGACGTCCCGAGTATCCGGAATTGAGCCAATGGTTACAACGCCCTCCTGTTGCTTGGATAGGATGTGTAGAGTGAAACGGGAATACGGAACGTCGGGATCATGTCGGGACGGGAGTACTGTACTCATAATGGCGTAAATCAAAAAATTTATGACGATATATCTTCTCCCAGCCCCCAACAGTATATAGATTTATACCATCATACAATAAAATAAAAAAACTCAATCTCACTGTGGCCACCCTCACCTGGGTCACCTGCCGTGGGATCAAACATCCATTATGTTAGAATGCTATTTTTTTCTCTTCTAACCCTGTAGAAATACTTTACCAAGGGGCCACTAGTTTAGTTGCTATTGTGAAATGCCATGCATTCTATCATACTTCGTCGGGACTACGTGACACATCATCCCTGTATAACGGGCTCTAACTGCGTATTGTCGGCCAGACAAGTGCAAGCAGTCTATTTACCTTGTAATGTTTTTTCACCCTGATAGACACGAAACTATCTCCCTGATTGTGCTGAGAGATTCTGAATGAAGCTTTATGCTTTATTACCAATTTCTTTACATACTCCCGTTTTCGTTCTTGAGTCCGTTTTCTGAGGGGTTGTATCCGAGTACGGGAGTGCTTCAGCGGGTGTAGTGCCTTAAACTATTCGGGACTTAACCCAAGGATCTGCTCGGGTAACTTCTTGGGTAGGGGGTGGGGTCGACAAAAGGGGAGAATATTTGGTCTTGCGAAAATTGGGATGGGATGAAGGGTTTTTTTTCTTCTTTTACCATCTACAAAAAGAAGCTCACAGAGACATGGCTTCTATGTATCGTTGCAGTTGGGAGACTTGTTATATTTTAGGGTTTTATGACGTGAAAAACTACCATCAATCCCAGCCCAGCTTTACCCCTCCTGCAATGATATTTTGGAGATGCATAAATACATTTTCAAAATTCTAGGAAATTCTATGATACAGAGTATGGGATATAAATATCAGGTCACAGTATCAAAGAACAAACGAATGAACAAGTAGGGAACCGCTGAAGTGAGAAGGAGGAATCATTTTGCGGAACTCAATAACCATTAAAGCGTCATAAAAATTGTTCGAATTCGGGGGCGAGATAAGATTCGGTGGACGTTTGGTTGGGTAGGTACTGCGTTTTCGAAGTGGCCTCTGAGGGACCGGTGGGGTGATGTCCCTCTGATCTGCTTCTGCATGAGCCTGTTTAGGCCTATACAGAGGTCTTTAATTTGACAGCTCCTTAAAGACCGCTACAAGCGGAATTAGGGAGTGGTGTCTGAAAAGGAAAAGCGTCCACTGAACCGGGAATAAAATTCGCGGTCAGGCAACAACTCAGGTACCCTCGAGCCCGATAGCCCAGGAGAGTGGTGTGATAACACAGCCACCCCCGCGGACCATGGATTGACATCTTCCCGGTCAAACAACGGTTTGACCCTTGTCGAATAACAGGAAGCATATTCGAGATGTAATCGTCGGGGGGGGGGGGGAACGGATCTTTCTTAACGTTTTTTCTAAAAGTTGAGACTTCTCAAGAAAATCCCCAAGCCACTGATCGTAGGGGGATATTCTTGCAGAGTGAAATGTGTGAGGCGGACTGTCGATGCTTCTTCATCAACAGTGACAAGCCCAAAGCAGAGTTTCAAGAGTGTCTATTTCGAAGGAACATCGTGATGGTCAAGATCTGTCGACTCCATTTCTACCGCCAGGGCATGCCAGCGCATGACATAGCTCATTGGCCCGCAGCAGCAGCTCGGTGTGAGAAATCCACATCAGAGCTGCCATGCCACTTTATTCTTTTCCAGGGTTGCACTGTATGCGCTCTTAGGATAAAACAACGAGCCCCCTTGTTGAGGCTTTTCTCTTCTCTGATGGATCGTTGTCTCGCCCAAGATTGCTTCGGTGTGCTCGGCAGAAATCTAAACATCAGTGTCAGTAGGACTTGGATTGTCGAGCAAATTTAGCTGCTACTCACATATGTGAAATTGTTTCCGGAACACCGTACCCTGATATGGTGGACGAATGAGTTTTCCGGGCATTCGTATTAATTAGATAACCGCCACAGCTCGCACTGCTCAAATGGCCCGGGTTAGTAGTGTATCACCAAGAAATAACCGGGAATCATACCTAAAGTCACAGTATAGACAACCAACACCAGGACCGGTGATCGGTCGCCAAGGTGTCTATCACCAGGGAACTAAAACGGTTCTATTAGCAGGATACTCCATTTCCGAGAGCATCACCTTCATACCTGATATAGGTCTTTCCGACCCATCGCCAGTTCTCTAACTTAGTCGTAGAAGTCAATCTCCTCAACACCGCGGAGCGGGGGGGAAAGCCTTATATCTTGGTTTACTTCGGGGCTTCAAGGGTAGCAGCCATCGTGGAACCATAAGAAGCTTATTAGAGTTGTTTGGTATAGTGAAGGCATGAGGATTACCGGCGCCCTCGAGATATATCTCGATGGCGCCGGACCCATGGGGGTGCGTTGTTGGGATGGGGTGTTAGAAGGTCGAGGGGTTCCAAGAAGCGGGGGCGGGTGAGGGGATATGTACCAGTTTGTGGCCCAGCAAGAGCCCTCCAGTCATTTCCTGCCAAGGACGAAAAATCCCACACTGGAGGCCCCTGAGGATTTGTGACTGTTTTTGGGGCGGGGGGTATACCGGGGCAGGGGAAGGGGCGAACGTTAATCGAAGCCCATCGAAACTATTATGATATCTTCCGCAATTCCTCGGCAACTTTCGCTCCGAGGAATAGCCATCCGAAGAACAGTTTTTTTTGTCAGGTTCTGCTCGTGATTTTCCGGTTCAATTGAGTTCTTCGTTTTCACCGTTTAAATACATCTAAAATGGGCTTGCTCGTTGAGTGACAAAAATTGGAATTTTTCGCAATTCTTTTAAAGTGATGAGCCTTTGCCATGCGTGGGGGGATATATTAAGGAAGAACACGAATGAATCTTTTACTCTGCCTGTATTTTTATTTTTATTGCAATTTATTCCCCGTGACAAACAAATTCTGCACAGAAATGCAACATGATGGTATCATAAAGAAACTGCTATTCGCATGAAAGCACTTGGTAATAGCGGTCGCTCGTCCCACCCAGGAGGTGTATGCAAAAAGATACAATATAAGTCACTGGCATGAATGAACCGAACACTGGGGGATACGGGAAGCTGAAAGCCCATTGCCAAGGGTATCATACAGTATCATACCGGCACTAGGACAAAAATATTTCCAAAAACTCATCGTAGGTGGCAGTCCCACAACCGCATCTCACAACTTTGATCTGGATAGTGTTGCCCAAAATGAAAGAGAAGACTCCAGGAATTGGATGCCTGTTGGACATTGAGAAAGGAGAAATTATTGGACTATGGAATGTTTATCAAAGTGTCACAAAAATCTTGCTACTCTTGACATATTCCCAATAAGACTCTGTTGTGCAAAATTCATCCAGCTATGGCAGCAGAGAAAAAACTATTATGATCACCCCATACCAGGTAGTCCTTCAAAAGCCAGTAAGAAAGATTGGCAATGACTACTGCAAGTAGCAAAAAACAATAAATACCTGCCTCTGTAGAAGATAATGCAAATGATGACCCTCCATGTCAGTATAGGAATGGTCAAGAATGTTTTGGCAAAAGAGGGTATTAAAAAATGGCAAGCAAAGAAGAGATCAAAATTGACCAAGAGCCAGGCTGGTGAGTGCTTATGCTAGAGATTACAGTATGCAGATTAGACTGGGGAGGATTGGAAGTGGGTGAGTAGGAGCAATAAGTGCAGTATAGAAAAGAGCAAAGATCCACTTAGGATATGATACTCTGTGGGTTTTCTGTACTTCTTGTGAAAAGTGAGATAAGGAATGCATTTAAACCTATAACAAGGGGCCAGGAGTGAAGCTGATGCCTTGGTGATGCTTTGGGGTCCATATCACAGTACCTTTGTCCCTTTAATTGTCCAACCAGTGGGTTGATTCATCTATCATGATCTTTTTGATAATCTTTCACCTCTCGTATCATACATTGTCAGATATTCCTGATACCCACTGCACGTCTCTCATCAGCACTCACTCACTATTGAGAAATAACTTGGGGGTTGTTTTTTCTCCCAGCCTCCCTTCTATAAACCTTACAATATCATAGCTATAGGAGGTGAATGCATGGACAGGGCCTTGACGTCTCGAAGGGCCTACGCTGGTTCGAGAGTATTGCACCCCGTGCTTTAGATCTATGTAGTCACCCCCTGGGGCCAGTTTTACGTGAACCTCACTCTGTCAATGTCCAAAGTCCCAACATATTATAACCCCAATCCTCTGAATTACCCCACTATTTACACCGAATTCAAACAAAGCAATAAACGGCGGAAGACACTATGTGGGAAATAAGAGAGGTAGAGAAATACAGCGAAACGAAGAAATGGAAGGAAAGTGAAAAATGAAGAAAATGAAGAAACAAACGCCCAATTTCCCGCGCCCCATCCCTTCCCTTCTTTCTCGCAAGCTCAATCATACATTAATAACACAATCCTACATAACCCACCCCACCCCCTCAACCCCCTTCCAAGCAACGGCCAAGTGCCACGGGGCTCCACTGCCCTTCCCATCGCCAACGACACCCTTCCATAGCGCAAGGCATGCCAGGTCTCTATACCAACCCAGCACCTCTTTCAGCAACGGTACTGTCCCACCCCTATTCTCCGCGACGATGAGTTCTATCTTTAATACGTGAAGTTCGTCTCCATCGTTTATACCCCCACGCTTGATTAGATACCCTAACCCTAGCGCACCGCTAGCATAATCTGGCGGTAAGCGGCGTATGTGCGGGAGTGTGACTCCCCAGGTTTCATCGGAGACGTCGACGAGGTAGGAGTCGGGGTCTAAGTCTGGTGTCGGATCAGCAGAGGGTGTGTTGGCTGCGTTGCCAAATTGGTCGGGAGAGACGATGGAGCCTGGTGTTGGGGTTGTGACGGGCGGAGTAGTGTATACGGAAACTTGGTGGTTGAAAGCTGTTGGTATGGGAGCTGGTAATGATGGGATTAGGTACACTGGTGGATTCAAGTCTGCGGAGAGGATTGCGAGTGAGTGTGTGGTGGTTGAGGCGAGGGTTGTCCAGGTATTTATTTCGTCTTGTAGTGGTTCGCCAACTTTTATTAGAACCAGACGCCAGTGGACTTTGCGGATTGAGGTTATTTCTAGTGTTTTGTTCCAGATGTCGCGGCAGACCTCATCAAATGGGCGAAGGATTGTGGTGTTTTTGCGGCCGAGGGAGTAGAGTTCAGTGAATTGGATCGTGCCCCAATTGTCTGTCCAAGCGACGGATACCCAACGCTCGTCGAGCGATTGCGAGTAGGCTATATGAAGAACCGAGTTTTCCAGAAGAAGTGCAGGGGAGGGTTCGGTGGTCAGTTTGAACTCGATTGACTTTGGTGGTGGGCGGGAAAGATATATTGATGGGGAAAACATCTTCTGCGCCTACCTCTAGTGTTAGTTAGGCCGCAATGTTGGGTCAAGATATTGGAAACTATATACCTCCTCTAGTGATGATACGCCATCACTCGGCACACACCGATTGTACACCTCCGCAGCTAGCCTAGCCCATTCCGCCTGCCCAGTGCCAACAGCCCCCATTTTCCGCGCAAGGAAGCCTGCGCGAACAACTTGGAGGACTAGATTATTCCCTTTGATCCCCCCTAACCGACTTTCATAAACCTTCTTCAGCTTCGAAAAGCCTACGCAGATATCCACAAGTGTGCTCGGATGTTCGAAGGGGTTAACCACGTAAACAACGATATTGCAGCCTTCATCTGCAACGTTCGCAAGTACACTTCCGAAACCCTCCATTGCCTCAATGACTGCTTTTATGTCTCGTCCCTTAACTCCGTACCCCCCATTCTCTACTACTCCGTCTAGTTTTGCTCGAACGTGTATACCATACCGCCCACTTTCGTAGGCTCCTGAAACTCTCTCTAGAAAGGCATCCGCTGCTTCCTCCATTGCACGGGAATCAGGGTGAAGACAGAATGCAATAACGTTCTTAGCCCCAGAACACGGGCCGAATCCAAACGTTTCCCAAAAATGTAAAGCAGGTGGTAATATTTCAAGCGCAGACTCCGCCCTATGAATGTGCACATGCGGAGGTGGTAGTTTGAAAACAGCTGTGTTAACCTCTACTTCTGGTCTCTTGGCCAGCGCTGATGCAATTCCCACACGTCGGGGTTGAGGTATTGGCCGCATAGCCGCGGCACGGCCAAGTAGTGGTGGTGGCTCAATGACTGCATCTGCTATTGCAACGTAGGTTTCTAACGTGCACCTTGCAACACCTGTCTTACCAAAGAGCGACTTCACAGCATCTTCTACTACGCCTTCATCTTTCCCTCGGCGCTGCCGTATGGCACACCATTCCTCATCGTCATCCTCAACGGTTGTCTCGACGCCAGTCATCTCCATCAGGTCCCCTAGAGGCTTAGTTGTTCCATAGACGATCTGATCGCGAACTAGTCTGCTAACAGTAGCAAATTCATTATCCCCTAAGCCCGCAAGTGATATAGCCTCTGTTTCCAGACTGATGTTCGAGAATATTCCAACCAGATTCGATTCTGTAAGGTCCGGCGCCATAACCTCCCAAGGCGGTGGTGCCATTTCTCCTAGAACTCCAACTTCCTCATCTACTCCGACCTCTACGTCTCTTTTTGTAGAGTCCGATATTGGCGGTGCTAGCTCCATTTCCTGATCCTCGTCTTCATACGCCCGCTTTCGTTTTCTGCGGGCTATACCACCACCGTAGGCCACAGCTACCGGACTTGTATAGTATGCGCCACCCCCAGGTTCTTCTTCCTCCTCGTCAGTTTCGTCGTCAGCGTCACTCTCGCTGCTTGTTTCATCCCCGGAATAGAGTTCGCTCTCATCATCCCCTTCCCCTGCAGCCCCATCGCTATCATCCATGATCGCGTCCTCGTCTCCAAGCACCACTTCAGCCATCTCTGGTGCAGCGGCCTCCTCTACAACCATTGATCGCACAAACATACTACCGCCTCTTTTTCGCTTTAGTCCAATGGTTGTGATGTTTTGCTCCTTCTCTAACTCTTTCTGTTCCTTCTCTTTTATGCTCTCTGGTAAAAAGAACCGACCTCCTGGTGCGTATTTTCGATCCGCCATTTCAACTTTGGTAGTGAATGTGATAGGCGAATAGAGTGACATCCGGCGTTTAGCCTCACTAACCCCACCACTTAACGGCGCGAGCCCCCCATTTTTTTGCGGAGTCTTCATGACAGGAACTGTTGTGGGTGGTGTAAGATGCTGGGAACTGTTCGTTGGGTTGGAAGCATATTCAGGGACTAATAATCGGATGGCTCTATGTGGACTTAATGGAGGTGTCTGGATATGTGGCTCTGTCTTGTCAGATGCAGACGGCTCTGCAGTTTTTGATTCCTCCGCAGATTGGTCCATATTTTGTGCTGGCATGCCAGGCGTATTCGCCAAAGCGAGCATATCCTCCTTCAGGGTGACTTCCGGTGATTCCATCGCTAAGTCTAATGTGCCCCCACCCCCAAAATCTACATCAAGTCCCATATCCACATCTCCAGCGCCTCCGCCACCGCCGAATCCCTCTTTGTCCGGGATGTCAAAAAATGCAAAGTCGTCTTCTGTAACCCCCTCCCCGAACATCTCCTCATCCATATCTCCGCCGAAAAGATCGGCTTCCCCAGTACCTCCCGCCAGCCCCACTCCTCCGGTCGCATCGCTTTGCTTCCGGGCGGGGTCAGGAACGGCATCCGGCATGACTCCATCTATCCAGTCAAGATCCATATCTGTTGCAGCAGTGGTGGATGTGGTATTAGATGTTGTATTCGGTGCGCTACTGCCCGAGCTTATTGAGGAGGGTCCTGGAAGTTGTTGCAGTTGTTGCAGTTGTTGCAGTTGTTGCTGCTGCTGCTGCTGTCCGCCATCCGGTGGGGTAGGATAGACACCTGCATTCCCACCAGTAACAAGACCATCCTTCTTTGCCTCGTCTAAGAGTTTTAGTTTGCCTTTAACACTCCCGTCTTCTTTGACGTCAAGTATTGGCTCATCAACCTTTGACTGCTGCTCCTTTTCTGCTTCGGCCTCCCGTTTTATTCGTTCTTCTTGCTGCCGTCGCTTCTTCTCTTCCCGTCGAGCCATGACGATCTTCTCACGATCTTCCTTCCCACCCATCCATTCCTCTGCCCAATCCACGGCTGATGGGATATCCCACCACTCCGCGCCTAGTTCCCTTTTATCTTTCACCCCAACGGCCAGTGAACGCGATAATCTTCCTGATGCAAATCTTGCATACTCAGGAGCATCGAAAACCTTTTTCCAGAAAGCATCACAGTCCTCACCGTCGCACCGCAATCCATCGGTGTCACTCTCCGAAGTGCGCAGGAACAGTAGGGTATCCGGCCAGATTATCTTGACAAGCATGCCCATCCCTTCGCTCGGATGATCTTTGATAGGGACCCAGATCTCGACCCTTCTCCATCGGCCTCCGTCAATCGCTTCCTCAAGTATTGACTTTTCTTCCCATTGCCGGTTTGGCGCAGACAAAATTCCACAGTCCTGTAAATATTCTCTCACTGAGGCTTTCCACCTTTCCTCCCGCGCGCCAATTTTCCACCCCTCATCGGAAACCAATCGACCCCATTCTCCCCACGGCGCGATAAACACGTCTCTTTTATCAAGCGACGATGACAGCGATGATGAAACACGTCTTAAAGCGGCCTGAACGTGGGTACGTGGTGTCACAAGAAAGGTCCCAGATGTCGTTAGGTACACCTCCAGTGCGAGTATCGACGGCCGAAGCAAGCCAGGCAGCGTGATAGGGGCAGAAGGGAGCAAATCCCCTTTATCCTCCTTCGATTCAATGACATGAGGAACGAGCGACGAGGGCGAGACGAGCGTTCGGATGTTGAGTGCTGTATAGCCGTTGTGTAACGACAAATTGAAGGAAATGGACGACAATACGGCGGCGAGAAATTGCTTGTATGGCAGCAAATGATCCCCCTTAGGCCCCTCTGGCGGGTCATCTGTCAAGTCAATGGTGGCAACATCTTGTGGAGAAGGAGAGAATATTCCCGGGCGAGGGGCAGGCACAGCAGGCGTAACAGGTGTGCTCCGCCCAAGCTGTACTGGCGAAAATATATCCCCACCACCCTTCGTAGAACTAGCCAGCGATGCCGCGAGAAACACTCCTGATGAGGATTCTGTTCCGATGACCCAATTAATCCTTTTCTTCCGTCCTACTCTTTCGTCTAGCTCACGCGGAGGAGGAGGGAATACTAACCTGTCAAACCCCACTCTTCTCTAATACGCCTCCCTAGGCTCTTCCATTTGCCCTCCGTGGATTCCTCGGCTATTTGCGCCTGTACCTCCCCTTCTACGCGGCCTTCTCCACCCTCGCCTTCCCCCCTATGATCCCTTGGCGCGCCGTTGCTAAAACACCCTACTTGGAAAACCCAAAGGGCGTTTGGCTCTCTGTCGCCGAGCACAATATGTCCTTCACTCCGAAGCGTCCGCTCTGCATGGCGTATAGAAAACGAAGTCGAGGGGGGTGGATTGCGGTACAGAGTGTAGGGTATTCGGGAGAGGTTCTCCTGTGCTCGGTTAGTTAGGGTGGCCAAAACGAAAATCCAACATCATCATGAAGTTTCAGAGGAACAGCATCAGGAGGAATGGAAGACAGACGATCTTAAAGACGTTAGTCAGGCACGTTTCGGGGGATTCCATGCTTATGGAAGAATGAGATGTAAGTTCTAGTGGTGTGTCTATATGGGACTCGGAAGTCAATCATAAAGCGTCCGTAGCAGGCATAGAAGACCAACAGAGCGACCCGGTTCACCGTAACCTCACGCGCGCAAGAACGTAGGATCTCCGGGTGTTCCTACTGGCGGCGGTGGTGATGGTAAGTGGTTGGCGGCGTGGGTGTGGTGGTTGTGTTGAGTGAGGCTCTGCGCTCAGCATGTAGGGTGCACTCTTGCGATAGAGTCCCGGGACACGAGCCAGAGGGCTTGGCAGGCCCCGGCAAAGACAGTGCCAGCAACAAATGAGCAACGCAGTGAGAGGTAAAAATATAAAAAATAAAAAGGGCGAAGAGGTAGGTATATATATAGACAATCTTCAAGTATCGCCCCCTGCCCCTTGATAGCCCTGTGTACCCTCTTTCCCATGCTTTTAATCATCCTTTCCGCCTCTGTCTTACCTCTACAAGTTTATTCATCTCTGCTCGACTTTACAGAACTAGAATTCACACTCTGGCTGAGCCCCAAGCATGTACCCGACATTCTAAATAGGATCAAGGTCTGGAAACTTAAACTTGGAAGGCTAATTAATTCCAACTATGATTTACCTGCTTCAATTCTTATTGGTTATTAGTATAGAAGTATAAATTTGGAAAACTGTATCCAATGATAATAGTAGTAACATATTATATCTATTAAAGTCACCAAGGCATGTTAAAAGACTATAAGCAAATCAGTTAACCTGGTATTTAAAATATTATAAGTATAGTAGCATTTATACTTATGACTTGCTTTCCTTAACTATAAGCAATCGGGAAATAGGAGAGGAACCAGCTATTAGCACTTATAAATGAAATTTTCTTAAAAAAAGTCACTACTCCTAGAAACCTCTAGTTATAATAGATAATGAGTATAGTTCTTTTAAGATATAATATAGTAGTTGAGTATGTTTAAGTAATAATTAGAAATAGACTTTTTTGTACTTCAGAAAGCTGTCTTCTTATATATAGTGCTTATAATAAAGATAAGAAATGTACTTTTTAGAAACTTTTATCTTCTAAGTGATTGATTATACCAACTCTAAATGCATGTGCTACTATTACTCCCTCAATAGACTATTCTCTCTCACTTCTAATTTGCTTACTAACATATTATCTCATTCCTCTTATTGTAGTCTTATATTATAATCTATAGAGACAGAATTGAGTTGAGACCAACCACTGAGCTCTAGTCAAATAGATAGTAGAGGCTGAATTGTGCTCATACTATTACTGACTCTGCAATTGCATATTAGGAGTAGAGTTTCTCATACAATTTTCTGTTTATTTGTGTATTTGAAACTCTATTTTCAAGTTGGTTCTATAAGACCTTCACTCCTTAAATATTCTTCACCCAAGTATTCTCTTATTCACTATTTATTGACTTTTTACTCAGAATTCTGCCTAGTGTTTTCTGTTGTTACTACATTCTCTTTCACTAGTCCTTCTTTATCCTTCTCGTATCGGTTAGCCTACAGCCCCTCTTTTCCCTGACATTTGGATCGGCCGGTGTAGCAATCCTACCCAGGGGGGTTAGTTATGCAACAGGTAATGAATTACTCACGTGAGGATCTTGAACTATTTTTATATTTCTTGTCAGTCCAGATATGCGAGAGTGTTCTCCTTTCCGAGATTAAGTTATAATCTCTTCTTATTCTTAGACTATCTTATAGTCTTCGTATCTGACTCCTATTTCTTATTGGGGAGAGATGTAGGGGGAACTTCTTCGTAACTTGATCTCTTCTTACGTGAGAGAGATGTGAGAATGTCTTTGTCTTAACAAGACCGTGATTGCTCTGATGCTAAAAGCTAGATTGTTTGTATGCAAGCGAGACGTAAAGATAAAAGTATATTGTAGAAAAGTACTTAGATGGCTGCGTGAAGAGCTCTAACTACTGTGACCGAGTCTCCTCCTTATAGACTCTTCACGCCAACAACCCTAACCCTGGTGACTCATAACTCGAGTCACACAGTCCTATGACTCATAATGAGTCATGCCCGAAATCCATCAGATGACTCCTATGAGTCACTGCGCAACATACCATAAACCAATCATAAAACATAAAAGATATCAGGTGCGCGAAGTACGTCACCTGCGTGAAACTCGTGACTCATAATGTGAGTCACGCGCGAAAGTCATTACATCATTATGACTCACAATTGTGAGTTATAGAAACATCAACCAATCATAATATAACTATGACACGCAAGTGCGAGTCATGTGAGAACTATGAGTCAACTGACTGCATAGCGTGAAACATAAACATACCTTATGACTAATAACTATTAGTCATGTAAAATCTGCCTTGATTAGTCACGATTTGTGACAGCCGGAACCCTACTGCTCATGGCTCTACACCCACCACCAGACCTCTGCTCCCTTCTGATGTCCCTGGACTAGGGTGTATGTTTAAACCTTCCTTATCCTGGTCTAGTTCCTGAGATAGCCGACCAGATCATCTGTAATGGGAGCACCTTATGGAGAGGTGAACTCTAAGGTTACGACCGCACCAAAGACTCAAAGTAGAAGATTAAGATAGTGTAAATAATTCAAGAAGAATCAAATCAGTAAAACTTAATATTGTTAAGCTGAAAGCTTTACTCATAAGTTCTCTCGAGGAAAGTTGATTATCGAAGTTGAATGCCAAATGCTTAAACTTAAGTAGATATCAGATTTAAGTCTTTGACATTTATACTCAGACCTTGTGCGAGCACCCTGTTCTGCTCAAGGCTGTCTGAGGTCTACCCTCTATTAGGAATTATCCTGTCAGAAGTATCGAACCAGCTTGGGTGCTGTTAGGTGGGAGCCTATCTCAAAGACTTGCGAGATAACTCAGGCCGATAATCTTTATCGTAGACGCAGATTGTCTAAGAAGGCTCGATGGTTTGAAGTAGAGGTAATGATAAAAGATTTTTCTAGCATAAAACTTGTTATATTGATAAGATCTCTTCTCCGTTGCTTGATAATGTCTAAATAGCTTGGGAGGCACCTCGATATTTATATACCGCGTCTGGGTAGTCGCGGGCTACATCTAGTTCTCATACTAACTAAGTACATGCTAACAACTCCAGCTTTTCTTCTAAAGGTGCGAACACTATTTGACCCTGACAAGTCTGTTATCTCACTCGACTTCCGAATCGTAACACCATGAATTTTCCTGACGGTGCTCCCACACATGAGTTGACTGATCACGATCCATCTTCGTCGGCATGGAGTCTTGCTTACCATTGCATATGCAGAATGGTCTCCATGATCGAGCCAACATAGGAGCCAGCTTTGTTATCACACCTTTCAGGATTGCAGATGTATCCTGCACTCGACGGCTGCGAGGCATAAGATAGACTTGTCCCAACAATCGCACCAATGGCCATTATCTCTCCATAGTCATATCATTATCATATGGCTCCGTCAGTATCCGAGGATACTAGTGACATTTTGTGAGTGCGGGTATGCTTGATTTCTCAAACTACCTCATCCAACAACACCATTCACTTCTGCAACTTTCATCGCGGGAGCGTGGAGTATTAAATGTGTTGCTTAATCATTGTCCGTAAAAGCGTCCCGTTACTTAGTAACCACTTTCGTGACTCTTGTCTTTAGTGCTCAGTAACCTTATGCGACGTCGACTGATTCGGCTTGAACCACTTGCATAAGCTCGCCAAAGATCTTTCTTCATATATCCTGCGAACGGGATCCGGTCGGTCGGACGGCCGCGACGTATACTGCGTTACGAGGAGGGCTCCAATGACCATGTCTCTGTTGAGGGGACGCAACTATGGCGGCGTCTGCCAATGTAGCACCGTCGCAATGCTGGTGCGGGAGGGGGGTGTTGGCTTGTCCTTTTGAACTCAGAATCCTAAAGTAGGGTAACTATTAGTCTTTATTCACTAATGGAAGGCTGAGCCTTTCAGTATGCCTAACAGGTACACTTAACTTCGTCAATAGAATATGAGTTTCTGCAATGCATCTCCAATACAACCGCAGGTGGAAAAACTCTTTCTATCGAAATGATACCAGTAGCTAACTGTCATGACAACAACTGGAGTCAATACCTAGGTGGTGGACTCACTGGCCCAGTGGTAGTTTTGTTTATACAGGCTATCCAGTCGATCATTTAATCTACGCAATGACTCAATACGATAATCAGACATGCAAGCTCCCCCATTAAGATCTAATCAATGGTTGGCTCAATGGGCGCTACCCATAGCCAGCCTCTCGGAACATACTCTACTGTGGTAAGACCCATACCTCTAGAGTCCACTGACAACCCATCTATAGTAATGCTACAAATCAAGAGGAGTAGGTTCCAGCTGGTTACTTAGATAATTGTCTCGAAAGCACCCTGGCCTCCTGGGACTACCTAAGTACCTCTCAGAAGACTCCCCTACTACCCGTAGGCAAAGATAGACTCCTAGGTACTGGAGCAACCATTTATGTGCAATCTCATATTTCGCGGTTACCCATACTCCCCTTCTATATCCTGCAAACAACATTTAGTTGGACGGATGGCGATAATGTATACAGTGTTACAGCAATTGACCTCTATATTCCAGGATGACTTTGCCAGTGAAGCTAGAGTAATTGAAGTTTCTCAGGAGGGTAACTGAGACCCCTTGGCATAATAGTAAAGTTCTTAAGGTAGGGTAACTTTGCCCTCTTATGCCCCTAACTTCTTCGGAAACCAAACGGAGAACATCTAAGGTCATCTCAGAGTCTTGTGTAACATTCCTATAGTTGTCTTGACTTTATATGAACGTCCTCCGGAAAGGTTATCCTGTCTAATAGAGTATTAAAAAAACAGCCATGTCGAATAATGGTGGAATAGCGATAGGCAGCAAGTGATTGGTTGTGAAACCAAAAACACCAAGTTAAAAGGTAATATGATCGCACACAGAAGCGGGGAAGAAAAACTTTTCACTAACATACACTCTCTCCAACTCACTATGCTCAACTAACTAATTAACTAACGGCGAAAACAAGAGTATATAGGAAAAAATAAAGTCTTCCTTCGATCCTTCGAGTTCCACTCTTTCATCAATCGCCACAACAATCTACATCGTTCCACGCATACCACCGGTTCCATGCGAGTACCCCTATCTTCCACGCTCACTCCCGCTCTTCTTTGCCCTCTTCCGTGCTTCTATACAGGTCTCCCTATCCCTCAGGTAAAGAACAATCATACTAACAAAGGAAAGAACAAAGAAACCTCTTCAGGCTCCGTAGCCAACTCGCATATGTCGTCCTCCTCACCGATCGCTGCCGTATACTGGGAGGTTTGTCGAACTATATCAATATATGTTGAGCAGCTTCAAAGAAACTTGCACTCAAAGAGCCTATCCTCTTTGTCTGAAGGATAATGGGGTAGGATATTTGCCGGGCCAATGGGGTAAGCGCATAACTGGTAGGTTAAGTACTTGCCCGGTGGCTAGTATGGTGAGCAGCACCGAAACATTTCCAATATAGAGTACCCTAGGTTACTTTATCTTTTCCTTGCCCTTGCCCAAGGCTAACCAGCTTTTCGTATACTAAGTATACTAGATCATACTACCTCTAGTTACCACTTGGTATACTATTTGGGCTAAGGTGGTGTCACAAATCGTGATTAAGCAAGGCAGATTTCACATGACTAATAGTTATTAGTCATAAGGTATGTTTATGTTTCTATGACTCACGATTGTGAGTCATATATGTTTATGTTTTATGCTATGTAGTCAGTTGACTCATAGTTCTCACATGACTCGCACTTGCGTGTCATCGTTATGTTATGATTGGTTGAGGTTTCTATGACTCACGATTGTGAGTCATAATGATGTAATGACTTTCGCGCGTGACTCATATTATGAGTCACGAGTTTCACACAGGTGACGCACTTTGCGCACCTGACATGTTTTATGATTTGCGATTGGTTTAAGGTATGTTGCGCAGTGACTCATAGGAGTCATCTGATGGATTTCGGGTGTGACTCATTATGAGTCATGATCGTGTGACTCATAGGTATGAGTCACCAGGGTCAGGGTTATTGTGGGAAGAGGCCTATATAAAGGATCACGACGGGCCGTAGATATAGGATCTTCACGCAACCATCTAAGTAATAAAACACTCAAGATACTGGGGCACGGGCCAAGCCCATTGACAGTGACCTTCCATAGGTGCAATATGTTCGAGATACCTAATACCCTTATCTCTATGTTACCTCACTTATATACGAGAACTCTATTCCTACACGATAGGACTTCCTACGATCACCAAACCTATTACGAATACAAGATGTTAGTCTATAAGGATAGACGAAGCAAACTACGTAGGCTATGTCGATAGCCTATGATAGTAAGATAGTCGTTTCCCGTTACGAACACCTATGAGGGAGGCTGGTTTGTTACAGGTGGTAGTTATTGTAACTACCTATCATAGGGTCATTACACCTTTCACTCTCATACTGCGATTGAGCCTTCCCATACAATTTCCGTCTACGATAATGACCATCAGCCTAAGTTATCTTGCAAGTCTTTGAAATAAGCTCCTGCCTAACACAAAGACTCTCTTGCCTCTCTGCTAATCTTAACCATCAGTAGAAAAATGTGCTGCATCAGGTGCACTGCATTTACATCCTGACTCTAGTAGTCTCGACTTTGCGTCCTGTACGTCCTGTGCGTCCTGTACGTCCTGTGCGTCCTGTACTTCCTGTGTGTCCTGTACGTTCTGTGCGTTCTTTACGTCCTGTGTGTCCTGTACGTCCTGTGCGTTCTGTACGTCCTGTGCGTCCTGTAACTGGATGCCACATGAGGTTGTGTCCTGTGACTGGGCGTCACATGATATTGCATCCTGTGAGTCTGGAGACCACCTAATACACCATATTCTCTCCTGACACATGCGACTAGGCAACCCTATATTCAGACTCATACCTCAATACCATGGCATATCATGATTTCCCACTGACTCAACCTGACGCTCCTGAGTACCCCTAAATGTCCTCCCCAACATCTAAGCCTTATTTCTTGGCATAGAGAATATGATTAGCCCTGGTGCCAGGTCAGAGAGCCATCGTACCTTGAATCTTAATCTTGCACTAAAGAGTGGAATCTTTAGTACTTTATTTTTGAGAGAGCGAAAATGCCAGCTCACTCCAGTCTGAAAGCAAGTGATAGCCTTGACACTCTCTAGTGTTCTTTAGTCTCTCCGCACTTAGCCTCAAACATGACACGACACTCTTCTCTCAGCACAACACCCAACCTCGACCCTCCCGGCCACGAGGTTCAATCCCCCACTACAACCACTAGACCAAACCTGAATCTGACACCTGAATATTGCAGGGCTCAATGCCAGCCATACACCAGTATAGGATTCATCCCTACAGGGGCATTATTCATGAAGTTACAGGACTGGATATCTCTGAATTCAAAGGCTAATTCCTCCACAACCACTTGAATAATCTGGGATCTGTCAAAGGGATGTTCTTGGGCTCCACACCAGCTACACGCTGGTATAAGGTATGTCCCTGTCGCACCGATACTCATGAAATCGTTTTCCACTCTATGGTGAGACCTGAGAAGTCTAAGGGGAATACTGGTGATCCCTGAACTCGATGGCAGATTCCTCTACAACCACTTGACCGACCTTGGATCTGTAAGCAGGACGTTGTTGGGCCTGACGCCAGCTCCATGCCGGTATAAGATAGGCCCCTGGCGCATGGAAGCTCATGAATCCGCTGACCTTTCTGAAAGTGGCCTTTAGGATTAGTATTCTGGAGATTCTGAACTCAATGGCGGATTTCCCCACAGCCACTTGACCGATCTTGGATCTGTAACCGGGATGTTGTTGGGCTCGATGCCAGCTACATAACCGTATATGGTAGGTCCCTGTCACATCAGAACTCAGGAAGTCGCTATCTACTCTGGGGGGGGGATCCTGAGTAGGCTTCTGAGAGTGCTGGCGATCCAGAACTTGATGGCAGATTCCTGCACAGCCGGTTGACCGATCTTGGATCTGTAAATGAGACGTTGTTGGGCTTGATGTCAGCTACACTGTTAAGTGGGAGCCTATCTCAAGACTTGCAAGATAACTCAGGCCGATAATCTTTATCGTAGACAGAGATTGTCTAGGAAGGCTCAATGACTAAAGTAGAGGTAGGTAGAATGATAAAAGATTTTCTAGCGTAAACATTTTATATTGATAAGATCTCTTCTCCGTTGCTTGATGATTTTCAAATAGCTCGAGAGGCACCTCAATATTTATATGCCGCGTCTGGGTTGTCACAGGCTATATCAAATTCTCATACTAACTCTGTATCTACTAACAATTCTATCTTTTCTTCAAAGGTGTGAACACCATTTGACCCTGACAATTCTGTTATCTCACTTGACTTCCGAATCGCAACACCATGAGTATTCCTGATGGTGCTCCCACATATCAGGCCATTCGTTATGATTCATCTTCGTCATCATGGGGTCTTGCTTACCACTGCATTATGCAGAATGGTCTCCATGATCGAACCAACAAAGGGGCCAGCTTTGTTATCGAACCTCTCAGTATTGCAGGTGTATCCTGCACTCGACAATGGCCATTATCTCTCTACAGTTATATCATTATCGTATGGTTCCGTCAGTATCCGAAGAATACTAGTCACCTATATGAGTGTGAGTATGCTTGATTTCTCAAACTACCTCTTCCAACAACGCTATTCACTTCTGCCACTTTCATCGCGGGAGCGTGAAGTATTGAATGATGTTGCTTAACCATTGTCTGTAAAACAAGGTCCCATTACTTAGTGACCACCTTCATGACTCCTGTCTTGAGTGCTCAGTAACGTTATGCGACGTCGACTGATTTGACTTGAACCACTTGCATAAGCTCGCCACAGGTCTTTCCTAATATATCCTGTGAACGTGATCCTGTCGGACGGACAGCCGTGATGTATATGGGGTTACAAGGAGGGCTCCAATGACCATGTCTTTGGTGAGGGGACGCAACTATAGCGGCATCTGCCGATATAGCGCCATCTCAATGCTGGTTCGGGAGGGGGGTATTGGCTTGTCCCTTTGAACTCAGAATCCTAAGGTAGGGTAACTATAGGTCTTTATTCACTAATGGAAGGCTGAGCCTTCCGGTATGCCTAACATACACCCCGGTATACAATACATCCCTGTTGCATCAATACTCAGGATATCGCTGTCTACTTTGGGAGGGGGGTGTTGAGCAGGCTTAGAGGGGTGCTGGTAATTCCAGGACTCTATAGCAGATTCCTCCATGACCGGATAACCAATCTTAGATCTGTAAATCGGATGTTGTTGGGCTTGACGCCAGCTACATGTCGGTATAAGGGACGTCCCAAGGTGACAATTCCCCATGGAGCTATAGAGTCACAGGTAGGGGGTAGTCAGAATGCTGCTTTGGTAATGCTATGTGAATTGTCCTGTATATTAGACTACTAGTAGTAAATTTATTACGTTTTTTAAATACATGAAATCTATTCTGACCCGGTGACCAAGGTCAGAAACAGAGAAAGGGGGGACCCTTTACTTATTTCTGGAAGATTTGGTGCTGTGTCCTGAGGATTAGATGTGCACCAGGTATGTCCTGAGAATTAGGTGTGCGCCCAGTGCGTTCTGAGGATTAGGTATGCACCTAGTGCATCCTGAGGATTTGGTGCTGCGTCTGGTTGCATCCTGGGAATGGTATGGCTCCAGTTGCATCCTGATTCGCAATTGACATTCAGTGCATCAGACATATCAGATGCACAGGATGCTCAGGACGCATGGTAGTTTTTTTGCTGATGACTATACTAGTACTACCCTACTTTGATGACAAAAAAGTTATGTATACCAGGTAATCAATAGAGTGAGAAGCAGTATCTTAAGTATAGCAAAAATAACTAAAATTTCTTTAGCCTTCATGGACTACAGCTGCCTTCCCAAGACAAAGGATGCAAATTGGTATTTTTTTATTTTTTATTTTTTTTTTCCTTTTCATTTTCTCTTCTATTATTTTATATATTTTTTCTTTTTCCCGCCCCCCCTCCCATTCGCTTCTGCTACCCGCCGATCGCCAACCTTTAAGGTCTAGAGTCCGATTCTACCACCCGGCAGCAGGATTGTTAAACCCCACAGCCTTATCAATGAAGGCTAAGTTCTCCAATCTCCCAGTCCCCATAGGGCAGGATTTTTTAATTCTCCTGTCCTACATGATGGATCGTTCAATAATAACTAGCAGTCCCCCCCTCAAGACCTTGAGGGTCTATCTCTTAGGTTATTATTTAGTATATTCAGTTGTCATATTTGAATGTTCATAGATAAACATAATTTCTATTGAAGTAAAAATTGAGAGATAATGCACAGGGAAGCTCTATTTAAAAATAAACTCTACTCAGAATAAAAGTAATATAAATATAATATAGTTAAAAATCAAGTTTCCTAACTTAGTATATAAATATAGAATCACAATCCAACTCTAAAAAGAATAAGTGATGATATATAGTAGCTGTTGACTATGTTGACACTTATATTTTATTCTGCCTTCAATAATTCAACTAACTTGTATATTAGGTATAATAAGCAGCTTAGATCAACCTCTTCCTGTTCAAGTAGAATTTATACAACCCTCTTAAACTGACTCTTAATAGTATTCAAGAGTAGTGTTCTGTTACGATTATCTGGCATAGACTTGTTCTGTCCCCAGTCATATTTTAACTATTCTCCTATGTCTATTTATAGTGGCATCTCAGAGTGTTATTTGGCTATCAATACTAAGCTTTCCAGAATAGACTTCTTGTCATCCAAGTATAACTCTGACCATTCTCCCATATCTGGTCAGGAGATCTCCAAGGGCACTCTTTGGCCATTATTATCATTGTTACCACTCTCTTAGGTCTATTCACAGTAGTATCTAATAGTGGCATTCAGCAGACATTATCTGGAGTTCATGATGTACTCTTTACCATAAAGTACAATTTTCACAGCCCTCTTCTGGCTATTCCAAGAGCCATCCCAGAGTTCTATTTGATGGTTGTTATCAGGCTTGCCAGGGCTGACTGATTCTCCTTTAAGAACTATTTTAACAACTCTCTTACCTCTCTTAAAAGCTGTAATGGAAAGTAGTCTTTTTCAGTCATTATCTGACTTGAAGTCATTAACCTCTTCATAACTACTTAATATTTTTGCTATTCCTTCTGTTTATAATAACATCTACGATAAATGTTTTACAGGTATTATCTAGCTGATTGGGATTGATCTCAGCATGACTCAGTAGTATATTATATCTTTATATCTATTCCTATCAGTATCCTTAAGGAGTATTAAACAGTGAATACATGACTTCTCAGGGATAGTCTTTATCTCTCCAAGCTCAATTTTGACTACTTCCTAATATTCATCAACCACCACCAATCAGAGCTGTATTGAAAACTTATTATCTAGCGTGTTGGGGTTGAACCTTTCATGTCAAGGTAATATTTTCAGAGCTCTTACAAGTTTACACCTAGCGGCCAACAAGAGCAGTCTTTAACTCTTATTATTTGGCCTATTAGCATCGACATCTTTTCTTCTGAATTCTATTTTTGACTATCCTATATAGTCAGACAGTACAGCTTGCAAGAATGATGTTTGACTACAAGATCTATAAGAACTTGAAAAATTGAACCTGATAATATGATGCTAGAGTCCCATTTGCTACTAAGGTCTAGCTCTTTTTCCTTTTTGTGTTGTCTTAAGCATAACTGGAGTGAGGTAATTTTAACTGGCTGCTCGACCTTCTATTGGGAGGGGGAAATTTCCATGGTCTTGATACTACATTCAATTATTGCAGTTCTTATTATGATTGAGTTGCTAGAGTTGATCTCTTCTTATCCATGTAGTATTTTCTTAACTACATTATTGCTTGTTAGAGTTGTATTGGCAAGGAGTGTTTTACTATCTATATTGAGTGTGTTATGGATCAATTCAAGTAGCCCATAGTGGCAGTATTCCAGTAGTACTCTCATGACCACATCTGGTCTATCTTACACACTATGTAAGAGTTCTGTTAGGCTGTTCTCATCTGGCTTTAGAGGCTTCAGCTCTTGACTCATGGGTTGAATATCTACAGCTGGCTTATTTCTCTTCTACGTGGCCTCTAACAGTAGTGTTCAACTATGATTATCAGAGTTGTCAGTCCTAACCTCATCTCTACCAAGGAGCATTCTGACTACAACTTCACCTTCATAAAAAGCAGCATTTTAAAGCAATATTAGTGTATTATAATCAGGATTGTAGAGATCTTTGTACAATCAAGTATTATTTTCATTGCTTCTTCATATGACTTCTTACTGGCATTCACTGGTGGTATTCAAGAGTAAATATATAGCTTGTTATAGTAAACCTCTTCCCTTCCATGTCCTGCTTATAAGACTCCCTCTGGTCTATGAAGACTGGCTATTGACCTGAATTAGATCACTTGTTAAGCTTAATTGTTTAATATCTAATGATTATTTTTACTCCTGATTTATATCTATTGTGAGCTGTATCTGCCAGCAGTATTGTACTATTCTATTTGGTTTCATAGACTTGCTCTCCTTCTGTCTGAGTAGTATTTTCACTACTGACTTAGATCTATTTGAAGTGGCAGGGTAACTGATATTCAACCATGAAGCCTTGGCTTATGCGGATTCACATTGTCCTGTTTGAGTCTTATTTTCATTACTTTTTTAGGTTTTGTCTAAGGAGCCAAAGAAAGCCGTCTTAGACTATTATCATCTTGCTTGCAAGGCCCCACCTCCTTCTGCCAATGTAATCCACTCACTATATCGATCCTGGCTAGTATGCCCAAGGCTGGTCGACTGTCAATATTGGGCTTTTCAAAATTTGCTCCCTCCTGCCTCTTGAGTATTTGCACTACTCCCTCTGTCCAAATAAATTAGCATGTAAACATTTGATTAAATGGCTGTAAGAAACACTATATATCAAGTGCATTCCTTAACCTCTGTTTTGAATTAGAGGTATCCCGCTGAGCAGATCCGTAGGGGTTTAGTTTGCCGTCAAATAACATTATTATTCAATGCATTGGACTGCTGCTAGCTTTACACCCGCTACTCTTACATGATTGTTGAAAGCTAAAACTCTAATTTCAAGTCTAGTATTAGTCACTCGCTTATTCCTCATAGCGATAGGGTAGTCAAACCTAGTTATTTTAACAGTAACCTAGATAATCATCCTAACTGAGAGAAAATTCTGTCACCCATTCAGGCTTGCATGGCTGAAAGTGTATACATTTACCATTTTCAATTAGCACCTTTTGTTTGTGTGTATAAAAACTGAACATTATTATTTTACATATCTTTGATATAGTGACTATCTTATATATATATATAAGTATTAATATTCCTATGCTAGGCAGGCTTGAAGATTTTTGGACACTATTACAATTAGCACAACTGACCTCTAGGTATGAAAGAGATTTCCTTACAGAACGGATTTGCGATAGATGTATGTTTGTTTTCTTTATTTGGCATGTATGTAGATATTCATATGGGGAGTCATTATAGCTACTGATTGTCAGTTAGTCAAATAAGAGATGAGTTGAATTGTATAGAATAAACAATAAGCTTACTTGCTGTGACCTGTGGGCCAAGCTTTGGATATTGTGCTGATTCAATATGGACACTCTCTGTTGATCTACTTGCCAATTGGGGACTCCAGATTTTCCAGTGATCGTCCCCACCCTCTGACAATTGATGTGAAAGTGAGGGTTATCTCTGTCGGAGGAGTATCTGTCAAGGGAAAGTGTATCGGAAGTCTACCAGAAGAGTGCTGAGGTGAATTGTCTTGAGAGAAAGGTTAGTGTTAAGAAGAAGAAAAGGATAATCATCTAGTAACCAATACGAAGGAGAAACTTTTCACATGGGGCTTGGCATTTGGAGTGTCACATGGCATGATCACAAATACAGTGTGTGGTACACACCAGTACTAAGAGAGTCTATCAGATAATCTTTGGTTTATCAGATGATCAGATCGCACTTTTTGATAAGTTGTACAGTACATAATAGACTAATTGTCAGCATGGATTAAACTCCTAGGCTCCCGCTAATTGCGACAGGAGTATTAACCACTGCGCCAGCTAGGTATTTCATGAAATGTCAACATAGGAACTAATACTTATCCTGCTGGAAGCCCGATTTCGGGATTTTAATGGGTGGACAGTGTGTCTCTTCCCGAGTTGCTGGCAGACTTCAACTGAGTGTTTCGTTCTCCCTGGTTTAAAACAGAATCGCTGCTTTGGCTTGTTACTGTGGCGCGATACGATAGGAAACTATACGGCTCGATACTAGCCTAGTATTCATGTACCTTCCATCAAGATCACCTACTTTTCGTCGTCTTCTTTCAGTTACTAGCTAAGGGTTTCCTGGACGAAAGCTTGGGATGTCTCGGCTGTGCACTCTTCTAGTTCGTGTCTCTCGGTTTTTTCGATCCAGTCTTCCTTTGGGCACATTGGTTCTACTTAGGCAAGTGCTTAGCGGCTCGTTTCACATTGACGTTATTGGCGTTGCAGACTTCACCCGGATTGCGTCGTTCTGTGCCAACGAAGCCGGAGCTGCACCAACTCTTGTATCTCCATATGCCTAGATTTAGGTACTACCAACCACTTACCTAGCAAGGTTTATTCCTGGGCCTTGGGTCATAAACTCAAAATTCTCAAGCTGCCATTGCATTAGCATCATTGGGCAACCGCCATTGGGCAACCGCCATTGGGCAACCGCCATTAGATATCAAGCACCACAGAGCATACTCGACTCACAGCGAAACAGAGATTGCTAGAGTAGAGCTTAAATCCTCAAGCAAGACCATAAAACGGGCCACCCACATCAGCAAGTTGGAAGGGGTGTTCGGCCACCCTAGGATCCTCCCTCAGAACACCAAGCATGAAACTATTGAGCTCGAGGAGTAATATGATAAGACCAGGAATCGGAATTGAATAACTTAGAACTGTGCCCCCCCTAGCCTACATTACTGAAGCATTCAAATTTTATGATAGCATGGAAGAGAAGCCTACCCCCATTCGAAAAACAGAAGTTTCATTGCCTCAGTATAAACCTTTTTTAATCCAGTGTTCCCAGCGGTCTAGTCCTCACCCTAGTCGGGGCAACGAGTGTGAAGACTAGCGATGCCAGGCCACAGTCGGTGGCCACCGGGCGACAGTAGGGCCACTCCCCCTCACTCGAATAATCTAATCCTTTATTCTGTTTCCGGGATGCTGTAGGATCACGAACTGGAAGGGAGAATTTCCCGAAGTATACAATAATCGTTGATTGAACCCTTTTTCATATCCCTCCCCATTGTAGTCTATTAGCTGGGTTATCCATTTGAACATGCACAGGTAAGTCGCTCAAATAACCTTTATGCCGACGACAGACATCTAAACCCAGAATCCCGCTGCAAAGAGTTTGGTTCAACTAGGCCCTCTGAGTAGACGCGCAGCTACAGCTTTTCACCTTGACTTGTTAAAGTATCTACTAGTTTACGCTGCCTCCAGTGCATTGACCAATCTAGCTATGAGCATCTGCTGCCGTCCACGCCGTCTTAGACGGGCAACTAGTCGCGCCGGTTTGAACCTACCATACTCCTTTAGCAGTAAGATTCGAATTCACCGCCCCTCTGTAATTGGGGGGTAAACTCAATAGCGAGAGGCATCTCACCAACTGCACTAGGCCGTCTCTTCTAAAAGCATTGGCTAGAAATGCGACGTCTGCCGTGCTCTGTGGGGTACTGTACATCTTGTCCCTAGTTGGGTGTTGGTGGTTTCATGGGGCAAATAGGTGACCTAGATCGCTTTTGTGCTCTAATAGTGAAGGCTGCTCGCGGAGATATGGGGGGCTGTTGGTACCGAACAAGCACTTTTCCTGGAGTGTTAGAGTGACTAGTTAGGAGATCTGGCCGTGATTGTCCCCCCTTCTCCAATTCAAGTAGGGATATCTTTAGGGCACCGAAACACCACTCCATGCATCCCACATGCGACATATTATAATACCACACCTGTCTCATAGCACCCAAGACCTTATCAGAGTTCAGATATATTTCGGCGGCTTCACCTTGGGGCACGTATGATATGATGCAATTCTAAGAAGGGTTTGGTACGGACTTTCTTTATGTCTAGATAATAGAAATTATTTGGAGACCCAAATCATCCACTTCTAATATGTACATACAGTCACTCGACAGAAGTGTTCGTGAAACATGTCTCATATTAGTCATGCCTCGTGTAAAAAAAAAGAGGACACCTCATGAAGTAGAGCCGACCGTTCGTGATAGCCGACCGTTTACGATACTGAAAATACCGTGTTACAAGCCTCTCCTACTCCAAGTTTAAATCTTTATTATACTTCTCCTATGGTTAATCGATCCGGAGGTGCCAAATATGCACGAAAAAAAACCCCCGAAAGCCTCCCGGCGGGAAATGACAGATGCAGAAAAAGGCATGATCATCGCATTTTTCTACTGTTTGGGCAGTATTGCTCAGGTGGCATCCCTTGTTGGCCGGCCCTGGTCAACCATTAAGAGCTTTCTTACGCGGG
>Ga0307509_10001970_pt1 | contig 33904 bp, 24 predicted proteins | sample 10_EM_MG_FD_202245 | JGI IMG/M metagenome (GOLD analysis project Ga0307509, IMG submission 202245) | Populus trichocarpa ectomycorrhiza microbial communities from riparian zone in the Pacific Northwest, United States - 10_EM | ecosystem: Host-associated > Plants > Roots > Unclassified | place...
TGATAGTTCAAGCAAATCCGGCCAAACACCGCTCTCGTGGGCTGCCAGGAATGGCCATGAGGGAATAGTGGAGCTACTGTTGGGGCGAAAAGAGGTCAACCCCGACACACCAGACACGGAGTATGGCCAAACACCGCTCTCGTGGGCTGCCGAGAAGGGCCATGAGGGAATAGTGAAGCTACTGTTGGGGCGGAAAGACGTCAACCCTGATAGTTCAAGCAAATCCGGCCAAACACCGCTCTCGCGGGCTGCCGAGAATGGCCATGAGGGAATAGTGAAATTACTATTGGAGCGGAAAGATGTCAACCCCAGTTGTCCCAGTAAGCTCGGGGAAACACCGCTCGCACTTGCCACCACAAACGGGCACAATAGAGTCGCAAAGCTTCTACAGGACCGACATCCCCCACCGTGATTTACTTCCCCCGCCTTTTCCCCTAGTGTTTATCTTCTTTCCTTCTAAAAATTACTGTTTGTTGGTATACGTGAGACCCCGTGAATGAGTTTTTTTGCAGTCTGCTCTTAGACGTTTTTTTCTTCCCGAGCATTCTTCTGGCGTCCCTGGGGATTAATTTACAGGTTTCTTTAATAGGTCAACCTTTCACTCACTCCCTGTCAATCACACTCTTCGGCTCAATAATGGAATAGATTTAAGTTTAGATAGAGGGTATATCCGGAGTTTATTTTGGGTGGTGGTGCCTCTGTTTTTTACAGTACGATAGCTCCTTATTTATTTATTTCTTATTCGAATGGAGTGGAATTGATTGGAATGTAATTGTTTATTTGAATATTTTTTCGGATGCGCTGATTGTCAGCTCACTCGAGGGGATTGATACTTTGTAGTGCGGAGGCCAGGTAGTGGCGGTGCGATATCACGAAAGCCTTTAAAATATAAGGATGCACTTGCGGAGGACTGACTTCTTTCTGGAGCGATCTCATATCTTGTCCTTTGAATTATACTAAAAATATGTCTCTAATTATTGCAGTTATCAAAGATAGTTTAGTCAAAACCAACCCACGTATCTCACAGAATAACAGCATCCGGGAGATATTCTAATCGCACCCATCGTGTAGTTTCAATGAAAGCATATACACAGTTTTAGTGTTTTCCCGTCTCTCATATATAGCCTAGTAACAAGAACTGTCTAGCAATCACGGCAGTTGGTGGAGTGGAATGAGCGGCGGGGAAAAAGCCCCCCACAAGCCGAGAATTGAGGTAGGTCTAAGAAGCCCTAGGAACCATAGAACGGGTAAAGTTCCCGTTATAGGAGAGGCACTTCAGCAGGGTGTAGTGGGCGGGTCGCATGGTAGACAAGGGCTTATTGACGGTGATGAGCCAGAGTGCGCATGGTAGGTGCGGTAGTTTTTCTACCGCAGTGATATAAGGCTGCTGCGCGAGCGCCCCTTAGACCATTCCCTTTCTCCACCCCGTCGAGCTTCTCCATTGAAGAGTAATGTCCCCCAGGAGGGCACCAAAGTTTGGACGGACGAGAAGGAAACCGGACACTAGCGTCAGTAACCTACGCCCAGGACTTGTATTGGCGACGTATTCAACATCGCCGCCCACATTTCTGCGATCTCCTCCGGAATGATTCTCACAATACCTGCCAGCAGTCCGTTTCCTATTTCATGAGGATCAGTGCAACCATCCAACCTCGCCTCCGGATAACTTCCAATATCCGTAGCAGTAGGACTGGAAGGCATCCTAACCACGGCACTAAAACCTGACACGATTTTATCATCGATATGCGGTCCTCGAGTAGGGGATACTCGTGAGTTTGGTGACGCTCAGACGATATCCGGTAGTGACTTCCGGGGTTCGGGTCGGGAGTGGGGGGGGGGGTTACTCTAAAGCGTCGACACATAAATTCCCAGGGCAATAATGTAATAAGCTTCTTCCGAATTTCTAACATATCGGGAAGTAGGAGACCTCACCTGTCAAATTCTTTTTGGCCTTCTGAGAATCCTCCTGTATGTGGCGTGGGATTCCTCTTCTGTTGGACAGTTGCTTGAGTATGCCGCCCCGCTTGCTGGCTGTGGACCGTTCCTGCTAGGGAATGAAATCGCAGTTTAGTCCCACAACGAAAGTGTCTTTTCCCTAGCCTGATCGCACTGACTACCTATCCAGGGAAATACTATTTACTAATCTTTAGCGACATCTGCATCGCATTCCCCCAAACAAGAGTCCTTACCTGAACGCGCTTTCCCTACCCCCGGATTCCTCTGATGAAACAACACTAGCTCAACTCAACCATCTTCCGCATCGTCAGATTCTCAGAAACTGCTAGCCCATAGTATCCGGTTTCCCACTCCCGGAGGTTAGTCGGCTGGCTTGCATTTGTACCGTTGCTGTGGCCCGAGTAGCAATAGCTGCCGCAGGATTTGATGTGGTCCCGGCACCTCCTTCCGTGCCGAAGTTGACGATACCATTGCGAGTCAATACCGTTCAACGTGTTTAAATACCCGTATTCTGCTGCTCACGGAATCTGAACCCCCTCCTCCGTCAGGGTTGGATCGGAATTCTGTGGAGTGAGACTTCTGTCGAAGGACAATGAAATCATTTAGAATTGAAGAAAGAGGGCGGGGTAACTCGTGAGGCTCTGGGGTTGCACAAGTTTGTGCCAGCCAAATCATTACTCGAGTACAGATCCAGTCGCACCCCGCTATTGGAGCCCTTTATTCGAGCAACCTGGCTATTACGAACTAATCCTTGGGGAATTTGCATCCCTGCTCTCATACCAATTTTCTTCTCTCTAAGGAATTTCTTCCAAAACCTCCCTACAACGAACAAAAAATCCTGAACCCCTGACGTTTCTTATAGCGGGATGCGACTGTAACCGTTAAGAAGCACTTAGACACTCGCTAGAATAGACGCCAACGCGTGTCCGCAAATCGATTCTCACTCCCGACAAGCTTTTGATCTCGAAGAAATAAAGTTAGCCTGTATTACACCAAATTTTTGGGTAAAAGAATCTCATTTACCTGTATTGCATCGGGCATACGTAATTCTAGTATAAAGTGATCCCAGGGGATATCTATTCACGATCCATAACTCGAATACTCGAGAAGTGAGATAAACCGTGGAGGGGGAATGTACGAGTACTGTAACCCCCCACTTCGCCTTTTTTTAAGCTGCAGAAGGAACCAGAGGCTGAAGTCCTGCACGCAAGCCACTTAGTAGCCACAAGGATTACACACTTCTCCTACCGCAAGAACTCCAATAATTGAACCGTGTGCTATGTCGTTGGAGTTGCCTCCTCTGGTAAGGTCTGGTATTTTTTTGTTTTTTTATGGCTCCCAGAGGTGCTGAGCAGCTGGTTTTTTGCTGTGTTTTTCGCCCCTATTCTAGAGTAGGGAATTCCCAACGACATAGCACACGGTTCAATTATTCGAGTTTTTGCCGTATATCCCCACTAGCACAGTGCTCAAAGAGGGCTCGCTTTTTTCTTTCCTCCCATCAGCCCAAGTCACTGGTTCACCTAACCAGGGATCTAGACAATATTCTCACCCCTGGTGCTTGAAATGCTATCTCCCGTATCTGCAGGGAACAAAACAGAATTCTCCTTTCGATTTTTGATTTTTTACATCTCTATAAAATCTAACAAATGGAATGACCATGGTGGATTACACCATAATATCCTCCATTGCAGTGAGCCTTTTAACAGATATTTATAACAATACTACAGTCCACTGAAATTCTAGCCTATCCAAGGTTAATCCCGAGAACGAAGGATGAGACAGAAAAGCTCGGTAATGTCTCGATAGATCTACCGTACTCGAGGGTCGCTTAATTGTTTCGCTCCAAGTTCCCACCACAGCTCGGCCATGGATCAGAAGAAAAATTTCGCTATTAGGACCGACAGTATACTGCCCACCCAACTTCAAAGAAAAAAAGGAAAAAAAATCTTTCTTCATAGGCACTAACCTTGCAGGAGTAACGCCATCTTCATCCCCTGAATCCCATTCTAGTAAGACATGATATGATGGCTTTGCTGGCCTCTTCTGTATCCTTTTTCAAAAAAAAGTGCGCAGTTCGATTGACAATGTGACTAGGCCTGTATTAAGAACAATGAAAGAAGGCAATTGTCGGAGTAGAGGTAGTGGTCTCACCTAAAAATAAAAATAAAAAGTCTTTCCTAGGCCTTTACCTATTAGGGTATTATACTAGGACACTACAGGTTGCCATGAGCTAAGCGCAGTTCTAAACTCCGCTCCAATCGTGTAGGTAATGGTCCAGGACAGAATCTTTTTTTTGGGCGAGTAATACTAACATGTCTTGGCTCGGTATCGTGTGATCTTTGGGGTCGCAGGGGTTTATGCTATTGCTATTCGGGGATGGATGTCTAGTTCCAGAATGTGGCTGGCTGTTACTCGGTATAGGCTGAGCATTGCAGTAAGTGAACGGACGTAGCCCAGGAAGACTTGTTTCCATGGGCATTTAGTTTGTCGGGCTAAGAGATTTTCTTCCACTCTTCTATTTGTCCGTGGACAAAATTAACCGCGGATCAGCGATCCGTCGCAACGCACCCCTCCTTATCACCCTGCGCTTTCAACACCATTTAAAGAACTTTATCTAACTCAAAGATTAATTTCTACTATGTATTCTACCCTATACTTATATCTCAGATTATTTTTCTTGGTTTTAGTAATTGCTGTGTTGGTGGGGGGGTGTTGCAGTCATAGCTTATGTTTTTCCCTCTTGGTTGATCCGCGGTTAATTTTGTCCACAGACCATATCTTAGCATCCGGGGGGGGAGCAGCAACGGCAAATCGCTTGCCTTCCAATGGGTTTGGGCGGCAAGCTTGCATCAGGCAGGATGCATTACAAGAATACAAGTACTAGTACTCGTAATTTTCTGACGTTTGTAAACACGACTGCTATTGCATACGGGCAAAAAATTGCCCGGAGCCGCAATATTTTGGTGGCATGCAATAGCGGTCGTGTTTACAGACGTCGGGAAATTACGAGTACCGATAGCAGGGCAACCCACTGTAAACTTGCCAGACGCCATTGGCTCGGCAATTAGGGAGCATAACTTACCTCTATTTTAGATCGCGACGGGGATGCAAAGCCAGCTGGCGAGAAGCTTCGTGCAATGGGAATTGTATTGTGCGTAGACAAAATCAACCGATCAGCCGGGTGAGCTCACCCCCCCTACAAAAATCATTGCCTCTCAACAAGCACCTCATAATACCTTCTCTTTTTTTATCAAGGCTGATGGATGGTATACATCGTGCTCCTGGGAAATCTCACCTTTTTGCGCAATACCTAGAGAAGCACATCTTTGTGTTTAGGCACCCAATTACGGGTAGAGCATATATATTGAGACCTGATTGGAGGCAAAGAGTGTCTTAACCTTCTATACCGGTACGGTAGTGGGGCAGGCCGGGTCTTGTTTTCCTTTCCTGCCCAACAAACAGAGAGGGATGCAAGAGTCTGTTCAAGGGATTTTTTGATTTTTTGGATACACTGATTGCTGTCATAGACTATACTCGAGTACAGAGAGGTCTATTTGATATTTTGTGACAAGGAGGAGCAGGTGGTGGTGATGGGGTCGGTGTAAGATCGTGAAAGACATCCCGAAATAGGACAGTCCAATTGCAGAGAAGGACGGACTTCTCTTTGGATCGACCAGGTGTCTTGTGTTTTCGAATCACAGCTCCGATACGCCTACTAATTCCTCAAGCTGCAACAAGCAAAGATGGTCAGCACTGCCGGCAGTGACAACACAGCACAAGATATTAATTTTCCTCTTCCACCAGGGACCGCTTGGGATTTCTGCACACGGCTGCCCGCAATTGTGCTGCTTTCACAGATAGTGTGCCATTAGCGGGCGCATTATTTGGAACAGGCCTTCGCCCGCCAGGCCTGAAAAATAACCATCCCCCCCGCTCATCCTCCTTTCCAGGAAACCATATCAACTAGCTCTCCCGGGCATAATTACCGAGAACCAATTCTCTACAATCGTCGAAACTGTTAAAAATCCAAAATGTCTCAACCGAACACCGACGAAGATATCTACTCCTCCAGTGATCATCACTATTTTAATAATACCAACTGCTTCAATACAGACAATTCTGTCAACAATGTGTGGAATCATTGCACAATCGCCGAGGAGGATTCCGGGATTTTGGAATGGCTATCCCCACTTGAGCCGCAGACACGGCACTACGATATCAGAACCCGAAGAGTTGAGAAGGTGGGAGACTGGCTCTTACAAACTGAGGAATATCGAAATTGGTTGGGTGGTTCTAGCAGCGATGGACTCGGTAGTCCAGCCTTGTTTTGTTACGGAGGTCCGGGGGTTGGCAAGACCTACATTAGGTAAGGCAGAAGATGTTCGAAGAAAGAGATGTATTGCTAATAGATTGTGATGCTAGCTCGCTGGTGATAGATTCATTATGCGAGCAGGCAGTGGAAGAGAACTCTGGTGTTGCGTGCTTCTACTTCGACTTCGCCGTTAAGGAGGAGCAATCCCTAGAGGCAATTTTGGGCTTGGTGCTGAAACACATTGTTGGTGGACTGGACAAGGTTCCGGAAAACATACTCAAAGCTTTTAGAAACGGAAGGATGGTTATTGGTGGCCAGAAGCTACAGCTCAAGCAGATTGTAGGGTTCTTGCAGGATATCACGTTCGCGCGACGCACATATATATGCATGGACGCCCTCGACGAGTATCCGGCAGAACATCGGGGGAAGCTTCTCGACCTACTCACCCAAGTTCTCCAAAAGGCCCCCGGCGCTCGACTATTTCTGACTGGGAGACCGAATATCCGGGATGAGGTTGACGAGCATCTTGCTGGGAGGGCGGTGGCAAGATCAATAACATCCACCAAGAATGATATCATCACATTCCTCCAAGCGAAGCTGGGGGGGGATACGATGAAACATGCGATGGACGAGGGTTTAGAGGAGGAAATTATCCAGAATCTTCCCAACATAGTTTCTGAAATGTAAGTACAAAGGGAATACTCGCAAAATTTCCTAAAGCTGTGTGCTAAATGATATTGCATCTAGATTCCTGCTTGTCTTCATAGGCATCGAGACAATTCTACAAGAAACAACAAGATATCGAAGGAGACAAAGGCTGAGAGAAATGCAGGATGGCTTAGGCTTGGGGGGCGCATACGGGACAATGCTAGACAAAATAAAGGCTCAGGGTGGGGAAAGGGCAAGGCTCGGGATGGCCGCTCTGATGTGGATCTCCCATTCGAGGCGGCCATTACAGGTGGATGAACTATGTTACGCCATAGCAATCCGGATAGGGTCAGACCATCTCGATAACGATGAAATCCTGCCAATATCGACCTGGTTAAGCTATTGTCAAGGACTTGTCACTGTGGATAAAGGTACCTCGACTGTTAGGTTGATCCATTTTTCCCTCCAAGAGTATCTTGGCACACATCCCGACGTCTTCGACAAAGCCCACTCGACGATGGCGGAAACTTGTCTGACGTATCTCAACTTCCAGAGTCTCAAGCATCTTTCAGCCGATTCCCACCCTCACCTCCGAGACATACCATTCCTTGAATATTCTTCTCTATATTGGGGAACCCACATGCGAATAGAGCTCTCAGATCGCGCAAAGACATTTGCGGTCGAGCTTCTTGGGGAATGGGATAGTCACATATCTGTCGAATCCCTGTTCAGGTCGGCTAGGTACAAGTTTCACCTTCCCTATGACAGAAGGCATCCTGAGCCGTTTCCTGCGCTGCACTGTATCTCCTACTTAGGCATCGCCGAGGTCGCGGAAACTTTGATTCAGATGAACAGATGGGATGTAAACCAGAGAGGAGATGCGGGTATGACGCCACTCATATGGGCTGCAATCTGTGGGAATGAAAAGGTAGTGGAGTTGCTTTTACGGCAGGAGGATATCCAACCTGACATGGCGGACAATATTGGTGGCCGAACAGCACTGTCATGGGCCGCGGGAAACGGACATGAAGCAGTGGTGAGGTTATTTCTTGGGCCGCAATTTGTCAATCCTGGTCGCATAGGTCGGCTATGGGGAGCACCGCGGGTAGCGGGTAAACTGTTTAAACGGCGATATGTCAACCCCAACGCTCGGGACAGGAGCTTTCGCCGAACACCGCTCTCGTGGGCTGCCGAGAATGGACATGAGGGAATAGTGAGATTACTGTTGGGGCGGAAAGTGTTGGAGATTGACGATTTTAGGCTGCTTACCACATATATACTTTCGTTCCTGCATGAGACGAAACGCAACTAGCATATAGCCAAACAGACGGTTGCTTTGATAGCGTTCCACCACTGTTAGCTTCACATCGTCCTACACCGCGATCCTGCATAAGGGATGCAACGAGATCAAAAAACCAATCCTCCTCAAATGAAACGCGAACACAATAGCCGAACATCCAAGATACCCTCGGCCATGAACTCAATCCGAGGCATACAGCGTAACTCTACCCTCGGCCAAAAGCTTCAACCTCGGATATGTTGCGGTAAAGCAAAACAGAAGGATGATCTAGAGATGGAAAGTGGGAGAACAGACCGGTATGCGCAGGAAGCATGCCAGCTGGGAAGGGTTTCTGTTGATTAGCATATAAGGCAGCCTGTTCTTCCCTTTGCTCGTTGTTTCATTATCTTATTGCATTTTTCTATCACGGTTCTACGGTTATCTCTTGTCTTCTCAAAAGTCATTCGTTATTGTACACGATTTCTTTATATTTTGATTACTCTTTGATATTTCTCTTCTATCACCGCTGTTCGTATCAATACAAGTTTTGTGCCATTCGGTAACTTCGGATTGGATCCACTGCGCCTGACCAGTTATAAATTGTTCAAAAGAAAGAAGTCAACCCTGATAGTTCAAGCAAATACGGCCGAACACCCCTCTCGTGGGCTGCCGGGAATGGCCATGAGGGAGTAGTGAAGCAACTGTTAAGGAGGAAGGACGTCAACCCTGACAGTTCAAGCAAATCCGGCCAAACACCGCTCTTCTGGGCTGCCGAGAATGGCCATGAAGGAATAGTGAAGCTACTGTCGGGGCGGAACGAGGCCAACCCTAATTGTTCTAGTGAGGCCGAGGAAAGACCACTCTCACTAGCGACCAATTACGAGCACGCTAGAGTCGCATATTTACAAGCACTACAGGACCCCACCTAGCCCGTAATTCACTCCCGGCCTTGTCCCCTAGTCTTTATTTTCTTTACTTCTAGAAATTGCTGTTTGTTGGTATACCTGAGGTCACGTGAATGAGTTTTTTGTAGTCTGCTCTTAGACGTTTTCTTCTTCTTTCGTATCCTTTTGTCATCCTTGGGATTAATTTACATGTTTCTTTGATAAGGTCAACCTTTCCCTCACTCCCAGTCAATCACGCTCTTCCGCTCAATAATAATAGAATAGATTTAAGTTTTGGTTGAGGGTATATCAGGAGTTTTGTTTTCGGTGGTGTCTCGGTCTTTTGTACAGTTCTATAGCTCTTTGTTTCTTCTTTTCTTATTCGCATGGAGCGGAATGGATCGAAATGTAATTGTTAGACATTTTTTCGGATGCAGTGATTGTCGGCTCACTCGGGGGGTAATTGAAGGGGTTGATATTTTGTAGTGTGGAGGCCAGGTGGTGGCGGTTCGATATCACGAAGGCCTTTTAAAATATAAGGATGCACTTCCGGAGGACTGACCTTTTTCTGGAGCGATTACATATCTTGTCTCTTGAATTATGCCAAAAATATGCCTCTAATTATTGGGGTTATCAAAGATAGTTTAGTCAACACCAACCCACGTATCCCACACAATAACAGCATCCAGGAGGTATTCTAATCCCACTCATCGTGTAGTTTGAATGCCATAATTTACATAGCTTTGGTGTTTTCCCGTCTCTCATATATAGGCTAGTAACAAGAATTATCTAGCGATCAGGGCAGTTGGTGGAGTGGAATGGGCAGCGGGAAAAAAGCCCCCCACAGGGAGAGTATTGGGGTAGGTCTCAGAAGCCCCAGCAACCATAGAACGGGTAAAGTTCTCGTTATAGGAGAGGCACTCCAGCAGAGTGTAGTGGGCGGGTCGCACGTAGACAAGGACTTATCGACGGTGATGAGACAGAGTGGGCATTCTAGCAGTCTTGCTACAGCAGGGATATAAGATTGCTGGGCGAGCGCCCCCTCCGACCATGCCCATCCCGTCGAATTCCCTTCTTCTCCATTGCCGAGTAATTTCGCTCAGGAGGGTATCAAAGTTTGGATGGACGAGAAAGAAACCGGACACTAGCGTCAGTAACATACACCTAGGACTTGTATTGGCGATGTATTCAAAATCGCCGCCTATATTTTGGCGATCTCCTCTGGAATGATTCTCACAATATCTACCAGCAGGCCGTTCCCATTGAATTAGGATCAGTGCAACAATCCAACCTCGCCTCCGGATAACCCCCAATATCCATAGGAGCAGGACTGTGAGGCATCCTAACCACGGGACCAAAACCTCTCACGATTTTATCATTGATATGCGGTCCTCGGGCAGGGGATACTCGGGTGTTTGGTGACGCTGAGACGATATATGGTAGTGACTTCGGGCGCTCGGGTCGGGAGTTGGGGGATTGCTCTAAAGGGTCGACTCATATAAATACCTAGGGCGATAATGAAATAATCTTCTTCAGAATTTCTAACGTATCGGGGAGTAGGAAACCTCACCCGTCAAACTCTTTTTGACCTTCTATGAATCCTCCTGCATGGCGCGGGATTCTCGTCCTGTTGGTAAGTCGCTTGAGTATGCCGCCCCGCTTGCTGAAGGTGTACCGTTCCTGCTAGGGGAAGAAACCGCAGTTTAGTCCCACGACGGCAGTGTATTTTCCCTCGCCGGATCGCACTGACTACCTATCCAGGGAAATACTATTTACTAATCTTTAGCGACATCTGCATGGCATTTCTCCAAACAAGAGTCGTTACCTGAACAAGCTTTCCCTACCCCCGGATTCCGATGATGAAACAACACTAGCTCAACTCAACCATTTTCCGCATCATCAAATTTTCAGAACCTACTAGCCCATAGTATCCGGTTTCCCACTCCCGCAGGCTAGTCGGCTGGCTTGCATTGGTGCCGTTGCTGTGGTCCGGATAGCGATAGCTGTGGAGAATTTGATGCCCTCCCGGCACCTTCTTCTGTTCCTAAATTGACGATAACATTGCGCAAGTCAATACCGTTCAACGTGTTGAAATTACCCGTATTCTGCTGCTCCCGGAATCTAAACCCCATCCTGCGCCAGAGTTGGGTAGGAATTCTGTGTTGTGAGACTTCTGTCGAAGGACGATGAAATCATTTAGAACTGAAGAAAGAGGGTTGGATAACTCATGAGGCTCTAGGGTTGCACTAGTTTGCGCCAGGCCAATCATCACAGATACATTCGCGTCCCGCTATAATGGAACTCTTTCTATACGAGCAACCTCGCTATTAGGAACGAATCCTTGGGGAATTTGTGCCCCTGCTCTCATACAAATTCTCTTCGCAATAAATAATTTATTCTAAAACCTCCCTTTAACGAACAAAACATCCTGAACTCTTGACGTTCCTTATAGCGGGGTGCAACTGACTGGAATGCTGAGGAAGCACTTGGGCACTCGCTAGAATAGACGCCAATGCGTGTCTACAAATTGATTCCCCCTCCCGACCAGCCTTTGATCTCGAAGGAATAAAGTTAGCCCAAAGTTTTGAGTGCAAAATATCCTTTACCTGCATTGAATCGGGCATACGTAATTTCAGTATAAAGTGATCCCAGGGGATATCCATTCACAATACATAACTCGAATACTCGAGTAGTGAGATAAGCGGTAGGGGGGAATGTAACCCCCCGCTTCGATTTCTTTAAGCCGCAGAAGGGACAGAGGCTGAAGTCCTGCACGCAAGCCACTAGTAGCCATATCGCCACTACAGTTATCACAGTGCTTAAAGAGATCACGCTCTTTTCTCCCCTCCCATCAGCCCAAGTCACTGATTCACCTAACTAGGGATCTAGACAATATTAATGTTCTCACTCCTGGTGCCTGAAACCCTATATCTCCTATCCGCATGGGACAAAACAGAATTCTCCTTAAGCCTTCTGATTTTTTACACCTCTATAAAATATAACAAATGGAGTAACCATGATGGATTACACCATGATATCCTCAATTGTAGTGAACCTTTGACGAGATATTTTATGACCATACAGCAGCCCACTGAAAGTCTAGCTTATCCAAGGCTAATCCGGAGAAAGGGGGATGAGGCAGAAAAACTCGGTAATTTCTCGATAGATAAACTGTACTCCAGGGTCGCTTAATTGTTTCGCTTTAGTTACCACGACAGCTCAGACAGGGATCAGCAGAAAAACTTCGCTACAGTAAGACTGAAGGTATTCTGCGCATGTAACTTCAAAAAAGAAAAAAAGGGAAAAGGGAAAATCCTCCTTCGTAGGCACCTACTCGGCAAGAGTAACGCCATCTTCACCCCCTGTATTCCATTCTAGAACGACAGGATGGCTTTGCTGGCCTCTTCTGTATCCTGTTTCAAAAAAATGCCCAGCTCGATTGACAATGTTACTAGACTTGTATTAAGAACAATGGAAGAAGCCAATTGTCCGAGGAGAGGTAGTGGGCTCGCCCAAAAAAAAGTCTCTCCCGGGATGCTACCCAACCAGAGTCTTATTGCCGTTGGCACTACTCGTTGCCATGAGGTAAGCGCAGTTCTAAACTCCGCTCCATCCGTTTAGGTAAAGGTCGGGGACAGACTCTTTTCTGGGCGAGTAAAGCCAACATGTCTTGGCTCGGTATTGTGAGATCTTGGGGATTCATTCTATTGCTATTCGGGGATGGATGTCTAGTTTCACAGAGTGCCTGGCTGTTATGTTGAGTAATAAAGTCGCACCTGGCTATAACAAACACAAAAAACAAGACCCTCAATGTTCACTATAGCCAGAGATTCATGATAGTAAAGATGACTAAGTGGTCTTGGCTAAAGTGAGTAAATCTTTCTCCATTTGTTTGCCCAAGCATCAATCACAGACGAAGAAAAGTATACTAGAGAGTTTGCGCATGGGGACCCAGGTGGCGGTTAATAGGAAATGGACCTAGGTCTAAGAATGAGTTTGCGCAATAGGTGTGGGTAGCTCGGTAGCTGGAAGATGGTGATTCAATAACATACAGTCGGGTAATATCGCATTGCCCCCAAATTTGTTCCTTGGATTCCCGGCTATACAAGTGGGGTACTACTCATACTGACTGGAATAGGACAGTTAATAATCTACTACTGAATGCCCAATACTATCATCAGTAAAATCTTTTAATAAAATGTAAAAAGAGAGTTGTGTTGTTGCTGATTTGTTGTTCTGCAGTGATCAGATTCTTCAAAATATAAACGCCAAAGGCACAATCTATTCTATGTGGATAATACTGCTCAAGTGCGAGGGGGATTGCGTGGCACACTAAGCGAGGAGGAATGTGTAGTATGAGAGCAGATTGGTAGAAGTGCTGATTCTTATTCTTCTAAGCGAGGTGGGCGGTAGCAACCATATTTATACAAAAGTGCATGCCCATATAAGCGATAGAAATATAGGGAAAACAATGTAAGGAACATAAGTGCGAACATGTTTGACCCTGAAAGCCTTCCAAGTAAATCCCAAATAATATGCGTGAATCCATGAGGTAGTGAGGAGATTATTAGAAATATCATTACCAAGAGTGGTGCATAAGAGATGCATAAACAACCGTAAAATCCTGAACACCTGATAGGAAAGCACATGTTAAATCCCCAGATATAACGCTAAAATAAACAATAAAACACAATAATATAGGTCTTAGCTGTAGTAATGTAAGCGGTAGACAGGCATAGATAAAACTGTAACGGGGGCACCCTATAGAGAGGTGAACTCTAAGGTTGCGACTGCACCAAACACTCAAAGTAGAAGATAAAGATGAGATAAAATAATTAAAAGAATTAAAAGGTAAAACTTAATATCGTTAAGCTGAAAGCTTCACTCAATAAGTTCTCTCGAGGACAGTTGGTTATCGAAGTAGAATGCCAAACGCTTAAACTTAAGTAGATATCAGATTTAAGCCTTTGACATTCACCACTATTCCGACCTTGTGCAAGTACCCTGTCCTGCTCAGGGTTTGTCCGAGGTCTACCCTCCATCAGGATTTATCCTGCCGGAAGTGTCGGACCAACTCGGGTACACTTAACTCCGTCAATAGCATATGCGTTTCTGCAATGCATCTCCAATACAACCACAGGTAGAAAAACTCTTCCTATCAAAGTCATACCAGTGGCTAACTATTATAACAACAACCAGAGTCAATACCTAGGTGGTGGACTCACTGGCCCAGTGGCAGTTTCGTCTATACAAGCTATGCAGTCCATCTTTTAATCTACTCGACTATCCAATGTGATAAATTGACATGCAAGCTCCCCCAGTGAGATGTAGCCGATGGTTAGCTAAGTGGGCGCTACCCATAGCCAGCCTCTCGGGACATACTCTACCGTAATAAGACTCATACCTCTAGAGTCCAATAACAACCCATAGTAATGCTACAAATCAAGGGAAGAAGGTCCGGGCTGGTTACTGAGGTATTTGTCTTGAAAGCTCCCTGGCCTTCTGAGACTACCTGAGTACCACTAGGAAGACTACCCTACTACCGGTAGGTTAGAATAGACTCCTAGGTGCCCAAGAGACCATATATGGGCGACCTCCATTTTGGCGGTTACCCATACTCCCCTTATATATCCTGCGAACGACATTCAGTCGGACGGACGGCGACGACGTATACAGTGTTACGGCTGCCACTCCAATGACCTCTTTTTACTAGCAAATGAGCAACTATACAGCCGTCTGCCTATGACGCGCCGTCCCAACGCTGGGGCCAGAGGGGGGTGTTAGTAAAACCCGCCTAAGTTCAATAGCATGTTCGGGCCACTCTTACTCAAGCGTGGGGCCTCCCCGTGCAGATGAGTGTGTGCCTTTGAACATCTAAGAGCCTATAGAATGTGAGGCAATTGACCTCTAAGTTCTTGGATGACTTTGCTGGTGAAGGTAGGGTAACTTGGACCTCATAGTAGGGTAACTGGGGTCTATGGGCATAATGGCCAAATTCCCAAGGTAGGGTAACTTTGCCCTCTTATTCCTTTAACCGCTTCGACAGCCCTCTAGTCGACTACAAAAGTCGTCTCGGAGTGTCGTGTAACGTTCCCATAAATTTCTTGACTTTATGCGAACTTACTCCCGAAAGGTTACCCTGCCTCCTAAAGTACCCAAGGCTACTCACTATCCCCTAGGCAGTGTCCTAGGTTAACCGGCTGTTTATATACTAAGTATATGAGACTATACCACCTCTGGTTACCAATTGGTATACTATTTGGGCTAAGGTGGTAGTTATTGTAGCTACCTATTGTAGGGTCATTACAAAAACACAAACTAAGTAAAGAAATACACAGTAGTGTTATGAAATATACTAGAAAATATACAGAAAGTTTCAACACTTCGCAACATTATCTACAGCCCAATAAACCAACCATCCGTTCATTGGCGGGTTTCGCTAAGATTTTGGTGCAGATGTCGGCAAGAGTGTTAATTGACTCAACCTTAAGAAGAACGAACAAGTTGTCTTCTAGAGCTTCGCAGGTAATAAAGAAGTCCACAGCGATGTCCTTCGTTCGAACTTAATCTGAGGGTTGACGGCTAAGAGATTTGCACCGGTATTAATGGCGTGCATAGCGATATGAACATGAAGTCGAAGGTCCGCGAGGCCTTTAAGAAGCCATTGGATAGGGCGAGTACCATAAGATATAGCAACAAATTCTGCTTCTGTAGTTCATTTGGCGACGGACGCTTGTTTCTTCGAGAGCCAGGAGATACAACAGTTATTGAATTAAACAATGTAACCGGAGGTAGATCTTCTGGTATCGAGACAGCCAGCAAAGTCAGGGTCAACATAGACATCCATAGTGTTTGTTGTTGTGTATGGGTAAAATAGGCCTAGGTTTCGCGTTCCGTTAACATATCTAAAGACGTGTTTAGCAGCCTTTATATGTTCTTCGTTAGGGCAAGAGGAAAAGTGTGCGAGAAATGAAATTGTATACGCGAGATCGGGTCTTGTGCCGGTAACAAGGTACATTAGAGGGCCTATCCTCAATTGGTAAAGGGTAACTTGGTCTTTTCGTGGTTCCGTAGTCCCTTTCGTGAGTGGAATGCCTTTTGGTAAGGGGATGGATACCTGATTCGAGTATTCCATTCCAAATCGAGAGAGGATAGTACCGATGTAAAGTGCCTGGGTGAGAGCAATACCATTTGATGTATACGTAATATGTAGGCCGAGTAGAAATGATACTTCCCCAAGGTCTGAAATCTCAAATGCCATTTTCAGATCTTTGATGAGAGTAGTCAGGTGGGGGATACCAGCCAAATATATTGCAATGTCGTCCACGTAAAGTGAAATGTAGCAGTCGCACATGTTGTGGATAAACATGGATAGGTCTTGGTGTGATGCGGTGAAATCTTTGGAGGTCAAGAATTTAGCGAAGAGAGCATACCATTCGTTCGCAGATTGCTTAAGTCCATATATGCATCGGTTAAGATTTCATACATTATCTCCGTCACTGAACCCTCATGGCGGTCGCATGTAAACTTCTTCTTTCAATTTACTCTAAAGGAAACCGGATTTGACGTCAAATTGACGCGGTCGCCATTTGTTTCAGGCACATATCGCAAGGAGTAGTCGGAGTGATTCATAACGAATGACAGGGGCAAAGGTATCTTTGAAGTGGAAGCCAGGTGTAACCAGTACAGGTTACCAGTTTAGCTATGGATTTGTTTTGTGTATTGTTTCAAGATACGAGCTCAGGAAGACTTGTATACCTTGTTAGTTTATGTTATGTTTTGTTTTAGGATACGAGCTCAGGAGACTCGTAAGCCTTGTTATTTGATACTTGTATTGTTTCAGGATACGAACTCCGGAAGTTCGAAAGACTGGTTTATTGTTTGATTGTTTATGGGTTACGTATCGTTTGATGCCTTAAGATTTGGATATGATTGATGTGAGATGGATTATCGCAAGTGTATTTAAAGACCTGTATCTCTCCGGACTTAGAGAGATCAGACTTCGACAGACAGAGTTTTCAATATACTTGGTTGAACAGTTATCTTCTATTCAGTTCGGTTCGAGAATCTTTGAGCTTCACACTGGCCTAAGGTACTTGGTCTTCTCTTAGTAGAATCGATAAAGTAATAGAGTCTATTCAATTACTTGTTGGCGTCTCCGGTACTTGATCTTGTTTTCTACCACCGGTTTGGTTAGAGTCAATACCGATATCCCTTTGCAAGACCACTACCCCTAGGGAGCGGTTACACCAGGGGCTTGAGAAAATCCCTGTGCAACCGGGCTCTTGCTCGAAATCTTTCCAAAGTACCATCAGCATTCTTTTTGTTTTTGAATACCCACTTACTACCGACAATATTCTGTCCTATTAGTTTATTGACCATGTCAAAGGATTTATTCTTCTTTAGTGCATTGATCTCATCGTTCATAGCCGAGGTCCATTGTTCCTTAAGTGAGGTATTTACAGCTTGGCGATAGGTGGTGGGGTTCACGTCGGGAATAATGCTAGTCACAAGTTGAACTCGATGACCGAGTTGCTTTTTATGGCTTGTTTGCAGTTTTGCTGAGATCCTTACAGAACGCCTTGAAGGTCCCGACATTTCCACTTATGGTTCCACAGACGTATGTTGCTGTTGGACCTGCACCAGAGGTGAGGGTAGAGTAACCAATTGTTCTGGTATTTCCGGAAAGGAATCCTCGAGTGAACTGAATTCCTTAGAAGGCTCCATGGAAGAGAATTACTTCGATGTTGGTTGTATAATTTGTCCACTCCGGTCCTGGTCATTAGGCTTTTCAACCGGAGCTGTAGCTATTGGATGGGATATGGGGTACACAGTAGCTTAGGATTCCTCGGCAAGGAGGGGTTCCAGGGTCGTTCCAAGCGGTGTTATTGTCTTGGTTGTCCAATGTATTTGTCGAGTTTCTGTTACCTTATGCTGCGAAGGCATGTAGATCCAATATATCTTATCGGAAGAGGTATAACCGATGAGATATCCTTCGATCGCCCAGGGCATCACTTTCGTTCCTGCTAGTCTTTTCTCCTCTTGTAGGTGAACCAAGCATTAGGTCATGTAGGGGCGGAGATGCTTGATTGATGGTTTCTTGTTGTAGCGAGATTCATTGGGCATCGATTTTCCTATGTATTGGTTTGGGAGTCTATTCTGAAGGTAGACGGAGCTTGCAATAGCTTCAGCCCACAAAGCGAGAGGCAAGCCAGTCAACATAGAGTGCGCAGCAGTAATTATGGTTCGATTGTATCATTCGGCAACACCATTTGATTCATGTGAGTATGCAGGGGAGAGGTCATGTACTAGGCCTGGTTTGTCTAAAAGTGTTAACATGGTGGCATTGACGTATTCTCCTCCATTATCAGTTCTGAATCATTTGATGGTAGTGTTATCTTGTGTGTGGCGAGCATAGATGAAACTGGTAAATACTTGAACAGTATAGCATTTAGCATGAATGGGATAAATCCAAGCATATCTAGTACAGTCATCTATGAATGTAACATAGTAATTAGATTGACCGAAGGATGTCTTTGAAAAGTTTCCGCCAAGGTTGGAGTGAAATAACTCGAATGGAGTATGACAGCGTGTCTTAGGTGTTGATGAAGGCTTGCGCTTAGTGCTTTTGGATGTGATTCAGGTCTCACATTGCCACTTTTTCGGATCTTTGGGGATGTTAGTATCGTTGGAGTAGTGGTTGCCTTTGAGATAGTTGGGTGAAGTGTGTCCCAGGGCCTCAGGCCATTGTTGATAAGTAAGTTTCTTAGCCGACTGTTTCTCTTCTTGTACAACATAATGGTGTCCGTCAAGCTTTCCCCAAATAACCTCTATTTTATTTCCCCTAACAACATACATATCCCTTCCGGAACTAACCAAAGAAAATCATTTCCCCAAAGAAACAATAGCGCACCAGGACAACAAACTGCAAGAACCCAAACTAGGAACCCAAAGAACACGTTCAAGGTAGATAGAAGAAACATGACCAGTAGATGTTTTGGCCAAGATCATAACTGTTCCACGGCCACATGACTCTATGACAGAATCATCGCCTAACCTAACAGTGCCTTTTACGGTCTTGAAGTTTGTAAAAATGTCTAAGTTGTTTGTCATATGTAAGCTTGCGCCAGTGTCTATAACCCAAAGGGGATAGGGTGGTGTCTTGGTAGTGGTGCGGATGGAGGATAATATACTGACCAGTTCGGAAATCTCTTCCTTTTCGATCTTAGCTGTATTGACGGTCTTCTTCTCTTTATTCTTCTGGTTGGCGGCCTTGAGCTTTGCACACTCATTCCAGGTATGGCCATCGCAGCGAGCAGTTGGGAAGTGATTTTGCAGTAGGAACATTCCTTGGTGGTAGCGGTGGGTCCCTTTTGGGAGGGTTATCTTCGGGTATTCTTTCCTTTTCCCTTAACATTAGTGCTTTTATACACTTTGTTATCCACAGAGCTAATGGCGGCAGGGGTCATCAGATCTAGCAATTTATTGTAGACATGATCGTAGGTAAGGTCATCCTTGGTTTGCAGGTTATCGACAATATTGTTCATCGATTCAGGAAGAGAATGGAGAAGGACTGCTGCTTTAGCCTCGGGAGACTCGAACACTGATTGAAAAACAAACCGTAAGGTGTATCGATCGGTGGAGGAGGCAGTAGAGCAACGAAGGTGTAGGCGATTCCAAAGGGTATCGTACTTATTGATATGGTCAGAAAGAAGATCCAACGTATTGTACTTGGTATCGAAAACAGAATTGATTTGATTGAAGAAGGAAGAGGTGTTTTCTGTAGCGAATTTATCCTCGTGGGCAGTCCATATTTTGGGAGGGGTTTTATGGGTTGCGAGAAGGATGAGCCATTGAGACTAAACGGTTTGGATAATGTATGTCGCTGCATACTGGTAGTGATCGATAAAGTTGTCATTGTCGTCATCACCAAGGTCGTCAATCCTTTCTTCACCTATGACAATATTCCAACAGTTAAAAAGTTCGAGAACATATTGAGAGATGTCTCTCCAGGCACGGTAGTTTTCAATCCCAGTAAGCTTTGTGATAGAGCTTAATTTGTATTGGGGAGTGAGCGAGCACTTAGAACTTTGGATGTGTTTGTCGGGAGCCAGAGTAGATGTTGTGTGTTCTGGCGGAGGTGGAGAAGGAGGCGACGGTGGCCTTGCTGGTCATTTGGATGCAGAGCAGGTAGAGCAAGCAGTGGTACCAGCAGCAGGATGAGAGGCTAGGGTGATTGTTTCTTCAGTTTCTGCGGAGGAACCTCCACCAAGTTGTCTACATGGGCCTGTATTGGTCATTTTTTAGTGTAAATATTTATCGAAAAAAGTGATAGAAATTTCTGTCCGCACTTCCAGTACCAGGTCCAACTTTCAGTATCTGTAAAGTCCCTTTATAAAGATCTTACTCCGTTTAGTAACCAGCTTTACTTATCGCTCCCGTTTGATTGACAGAAAAGGGGTTCACAGAACGTCAGTTGAGTTAGGTACTGGTGTGGTTGTTGAGGAAAGAAAGGCAAGAGGAGGCAACGGTGGCAACAGAGAGAACTTAAGCGGGGTGCTTAGTAAGTATGCCGAGAGATTCCGGTTTCCACAACAAAAGATGCTGGGTAGAAGTAGAAGTAGGTAAGTAGGCAAGCAACAACGGTTGCTAGGAGGGAGGTAGGTAGTCGATCGCAGTTCATCGCTATAGGGTGGAAGCGTGTGAGCGTATTTCTTATAGAGTAAGAAGGGCCCGGGCTCATAACCGGTTCAAAATGTGAATCCCAAAGGCACAATCTATTCTATGTGGATAATACTACGCAAGTTCGAGGGGGATCGTGTGGCATGCTAAGCGAGGAGGAATGTGTAGTATGAGAGCAGATTGGCAGAAGTTCTGGTTCTTATTCTTCTAAGAGAGGTGGGTGGTAGCAACCATATTTATACAAAAGTGCACGCCCATATAAGCGATAGAAATATAGTGAAAAACAATGTAAGAAACACCAGTGCGAACATGTTTGACCATGAAAACCCTCCAAGTAAATCCCAAATAATGTGCATGAATCCATGAGGGTGTGAGGAGATTATTAGAAATATCATTACCAAGAGTGGTGCATAAGAGATGCATAAACAACCGTAAAATCCTGAATACCCGATAGGAAACCACATGTTAAATCTTCAGATATAACGCTAAAATAAACAATAAAACACCATAATATAGGTCTTAGCTGTAGTAATGTAAGTGGTGGACAGGCGTAGCCGAAACACAAACTAAGTAAAGAAATACACGGTAGTGTTATGAAATATACTAGGAAATATACAGAAAATTTCAACATGCAGAATGATTGCCGAACAATCAACCTCATCTACAGCAATATTCTCTACCGATACCCGAGGCAGGTGACCTATCCCTATCCTCGGCCATGAAGTCTGAACCTCGGAAGTGCTCTGGACAAACTGGCAGAAAGATGATCTGTGATGGAAAGGAAGTGAGAGTTTTGGCATGCGCTGGAAGTATGCCTGGAATGAAGGTTCACATTTGAGAAGGATATAAGAGGGCCTATTATTCCCTTTTGTTTGTTAGTTAGTCTATCATCGCATCTCACTGCCTGTTCTACAATCATCTGTCAAAGTCATTTGTTCTCGGATACGATTTGTTTCTTCATATTCTTTATTGTTCTTTGATATCTTTTATCTATCGACATTGTTCGTACCAATTAAAGTCTTGTGTCATACGGTGACTAAGGATTGGATCCGCTGTGCACCGCTATCTATTGTTGGGAAATAGGGAGCACCGCAGGTAGTGGGTAAACTGTTTGACCAGCGATATGTCAACCCCGACACTCGGGACAGGTGGTATGGCCGGACACCGCTCTCCTGGGCTGCTAGGAATGGCCATGAGGGAATAGTGAAGCTGATGTTGGGGCGGAAAGATGTCGACCCTGATAGTTCAAACAAGTACGGCCGAACACCGCTCTCGTGTGCTGCCGAAAATGGCAATGAGGGAGTAGTGAAGCTACTGTTGGGCCGGAAAGATGTCCATCCCGACACACCAGACACGAATTATGGTGAAACACCGCTCTCCTGGGCTGTCAGGAATGGCCATGAGGGAATAGTGAAGCTGCTGTTAGAGCGGAACAATGTCAACCCCACTAGGTCTAGTAAACTCGACCGAACACCACTGTCCTTGGCAGCCGACAATGGCCATGAGGGGATAGTGAAGTTACTAGTGTTGTTCACGAGCCGGCTCGAGCCGGCTCGGCTTGTGGTACCCCTGGGCTCGTGGACCCCTGTCCGAGCCCGCTCGAGCCGCCAAGAGACTCGAGTCCGCTCGTGGACCCCTGTTCGAGCCGCCAAGAGACCGGTTACCAAGAGACCGGTTACCAAGAGACCGGTTACCAAGAGACTCGAGCCAGCTCGGCTCGTAGCACCCCCGGGCTCGAAGGGCTCCAGTCCGCTCGGCTCGTGCACAACACTAGAAGTTACTGCTGGGGCGGAAAGAGGTCAACCCCGACACCCCAGACACGTGGGATGGCCAAACACCGCTCTCGTGGGCAGCCTCGAGTGGCCATGAGGGAGCAGTGAAGATACTGTTGGGGAGGAAAGAGGTCAACCCCGACACACCAGACATGTATCGCCAAACACCGCTCTGGCAGGCTGCCCAGTATGGTTTTAAGGGAATAGTAAAGCTGCTGTTAGAGCGGAACGATATCAACCCCAATAGCACTAGTAAATCCGGCCAAACACCGCTGTCCAGGGCTGCCGTGAAAGGCCATGAGGGAGTGGTGAAGCTACTGTTGGGGCGGAAAGACGTCAACCCCGACACACCAGACACGCGGGATGGCCGAACACCGCTCTCGTTGGCTGCCGACAATGGCCATGAGGGAGTAGTAAAACTACTATTGGAGCGGAAAGATGTCAACCCCAATAGTCGCGGTAAGTTCGGGGAAACACCACTCACACTGTCCACTAAAAACAGGCACTATAGAGTCGCAAAGCTACTACAGGACCGACATCCCCCACCGTGATTTACTTCCCCTGCCTCGTCCCCTACTGTTTATCTTCTTTCCTTCTAGAAATTGCTGTTGGTTGGTATACGTGAGGTCATGGGAATGAGTTTTTTGTAGTCAGCTCTTAGATGTTTTCTTCTTCTTTAGCATCCTTCTGGCGTCCCTGGGATCAATTTACAGGTTTCTTTGATAGGTCAACCTTTCTCTCACTCCCAGCCAATCCCACTCTTCCGCTCAATAATAATTGAATAGATTTAAGTTTTGGTAGATCGTATATCCGGAATTTTATTATGGGTGGTGTCTAGGTTTTGTACAGTACGATAGCTCTTTTTATTTGTTTCTTTCAAATTCGCATGAAGTGGGATAGATATTCTCTTCGGATGCCCTGATCGTCCGCTCACATGGGGTTATGGAAGAGATTGATAAATTGTAGCATGGAGGCCCAGGTTGTGGCGATTGTGGTCGTGGCGGTGGGAGATCACAAAAATCTTTGAAATATGAGGACGCTTGTGCAGAGGACTGACTTGTCTCTAGAGTGATCTCATAGCCTGTGCTTTGAAAATTATATTGAACATATGCCTCTAATTCTTGTGGTTGTTAAAGATAGTTTGGTCCACACCATTCCACGTATTCCACATAATATTGGCATCTGGGAGATGTGCTTACCTGTAACCTACTCCTAAGTATCTTGAGAATCCAAAGGGGAACTCTGGAGATACTAATAGGAGAGGAGGTAAAGTCTCGGTGGAATATCTTCAAGAGATATAAGAAAGATGAGGGACTAATAGTGTGACCATTCAACTTGTAGTATATTAAAGAAGAGCGTCCTGTGTGGCTTGAGAGACTGAATCCTTAGGGGATAGCAGGCTCTTTAAATACAAATAAAACATAACCAAATATCCTGTGCTTAACGCAAACACTTACTATACTGAGATAGTATTGAAGCAAACAACTAAGTCCTAGAACATAGGTATAGGGGCAACAGGATGTAACTAACAAAACAAGTAATCGAATCAAATAATAAGGGATCGCTACTAATGTACTAATCCAGTAGTACTAGTAGGAAGGCCTAAGGTTGCCTAAAGGGTACCAGGATAGCAAAGGGTGCTATAAGCGAACTTAAGGATGAATAACCCAATAGGAAACTATAACAATTAAGGAAAGTACAAGGTAAGGAGAGCAGCGCTACTATTGTAGAACCTAAATAGGAAACTTCCAACATCAGGTAGGTACAGTAGCGAGAACAATAGGGAGATTCTGTTACATTACCAGACCCATCTTGTAGCTTCAATGCAAGCATATACACAGTTTTGGTGTTTTCCGGCCTTTTATATATAGCCTAGTAACAAGAACTATCTAGCAATCAGGGCAGTTGGTGAAGTGGAATGAGCAGAGTGGGAAAAGCCCCCCACAATCCACGTGTTGACTTTATATATATCATTCCTTTGCCATGAACAAGCATCCAGATCCGTGGTTGATATCGTCCCCAATTCTCGGGAACTGCAAGGGATTGTTCAAGTTTCCCCCCTCTCCCGCCCTAGACCCTATTATCATACAGGATGGTAATAGCCTTTATTATTTTTCGTGGTGTCTCTTACCCGATGCCCTTGTTAGATGATACTTGGTATAGGCATAGGGTATCGGGGTCGTAAGATTTCATCCTGGTTCTAAATGTTTCAAGATCGTATAGGATTATAATGCATTCATGTGTAGCATCTTTGTTTAGACTTAGTTGAGCCTTGTGAGTTTGTGAGTTGATTTGATGATATATCTCATCGCAGTTGTTTATGTTGGAGAGAACTGCGCTTTCGTAACTATTTTGATCGCACTTTGGCCCTCATTCTTTAGCTCTTCCATAAGGATGGGGCAGAAAGGGTATTATTATATTATACCTCAGATGCGTGGGTGCTAGTTCATTGGAACCTTTCTTAAGTCCTATCTTTGCTTCAAAGCCGGAACTGAGAACATAGCTATTGGTTTAAGAAACAAGCCAGCCAGAATGACGCAACCAGCTCACTACACCCGAGGACAGATTCTCTCTCTCCATTGCCAGTAACTCTTTATACTCTGATTTATCTCCTATCGTAGGATAGTAACGTGCTCACCTGCCGCGACTTCTACTTAAAACCACTGAGAATCTCTCATTAAAAATCCAAGACAAGACGCAAAAAACACGTTCGGTGTAATCTACAAGCAGTTCAGGAAGAGACACACTACCAAGCAATGAAAATCCCGAAATCGGGCTTCCAGTAGGATAAGTGTGGGTTCCCAAGTTGACATTTCATGAAATACCCAGCTGGTGCAGTGGTTAACACTCCTGTCGCAATTAGCGGGAGCCCAGGAGTTCAATCCATGCTGAAAATCAGTTATTATTGAAAGATCCGTCATGTAAGGCAGGAGAATTAAAAAGCCTCCTGCCCTATGGGGACTAGGAGATTAAAGAACTTAACCTTCAACACTAAAATAAGGCTGTGGGGTTTATCAATCCTGCGGCGAGGTGGTAGAATCCGACTCTAGACCTTAAGGTTGGCGATCGGCGGGTAGCAGAAGCGCATCGGGGGTTGGGGGAATTATAAAGAAAAAAATAAAAGAGAAAAGAGAATAGAGAAAATAACATAAAAAATAAAAAAATCACTTAATTCTTTTGTCTTGGGAGAGGAAAAACGTCATAGTGTCTTTGGTATTGGTCAGGGGAGAAGCCCATCTCAATACCCGGCAAAAAGGTGGTGGCCGAGGACAGGTGGCGGCGGGAGGAAGGAAGGGAGTCAGAGGCGAGAGAAAGATAGAACAGTCAATCACGCGTCGTAAACTCTCCTCCGGTTATTCTTGATTTGCACCCACTCTGATAGGTAAAGTATATGGTATATGGGCCTTATCTAATTCGTGCATATAACCCTAAAGCTTCCACTCTCTTCTGTTATTTTACAATAATGTTATGCAATAACACAAGCAAATACAAAGCCAATACGTCAAGAACCATTAAATAACTTAATCGAATGAGAATGAGTGGCAAAAGGTGGGTCGAAAGAGCCCACACATTTAGGGGCAAGAGGGTGTCGAAGCACACCAATAGGGTTCACCTATAGGAAAAGCTGGGGACAGAAAAAGAGGGCTGAACAGTCAAGGGGCCGGGAGTGGCGAACTTGCGCATAATCTTTCGGGCATAAAAGGGAGAGCGAGTATCTGGGCAAGTAATCCAGTGGTCCGGCTGGGGATCGAGGACTGCACCTGACAGTTGGGGATCGCCAAGGCTAGCACGAGTGATGTCTCATGATGAGCTAATGATTCGCTCGGAGGTGGATAGTTTCAACTTGGGCTAGTACCGGTGGTCCAAGCGGATAGGACCTATAAAAAGCTAGACTATGAGCCGTAGCCCATCCTGTCCTACCCCGTATACAAACAGACTGGACTGCTAGGAACACTGGTTGGGACGGAAAGACGTCAACTCCGCCATCACACACGCGGGGTGGCCTAACACCGCTTTCTTGCCCTTCCCGGAGGGGTCATGCGGGGGTAGTGAGGCTCCTACTAGAACGAAACGATGTTAATCCCGATAGCCCAAGTAAATATGGCTGAACTCGGCTTTTGAGGGGGTCATGAGGGAATATTTAAGCTCCTGTTGGGGGCGAAAAGTTATCAAGCACAATGGCTCATGTGAATACCGCTGAATATCGCTCTCGCTGACTGCAGCGAATGGGCACTGTAGAGTCGTGAAGCTGCTACAGGCCCGCCGTTGCCGACATATTCGGTAGTTGGGGCCCCGCTTGGTTTTCTTGAGTTTGTGATCTTGTCTCATGGAAATCCTCGTTTGTTGGTACTGCTAGTGCCGGGAGAATATGTTTTTTTTTCGGTGATCTCTGATGATTATCGTCCTCCGCCTTCAGTTTTCCTCTAGTGTTTTGAGAACCAAGTTATTATCTATTGGAAACCGGTTAATTATGCTCGGCATTCTTTAGTAATAGTTTTTTTTGTTGCATATGAGTGGGGAAGCTCAGGAATATGCTTGCGTTGGTGGATGGGAAGGGGTATAGGCTGTTAAGCGAACGCATACCGGGTATGAAGACGAAGGTAGGAGAATAGTTGTGCATTGAACAAAAGGCACAAGAGAGCGGGAATCTTTGTAGTGCACCTCTCTTGTTAAGAGATTTCACTGGGTGTTTCTTTCTTTTGTTTCTGCTTAGGATATTGAACATGCGGGGAAGAAAGAGATGTGGGATGATCGATAGGAGGGTCTCAACCTCATTATGCTTTTGATATATACTTCTGTCTTTACCACCAGTTTAACAAGCAAGAACGAGGGGGGGCGTTGCGCGTTATCCATCCTAGCTGCTATTCGGTGCCGTATTTTTACTATTGAAAATGCAATCCTCTTGGGTAATTTAACCTTTTCCCACTGCCACGCAACCATATTCTCTTACTTGATAATCGAATCTCTAGGTTTCGGGAGAGTACATATCTTGTGATTTATTTTTGGCTGAAGGATGTTTTAGCCTTGCACAGTACGATAACTCTTGTATTATTGTTTCCCCTTATATAATGGACAGAGAAATATCGAAAGGGATTTAAGCACATATTACTTAGAGAATATCTTTCAGATGATATACCAATGGTCAGCTTTCTCGGGGGTGTAAGGAAGGGATTGATGTTTTGCGAAGTGGAAGCCAAGGTAGCGGTGGTGATGGTAGCTCTGTGAGATCACCTGTGGGCGTCTGAAATAGGATGCTGCAACTGCACAAAAGGATTGAATCCTTTCTGGGGTGATCTTGTGCCTTGTTATTTTGAATTATGCTCCAGATATGTCTCCTAATTGTTGAAGCTATCGTAGAGTTTGGTCCATGCTATTCCGCCCACTGCGGCCAGTGCCAAAACGGAAGATATTAATTCTCTTCACCCACGAGTACAAGCACAATCCTCAATGTTAAGGACGAACAGGCGGTCACCCCTTTGATCCTAGCTAAGTCTCACTCTAGTTCTTAAATAGGAACACGACCTCAAAGTAAATTACTACGATCCAGTTCCGTGTAAGGGCATCTTCGGATAATTCTTAATACCCGCGAGGGTGGTGCGACCCAGTATCCTAACTACTTCACCAAAACATCTCACAATTCCTTCGGCGATATAGGGTTTCCGGCAAGGAATACTGGGGTGTTTAGTGATACTGGAACGTTTACTCGTAGTGACCCCAGGGGCTCACGTGGGTGCTTCGGAGGTGATAAGTGTAAGGTATCCCTACATGGAATAGCCGTGGTAGATGTAATAGCCTTCTTCACAGTATTTATAATGTCCGAAAGTAGGAGACCTTGCCCGGCAAACCCGTTTTTAGCCTTCTCAAAAGTCTCCCATATATGTTGCAGGGTCACTCACTAGCCAACAAGCCACCTGGGAACACCGCAATGTTAGAAATCGCGAGATGCTGCTGGGCATGCTCTCCCGATAGTTGTTTCATTGTTCGTACAAATAATTCGGGAATGAGCTCGATGTGTTCACGGGAAGGAAAGCGGAAGGAAAACGAAAGAGTTCGGTGGAAGCGTGGAAGTGCTGCATTCCCGGAGGCTATGAACAGTGGCTATCTTTGCTTCCTTTGTTAGCACTAGAGTATGGGAATGGGAAGGGGGAACATTGGGGGATGAGAATGAACATGAGTGGTGATGTATGGAAGGATGCGAGGTCGACTTCGTTCTGGCTTATATATACTCCTGGCTCCACCGTTACTCGTGTACCAGTCGTTAGCTGAGGATGATAGATAGCGAGAGAGGTAGAGAACGAGCTAATTTCCCATTCATCCCCAAGCGATGCGCAGGCGATCGTTTCATGTTGTGAACGTTTGGCCTTCCATTCGGCTGTCGCTGTCGATGTGTTAATGCGTTGAAAACGCCAAACATATTTCGGTAGTGATGTTGGCGGTCTCGGCGAACGAGTTACTGCTGTTCAGCAAGTTGAAACCGCCGGTGATCTGCTGCGGAACTTTATTAGCACTATAGTCTATTATCTAAACTCCTTTTTTCATAAGAGTTAGAGAGGGATTGTGTGAAGTGAGAATCCGACTCCTGCTAGAAGATGAGGAAATCTCTAGAAGGTGGAAAAATGGGAGGTGGTAACTAATGAGGCTCTGGCGTCGCATAATCCTGCGCCAGCCAATCATTCCCAGTCATGATTGCGAAGTATCAGCTTCGTGCCGGTCCGCAAATGGGTTCAAACTTACCCGAGGTTATGGTCGTGGGCGATCGGACAGACAGGGATTTGAACACCTGTGGCGATGCATACTCGGGTATTTAACTTACAGATGGATTTCATGAACCCTGTCTATCCAATCACCCAGGTCTATGCCGGTACCGTACTCGAGTACCGGTATGTTCAAATGAACTTTGTACGATATCAGATATTTTCCAAGCTCGTTTATAATGATAGCGTGATCTACTGGAAGTCTATCTTTTCCGCGGCTAATTCCCATCACAAGGGATGAGCCAAAGAAGCTCGGTAATAGTTCGATGGATATACTCTATTTGTGCACGAGTACTAGAGTACCAGTAACGAAGAAAAGAAAAAAACAAAGATGACCGGGTATCAGAGTATCTACTCTTGGAGAGGGAAGCCATTACAGATCACCAACTATCACAGACGAAAACCAGACAAAAAAGTCACAATTCACAATCGATTCAAGTCACCTAAGCTAGTTCACGAACCTTCACCAAAGAAAAATCCCAAGACAAGAAAAAAAATCAAAGCAAAGAGAAGAGCCCAACCTATCCCGGTTCTGACTGTCTATGCACGGGAGATCCCCCTCTTGTGGTTCGCTATCCCAAATCTTCCATGGACCGTTGTGTTTGTGTTCCGCGGTGGTGGAAAGAAACATGAGAGAAGTGAGAGATGACCGCCTTCTGCTTACATAGACTCACCCGCCTATCTTCCAAGCCATAGCTAACCACCCTCCCTGTGGCGAACATGATCCAGTCTGCTTCGACTAAAGACAAGTTTCCCTCTCAAGCAAGAGCGATCATCAACAATCATTCATCCTCCACTAAATAATCTTTAGCTAGCTAAAAATATTCTCACTTAGGGAAGACAAAATTTATCCCCAACAGTACAATGATCGGGCATCGCTTAATTTACTTTTGCCAGCTCCCGCGACAGCTGAGCCACGGATCAACAGAAAAATTTCACTACTCGAGTATAAGCAGGCTGACGGTATTCTCGGCATGCGACTTCAAAAAAGAAGAAAATACCCATGAGAGACAACACATTGCCTCCGCATGTCCACAGGGCAAGCGCGAGATTCTGCTTCTGCCCAGCTTGGATCTCCCTGGGACAAAGATGGGATAGCTCACGATGAGAAAAAGCTCCCGAGGGGAACATGGCACTGCACAGTATTCGGGAGAAAAGTGAAATCACTGATAAAAAATATTTTCGTCAGTGGCAGACCTGCGATGTAAGAGTAGGCGTCATCTTCATCCACTGTATCTCATTCTGGTCGTCTGATGCCTTTGCTGGCATACTATGTACCGTACGAGCACCAGTACCGGTACTCGAGTAGGCTGTTCGGAAAAAATGTGCAGTTCGGTTCATAATGTGACTAGAGTTGCATTAATAACAATGGAAGGAACCAATGACGGTACCATAGTTGAAGAACTGGAGGAGATGCCCGCGTATGGTAATACTCACATGTAAGCGCTCGGTAACTGGAGAGCCTCAGTCCCATGGATTCATTCAATTGCAATATTCGAGCACCGGTACCGTAGTCGAAGTAAATCTGTCAAAGCCCTGCTCTCGTTAACTCGTGAAAATGGGCACGAGAGGATGATTGGGCTAAGTTAGTAGCGGCCCAAAATTCCCCATGTACGATATCGGCTAATTGGGGCCCCCTTGACTCCCCCTTGACTCCCCCCAGTCTGCTACTCTGTCTTGTAGAATTAGTTTGTTTTTTTGGAATGTGTGGCGTCTGAGGGGTGGATTTTGTGCAGGGTTGTTTTGGGATGTTGATTTGTTTTTAGCTTCCGCATTTTCTTCATGCGTGTGAGGGATTAAGTTTGAACTTTCTTTGGGAAGCCAACCCCTATCGTGCTCCTGGAAAATCTCAGCTTTTGGCGCAATACTTAGAGCAGAATATCTTCGTATTTAGGCACCCAAGTAAAGCATATATCTGGGAGGTAATTGGAGGCCGAGGGTGTCTTAATCATGTTGGTGGGGCAGGGCAGCTCTTGCTTTCTTTCTCACCTCGATAAAGGGAGAGGGATGCAAGAGTCTCTTCAAAGTTTTTTTTCCCTTCAGATACTCGAGTACACAGATTGCCGACATATGCAGGGAGGTCAATTTGATATTTTGTGACGTGGAGTTATCATATTTATTATAAGGAGACGTGGAGGAGCAGGTGGTGGTGATAGAATAGGTGTAAGATCATGAAAGATATCCCGAAATAGGACAGTCCAATTGTAGGGAAGGACGGAATTCTCGAGGATTAACCTCAGGCCTTGTGTTTTCGAATCACATCTCCGATACACCTAGTAATCCTTGAAGCTATAACAAGCATTGTTGGTCAGCACTGCCACCTGCGACAACACATCACAAGGTATTAATTTTTCTCTTATGCTTTCGCGGTAGCCCCACTCCGCCATAGATGGCTTGGGGTTTGGGCATACGGCAGCCAACAATTGTGTTGGTTGCCGAGATACCGGTAGTGTAGTGTGCCATTATCGGGCGTATTATTTGGAACAGGCCTTCGCCCACCAGCCTGAAAAATCACAATCACCCCGCTCATCGTCGCTTCCAGGAAACCATATCGACCGGCTCTACCAGGAATAATTACCTTGAAACCCATCCTCTACAACTACTGAAAGAGCGAAAATTTTATAATGTCTCAACCTCACATCGACGAAGATACCAAGCCTTCTAGCGATCCCAATTATTCCCATAATACCAACTGTCACAACACAACCAATTCTTCTTGCAATTTCTTCAACGACAGCACAATCGTTACAAACAATTCTGTCAACAATGTGTGGAATAATTGCACGATCGCTGACCAAGATTCCGGGATTTTGGAATGGCTATCCCCACTTGAGCCCCAGACACGGCACTACGACATCCGAACCCGTCGGGTTGAGAAGGTGGGAGACTGGCTGTTACAAACGGAGGAATATCGAAATTGGTTGGATGGTACCAGCAGCGATGGACCTAACTGTCCAGCCTTGTTTTGTTATGGAGGTCCGGGGGTTGGGAAGACCTACATTAGGTAAGAGAGGTGACACTTGAGGCTAGAAAGATGTTGCTAATAAGCTGTAATATTAGTTCGCTTGTGATAGATTCATTATGCGAGCAAGCCGTGGAAGGAAACACTGGCGTTGCGTGCTTCTACTTCGATTTCGCCGTTAAGGAGGAGCAATCCCCAGATGCAATTCTTGGTTCGGTGCTGAGACAGGTTGTCGGTGGACTGGAGAAGGCTCCAGAAAAAATAGTCAAAGCTTTTCGGGACCGAGGGAAGGTTATTGGCGGCCAGAGGCTACAGCTCAAGGAGATTATAGGGTTCTTGCAGGATATCGCTTCCACACGACGCACATTTATATGCATGGACGCCCTCGACGAGTATCCGGCTAAACATCGGGCGAAGCTTCTCGACCTCCTCAACCAAGTTCTCCAAAAGGCCCCTGGCGCTCGATTATTTTTGACCGGGAGACCGCATATCCGGGATGAGTTTGACAAGCATCTTGCGGGGAGGGTGGTGACAAGATCAATAATACCCGCCGACAGTGATATCGTCACATTCCTCCGAGCGAAACTGAAAGAGGATACGATGCCGCATGCGATGGACGAGAGTTTAGAGGAGGAAATTATACTGAATATTCCCAAAACGGTTTCAAAAATGTAAGTATGAAGGGGGCCCTCACTCACAAAATTTCCTGAAGCAGTGTGTTGAATGATATCGCATCTAGATTCCTACTTGTTTTCTTAGGCATCGAGACGATTCTACAAGAAGCGACAATATATCGAAGGAGACAGAGGCTTAGAGAAATGGAGAGTGGCTTAGGCTTGGGGGGCGCATATGGGGCGATGCTAAAAAGGATAGAGGCTCAAGGTGGTGAAAGGGCAAGGCTCGGGATGGCCGTTCTGATGTGGATCTCCCATTCGAGGAGGCCATTACAGGTGGAGGAACTGTGTTACGCCATAGCAATCCGGATAGGGTCAGACCATCTCGATAACGATGAAATACTGCAAATATCGACCTGGCTAAGCTATTGTCAAGGACTTGTGATAGTGGATAAGGGTGCCTCGAGGGTTAGGTTGATCCATTTTTCCCTCCAAGAGTATCTTGGCAAACACCCCGAAGTTTTCGAAAAAGCCCACTCGACAATGGCGGAAACTTGCTTAACGTATCTCAACTTCCAGAGCGTCAAGGATCTTTTAGCCAAATCATCCCCTGACCCCCGAGACACACCATTCCTCGAATATTCTTCTCTATATTGGGGAATCCACATGCGAATTGAGCTCTCAGATCGCGCAAAGACATTTGCTCTCGAGCTTCTTGGTGAATGGGATAGTCACATATGTGCCAAATCACTTTGGAAGTCACTAATTAACGAGTTTGACCTTGGTCATTACCGGTGGTATCCTGGGCGGTTTACTGCCCTGCACTGTATCTCCTACTTCGGCATCGCCGGGGTCGCCGATAATTTGATTCAGATGAAGAGATGGGATGTGAACCAGAGAGGCGATGCAGGTGTGACGCCGCTCATATGGGCTGCAAGCTGTGGACATGAAAAGGTAGTGGAGTTGCTTTTGCAACAAAAGGATATCCGACCTGATACGCGGGACAAGATTGGCCGAACTGCACTCTTATATGCCGCTAG
>Ga0307509_10001971_pt1 | contig 33899 bp, 46 predicted proteins | sample 10_EM_MG_FD_202245 | JGI IMG/M metagenome (GOLD analysis project Ga0307509, IMG submission 202245) | Populus trichocarpa ectomycorrhiza microbial communities from riparian zone in the Pacific Northwest, United States - 10_EM | ecosystem: Host-associated > Plants > Roots > Unclassified | place...
GTTCTATCAAGCACGACAATCCACCCACCTTACTATCTGAAGAGATAGTACCTCTAGTAAAACGACTCAAGACAAGCAAGCCAGTTCCGTACTATCTGAAGAGATAGTATTCCCCTACGCCTTATTACAAAGAAGAAGACTTGCTCACTATAGGAAACCACTATCATTGCCTGTTGTATAACTACCTAACAATAGGATTGTTACATTTTACTGTTTTTATTTACTTATTTATTTTCTATACATATTTAATATTATCACATATTTGATATTATTACATATTTAATATTATTATATACAGACACTAGACAAAAGTCTTGGTGATGCTGAGTAAGCGCTTACTCAGCAATGTTATGAAAAGGACACCACACTTGCCTTCCCATATTATCAAACATATGAGAAAGAGTAACACAAATGAAAATGCCACCAAATTAACAGTCAGCCCCTGCCCGGCATAGGCCAAGAACCAATAGGCGCAAAATGACAGATGTCGAAAAAGGAATGATAATCACATTCTTTTATGTCTTTCAAAAGGTCTCGGTCATTGCAACCCTGGTTGGCCACCCTTAGTCAACAGTTCGAAATTTTCTTACCCGAGCATGCGAGTGGGGACACATCAGAAATGCTCCTTGGGCTGGACGACCAGCTATCCTAAGACAGCCGGAACGTCGAGTAATCGTTCATGCTGCTCAGAAAGACTGCGCTATAACAAGAATGAAGCTCCATAATTGTCACGCTCCGCCTGTTTCAATTTGAACGATTGACCGACCTGGAGTCCTTCAGGAGGCTAACATTAAAAAATAGCTTGCTTACTCCCGGCCCCGGTTGACTCCCGCTCATGCAAGAAAACGTCTCACTTGGGCTATAGCAAGAAAGGATTGCTCGGCTGAGGATTTCGAAGGAATCCTTTACAGTACTGAGTCCACTGTGCAGAAGTTGAGCAATCCCAAACAGCGGTGGGTATTTTGTACCCCACAAGAAAAGCGACTTTCCGACTGAATTAAGCCACGGGAAAAGCCAATGAGGTTGGGCTAATGTTCTGGGGTTGTTTCTGGGGGGGGCACCGTGGGCCTCTGGTGCCTCTTCTAGAAAGCAGTATTAATCGCTTTATTTAGATCGATCTTTTGGCAGAGACTTTTCCCCGATACTCCAGCAAATTGCAGATGGTGTGGGTGACCCTGTCTTTATACAAGACAATTCTAGTCTTCATACGGCTCATGACACTCTCCAGTGGTTTGACAAAAACCATATTGATCTTGAAGATCATTCTCACCTTTCCCCTGACCCCAACCTGATCAAACATGCTTGGGTTCAGCTCAAGTGCCGCCTCCACCAGCAGTATCCTGATATTCTAGACACTCCTGGCGGCCCCGACAGGATTCGTGCCCGCCTGGCAGAGGTTCTTCCTCTAGTATGGGAGACCATCTCCGATAGCTTTCTTAAGAAGCTTTGGCAGTCTATGCCTTCATAAGTGGCAGCGGTTATTGATGCAAATGGCTAGTATACTCGATACTAGATTCTTATATACATATTGGCTTTCTTACCTTAATTTTTAATATTTATTTTGTAATGTATAGTTAAATTTCATCTGATCTTTCTCTACGCGTAGGGCACGGATATTATGTCAGATTGCACCATCACCAAGACTTTTCAAGTTGTCTAGTGTTTGTATTATAAAACCAATATTAATTTGAAAAAATAATAACAGGACCCCAAGGAGAACAAGTAAAAGAATTGGTTTTGATCTCTAGCACTATAGGATACTATATTATATTCTTGTACGAACTGATAAGTAGTTGAGATGTGAAATAATATATAATTCTGCAGGTTATATACTACATCTCTCAACCCTGCTAAATAATAGTTTATCAATTATTTTATTTATACTCTTTTTTTATAGCAAGAATATTGTTGTATGTAAATAGTATACAACTGAATACTTCAAAGAATGATAATTCATAAAGGAGCAATCATTCAATAGCTATTCATGCAGGTATGGGATGGTTGCAGGGTCATGTGCATCAGGTACTGTATGATCGGAGGTTGTTCTCTGTACCGTATACGATTACTAATTGTGTGGCCCTGCGTAGGCTCGTTATTGGCTCGGCGATCACCAAGCTGTATGGGTGCGTTGCTGCAACTCGGCAGTGCGAGGACGATTCTCGAGTAGATGATGGGATGGTAGGGTATGCTGCTTGCCAATTCTAAAAGTATCCGCCAAATCTGCGAGGCTTGGCAACTGGATTTTCGGATACTTTTGGAATTGGCGAGTAGAGTGCTGTGATTTTACCCAAGTACAAACACACCAGAGATGGCATTCTGGTGAGACCCTTGTCGCTATCTGAGGGGCTATTCTGAGAGGTTTCAATTTTTCTTTTCTTTTGCTAGATTAAACCTTACTCGGCGGGAGGAAGGGTCGTGAGAAATCGGTGAAGTCTACCGGGTATCGGATCGTCTCAGTACCGAATTACCTTAATTCTTTGGCAACGCAAAGGAATTGGACCAAAGCTCCGGCCAGGAGTGTATGCGTGTGGTGTGCGCAGGTGGGTGAAGCGACACCTTCCTTGCCGGAGTGCCGGTAGTGAACTCCGACTTCAGATTCTGGAGTGACAACTTGATTCTGGTGAGTTGAGAGAAGGAGACTCGCGGGTTTGTTAGCCAGTCCCCCTTTGGAGAAGAGGTGGTCAAAAGATGTGGATACAGGCCAGGGAGGGGGGATCGAGGTTTCTGCTTCCGTCCGACAAGAAGTACCTTAGTAGGGTGTCATACGCACGCACTCTTGCCGGAACACGTTTTGTTCATCAATCCTTGATTCCTTGGGCGAGGTGGTGACCCCTATGCCGGTGTCTTCCTTCATGCGAATCATAATTTTAGCAGTGAGACAGTGGAAAGCATTGCTGGATAGAAGTGTTGAGAGGGGCAAGGGAGAGACTTGGGTGAGGGATTGTCATGATCAGTTACCTCTGAGGTCTGACTGGCGGAAGAGGGAGCCTGGGCGGTAGGATGAGATTGCACTGTTACTGCCTTTTTACTCTCGGCACCTAGTCACATGCAGCGAAGTACAGTACCGGACCTATCGTGCAATATGACGGCAGCCTGCTGCTCTGATTATGGTTTGGATATATTCGCTTTGAAATGTCTGTACTGAATGTGTAATAATGTCATGGGAACCAAGGGTGTCCATTTACTTCACATGCACTCACTGCTCACTGTCCCTCTGTGGTATGATATGATGGCTTCTTGTGTCTGCATTTGTGCGGGCTTGGAGGCGGGAGGCCCCCAGGAGGTAGTGTTGCTACCCTCTACCCTACGTACGCCGCTGCGTACTTGTTCGTTACATACTGATCAACCCACAGGATCACATTGGGACCCTTTGGTTGGTCTAGCCAGCCCGAGTCAGCCCCAGTCTCGCTCAAAGGGAAAGGGAATTGCGGTGTTTTACGTGTGGTGTATATATAACTCGGACTCTCCCAGCTTTTTTATCCACCTTTTTTCATTGCCTTTGAAGTTGAACCCCTAGGGTTTGTCTGCTCCTTGAATTATTCACTTCTCCCTATCTACTTCTTTTGGGTTTGCTTTTGTTGGACGCCGGTCATTTTTTCTCCTCACTTGGAACGTGCAGTACGGTCATTTGTTTACGACTTGAGCCTCCGTCTCCCTTACCCTTCCCGCGATAATGTCCCACCAGTTTGGTCTGCAAGCCCCGCCGGTACCGTGGTACTCTCATCCTCGTTTCAACACTCTCAAGGATCATTTTACGGGGAGCCTACAGCATCATCATCATTCTCACCTGGAACCTCTGCGGATATAGTGAGTGGGGCTCTTACTCTAGGCTTCTTTTTACAAACATGGCACTTTTTCTCCCTTTCGTGTGCTGCACGGCCATGCTTGGCGGTGGTGATAGCTGATTGGTGAGGTGATTGTACTGTAGCGCGAATGGCGTGTACTATCCCAACTGGAGGATCTATAAGAATGAGCCTCCGAGTTCTTTGAAGTTGGGATTGATATCCCACGTGTTTTATTCTTTTGCGTGGGTGAAGCCGGATGGAACTGTCTATGTGTGTAAACCATCACCCCCTTTCCTGTCATTCCCCTCAATGCTTGCTTGCTGACCGTAGATGCGGTGAAGATGAGTGATGAGTGGGCAGATTCACAGATTGACGTTGACGGTGTGAAGGGTTGCCTGAGGTCCTTTCAAAATTTGAAGGCGAAGCACGCTCACTTGAAAGTGGTGTTGTCTGTTGGCGGCGGTGGAAAGGGCAGTGACAACTTTGCCGGTGTGGCTGCAAATCACGCCTCTAGGGAGCGATTTGGTCATACGGCCCGGGAGCTAGTCAAAGAATACGGGCTCGATGGGATAGATAGTAATACCGTCCCCCCACTACTTCTTCCACCCCATCCCTCACCCCTCCTTCTCCCTACCACCTCTGATATTACCCCGCGAAAACTGACAGGAGCCCCTGCGATAAATTAGTTGACTGGGAACATCCGTCCGACCATAAGCAGGGACACGACTACATTGCGCTCCTTACTGCCATTAGGAAACACCTTCCTTCCCCGAATTATGTCCTCACATCAGCTCTACCGGCGGGCGAGTGGGCGTTGCAGAATATCGACCTCCACAGAGCACAACAGTACCTGGACTACATCAATCTAATGACCTACGACTTTTCAGGACCCTGGGTTCCTCAATCAGGCCATCACGCCCAGCTCTTCGCTCCTCCCCACCCTCACAACGACGCCGCACGCCTCTCCGCCCACTCTGCTGTCTCCTACGTCATGTCGAAGTCCGTCCCATCCTCGAAGATTCTCCTTGGCATACCGGCATACGGGAGGAGCTTTTTGGGCTGCCACCATCCCGGGCAGCAGTACTCTGGCAGTGCCGGCGAGGAGGGCACATTCGAGTATAAGGACCTACCCAGACCTGGAGCTACAGAGTACACTGACGAGAAGTTGGGAGCTGCATGGTGCGTTGGTGGTGATGGCGGGTGGGTCAGCTATGATAATCCCGCTACCGTCAGGCTTAAGGCAGACTATGCGAAGAATAATAGACTTGGTGGAGTCTTCTTCTGGACGGGAACGGCGGATGGAGAGGGGTCTAGAAGTCTTGTCGAAGCGAGCTTTAGCAGACTTCACTCACAGTAATGTAGCTCGTAGCATCGTTGTCGGGAATGGAAACGCGGCGTCATTCATTTTTTTTCTTTTTTGCTTACAAGTACTTTTTTATATCCTTCGTCTCACATTCCTTTGCTTTCTTTTGAGAATTTCCTTGATTCCCCCTCCAAACCAAACCGAACCAACCAAACACGATTTCTTCAAAGAAAACTTGGTCCGCTGTACGGCTCACATTACATCATGCATCCTTTCCTCTTCCTCCAACTTACCGTATTGCACTGTACTCGAGGACTGCATCGTACTGTACCTGCAGCCGGAATCACAATGCGGCAATGTTCGCCTGTTCATCCATCCATCTGTCATGTTACTCATTCTTTCCATCCATGATAGAATTTTTAAGGTGGATCGTTAAAAAGTGAGACGTTGGGAGATATGTCCAGTTATCTTTACGTTTGGCATGCCACACTTACCAATGATGTGTGTGGTGATTGCGAATGCGACTGGGTGAGAGGGTATGACTGCGGGGTTAGGAGGAGCCCTATTACTTGCTGCATAGTACATGCACTGGCGTTGGTGGTGGTGGTGTGCAATGGTGGGAATTAGAGGCATGGAAGGGACGGCGCTCTCTACCTAATTGAGAGTACGGTATGGTGGTATTGTTTTTGCTTGTCTTGTTCCGTGCCTGTTCGCTCGCTCGGGAGAGGTGTACTGCACAGTGCTGTCCACTACAGTACAATTACCGGTAGTTGACAAAAACGACAGTTGACCAGCTTGACAACGGGGCTCGCCTGCCCACCCTCCTCATCAACCTCCTATTCAATATTAAACGAGTCTCGGACTGTGTAATTCTTTGTGTAACACGTTCGAATGGATGGGATAGAATAAGTATGAGTTTGATATTCAGTATATACCACCTTTTTGCCTTAATAAATGCCTCAATTCTACCGGAATTAGGTTATACTAATCTTTCATCGAAAGGGTTGGCATCAGATCCCAATAATGAACGAGGCCTTCCTATATTGGTATCATTACCTTCTCTGCTGATCCAATACCCGCAACCGGGAGGGGGATAATATTTATGGCCCTTTGAGGTGTTCACAAACGTGCTCGGTGGGATTGAAAGCCATTGAAGATGGTAGACAGTTAACCTCCTAATATCTCTAGACTATTCTCCTCCAATGATGCTATCATAAATATCACGGTAGGCCTCCTGGTATGATATGATCTGGTACAAAAACTAGATTGACATCTTTTCTATCTAATTATTCGGGAGGAAAAAACCCGGTAAATAAAAGTAGAAAGTCTGAATATATACCATCATACTCCTTCATATGCTTTTAGCACTATTCACAACTCTTATTCTGTTTCATGCTTGTGTTCTCTTCAATTGATCAGGGGGATACCTGTCTACACTTGTCTTGATTTGACCATTTTTATATAATACTCTGAGGATAATCTTTCCTGAATAGGATGCAAAGACGCATTGAACGACTAGATGCGCAAATTTTCTTATGCTATGCTCTGAGTTATCACTTTGAACTTATCCTCTCCTATTACGCAATTGTCTGAAGGTTATGCTTAAGACGCCATCCATATATCTTTTTTTTTATGAAGGTATCAGCCTTGTTGTCTCAGATTTTATAATTCTCATCAATATCACGTCCCCTTGATTTTCTGTCGATTGCTTTCAGCTAGAGGCCGGGAGGATAAAATCTTGGCCAAGCCACTGCTAGAATTTCCCATTGCGCATAGAACTCGATACCTGCGACGGCATCCATATCAAGTCGTCATCTTTTTAGACTCAGGCATTTCCCTCATGGGGTAAAATTGCGATGCTCTTACCATACCATCTCCAGGCATGTGTTTCTGTTTCTGTTTTACTCTGTGGACAACCGTGGAAAAAAAAAATGCTCGGAGTATCACGATATTGTGAGCACTGCTGTACTGGAATCGATTTAATTAATTACAAGAGCTTTCCCCTGGTAGGCGGCTGAGTAGTTCAAATTCCATCCGCTCCTCGGTCTTCAGACCACTCATAATTTCTTCAAGCATATCAGAACCAGCAGGGAAATCGCACTCGAAAACGGGCTCCCCTTGCCCCCTCACATTCGCGAGCACAGCCTGTCTGTAGTGCCACCGGAGAAGTTGATCTACGGGACGCTTGGAATCCTCAACGAATGTCTTATCGAGATGTTTGCCAGCAATACCATCATCATCATCGTGCATAAAGCAGACGATCTTGTAATTGTCCTGAAGCATTATTAGCCAAAAGGAACTCTAAAGGCAATACTAGGAATACACACATCCGGGTTGATAGAAACGATGTAGCTTTCAAAAAGCTGGTGAAGAGTGGCCTCAAGCAATATTCCGTTCTGAACCGAGTTGATAGATCCTCCCGACTCTGGTTGGATAGTGATACAGCGACCATAGTTATGCTCAGCCCAGTGGCGTTGGTACGCTGGCGGAAAGAAATGGGCGGTCTCAAGACCCGCCCAGAACCCAACCGCCGCACTACGCGCACCCTTTCCGGTCATAATACAGCGACGATCTCGCTCACGTATAGCTTGACAAAAGTCCCCGCTCTGAGTCGCGGTGGACGGTGAAGCTGCGCGTACCAACCAAGGCTCATTAGTGACGGTGATGGAGCCCGCAGTAAGGATAAAGTACTTTCCCGGTTGGAGAGGATGGTCATTCCTCCCCACAGTGAGCCCACTTTCGTCGCGCAGGGTGTAGTCCTGACTGAATAGAAAAACGATCTCCACCATTGAGTAGAAATTGGCATTTGTCATACCATTGGTGAGAACCAGACCACCAAGGATTATGCCAGGGTCATTCGCATCGCAGATATGGACGTTGCGCGGAAGTGCACGATTAGACATGTCGACTGCGACTTGTTGCTTCGTTTAAGGTTTGGGAGGGCAGGCGCCGGGGGTCAATGTAGAGTTCGAGCGGGAGGCTGAGTAGGGGGGGTGGGAAAGAGGAGAGGACGAATCGCAAAGTTGGCGGGGTGACCGAGTAACCGAATCCCAGCGGAAGAACGGTGAACGAGTTGGTGGAACCTGAGTTTGGCATGTTCGAGAAGGTGGTGTTGAGAAGCGATTTGGATGCTCCCTGGGGCTAAAAGAAAAAAACAGGCATGTGGGAAAAGCAAGTCACGGGATGAGCACCGTAAACTCTCGTTAAATCCACATGGGGGATCTGAAGAGAAATCAGTCTAAACCGCAATTGACTTTGCAGGGCGGGCATGTTAACGAAAATTACGAGGTGTAAGGCAGTGGAAACTTTAGGGCCTGTTTGGATACCACAGTTCCGTTCCGCTGCCCGATCTCTTAAACCCGTTTGCATGAACTGGCGCTAAGTACGGGCAGCGGGTAGAGCTGGGAGTAGGGGTTTTCAAAGTTAGAAACGTAGAAAAAAAAGTAGTGTAGTCTACTTGTCCGCCGAAAGAAGTATGATACCTGTTGAAGGTGGCAATGACATGTTAGTACAGTGTTCGAGTGAGCCGAAATGACTGAACCCAAAATACCAAATTGATTTAACGTACTAATTTCCCCCTTTGCTGAGTTGCTTTCCCTAACTCAACCTCAGGCTCATAGCACACTGGGACTACTCAATTATTATAGTTTTTACGATAGTAAGTCATATCTCAAAATATATCAGATGCCTTGTATGATACCCATCCAACAGTTTCAATACAAGGGCTTCCATGGCTTCCGTGGCTTCCCGCCTGGCGTGTGTGCCCCGGTGAAGAGAAGCATATTCGACAAAAGCCAAGGTCAGTGGGACAGAGTGAAGAGTATGCGAAATGCTCATGACCCGAATAAAGTTGAGGTAGGTCAAACAAACCTCCGCAATCATTGAGTGGGGGTTAAGAAAGAGGTTGGGGTTATGGAGAGGTACTCTTGTATGGTGTAGTGAGCGGAGCGGATGGTAGACGAGGACTTCACAACCGTGACAGGCCTGAGGGAGCATGCTAGCAGTGTTTCTATCCAAGGAATATTCTGAATATTCAAGTCGCTAGGTCCTTCTTCGACCCAGAGGGCGTGGCATAACTCGTCGACATACAGCCCCCACTCCGAATGAGACACCCACATCAAAACCTGCATGCCGAGTTTTGATCTACTTCTCGGCTACGCCTGAACTCATGATAGGGTTGCCGCTTAAGCATCACCTAGGCCACCCCCTTTGGTCATCTCGTCCAGCTTTTTTCTTCTGTGACGGAGAGCAAGCTCGCTCAGGATTGCATCAATGTTTAAAGAAACGAGGAGGAAACTAGAAATCATTATTAGTGGATAATAGCTCATACTTGTATCGGGAATGTGCTTGATATTATTGCTTCTATTTCTGAGACCATCTCCGGAATCACATTCATAATATCCGCCCCCAATTCATCATCCATTGCATTAGGATCAATGTCACCTCCCAGCCTCATCTCCAGATAGTTCTTAATATCATCCCGAGTCGGACTAACAAGCATTCTAACCACTTTCCCAAAACATTTCACCATCTCGTCACCGACACGGGGCCGGTAAGAAATAGTCGTGTGTTTGCGGACACCCGAACGATTTCTCGCAGTGATTCGAGAAGCTCCCGTCTGTGTTTCGGAATAGACTCGTCTAAACCGTCGATGCATATAAATGCCCGTGGCAGCACCGCAACGGCCTTCTTCATAAATTCTACGAGATCAGGAGGTCAGAGACCGTGGCCGCCAAACACGTTTTTGGCCTTCTGAAATGCCTGTCGTATATGCTCCGGGATTCCTCCTCTGACGGCAAGCTGCTTGAGGATGGCGCCCAACATACCTGTGGTGGACTGTTCCTGCTGGGCAAGGAAATCGCAGTAGAGCCCTACTATAGCAATGTCTTTCCCCCCAGCCTGATCGTATAGACTATCAATCACTAGTGAGCTGTCATTTACCGATCGTCAGTGACATCTACATTTCCTTCGTCCATATAAGCAGTGTTCCTACCTGAGACCCATTCCCGGACTCCCACCACAGAACAACTCTCGACGCAACCATCTTCCGCACCGCTCTATTTATGAACTCGTTAGCCTCCAGTACCCAGTTCTCTATGCCATCAAGTCGGTCGGTTCGAACGCCTTGATGCCTCTTTTGTGATTCAAGCGGCAATAGCCAATGCAGAATTTGACGCGCCCTCGGTGTCGATTCCTGTATTGATGCTGGCGATATTGGTGTAGTTCGTTGATCTATTGAACGAGTTGACATTACCGGTGACCTGCTGGTGCTCTGGCGCCATCAGTACTATAGGCTATTATTTGATTCTTTGTTTCCGCAAAAGAGAGGGATCATGTGAAAGAAGGATCTGACATTTCCTGGAGTCTTAGGGAACCTCTAGGACTCAAAAGAGAGGAGATGGGAGCTGATAAGGCTCCTGTCGGCGTTGCACAAGTATTCATAGTATGCATTGGTTCAATCATTATGCCGATCGATTTCTCTCAGTGAACACCTATTTACCAATGAATCTTGCTCGAAGATCACCCCTTTAATGCTCGATAGGGCATGAGTGAATAGGAGAGAGGGGGGGTTGGTGTTTTAGAGTTTATAGCGCAGCATAGGCATGAAAAGAATTGAATCACAAAATATCACTCTACCCCCAATCCCGATTGGAGGAACTGGGGGCAACAAGTCTTAGTCCTGCTTCAAGGGGGCTCATCCGACTGTGCGGTCTTCCCCACATGCCGATGTGCAGCACATCCTGGCTATCTCGTGATACTGGTACCAGCCTGGAGCGAAAAGTGATCGGAAAAAAGTGGTTGGTGTAACACCACTTTTTTCCGATCACTTACCCTCACACCCAAGTACATGTCTCCTTTTACAAAAAATCTAAGACCACATTAAGACTTTTATTTTTTTATTTATTTATTTATTTGGGGTTTTTCTTTTGGTAACGAGTTTTAGGGTATAGTTGCTTTATAATATTATCATATGATACCATATTATTAGCCGGCGGGGGTTGGGTGGAGTGATCTTGCTTACCCCGACGGGAAGTGTGCAGTAAGGGGTATTGGGGAGGGAAGCCTTGTCGGGAATGTCTGCGGTGCGGTGTGGTAGTGTGCGGGTCTGTGTTGTCGGGAGTGGGGAGGTTTCGGGTTGGGCTGTGGGAGAAGTATTGGGATGGGTGTCATGGGTTGTGGCTAATAATAGCTATCATAATAATATTGTGGTATCATATATGGTGTGGATGGAAGGTGACCATGCCCGAGTGACCATCAGTGCACTTGATTACTTGCTCGCTCCTCATGCAAACCCAGGGCAGGGTTTTCAGGGGCATTGCGTAGCGGATCCCGATCCCTGGAATAGAGAGACTTGCGGGATTATTTGGCAATGCTTTATTTTATTTTTCCTTCTTAGCTGTCACTGCAAGAATTGGGATTTTCAAACTTTCATTATAATATTGTAATCTCTGTTTATGTATCATATGGGACAATTGAGCAGAATGGGACAGCACTGATGAGCTAGGCCCTGTACCCTCCTCTCACCTCCTTCCAAGCTAAATTTCATGGGGACCCTGGACATGCCAAATATCATACTGGTATTGGAGGGATAAAGAGCCAAAAGAAAAAAAAGAACCTATTGAGAAACAATTCCTGTGATAATTTCATAGAGAATTCCCCTTGCAAGAGCATAATAATAAAATCGGCTTTATTCTTGTTTTATCAATGACTTTGAAATCTGTGGTGAAAGTCATGCTACAGTTTGTCGTTCGATAAATTGATTGTGCTTCTCTGGACTCAAAATTCTCAACGATGACTTCCTATAGTCGTAACTTATGTGGGGATAAAAGATTATGGGCTAGTTCCGATTTCCTAGAGAGGTTGTCACGATATCAGGGGACTTGGAAATTATTCGCTCCATTTGTAGTAGGTCTTGTGCTTGCAGTCCAATAGGAACCCATCTCCAGATGGCGTGGAGATCCCGCGGGATCCTATGAACTTTTATGTTTCCCACTACGTTGGAGATATTTGTTGGTTCCGATTTTTGCTCTTTTTGTTTTTCTTTTCTTTCTCCTTTCTCTTGTCTGCCCTGTCCAGTCTTCAAGATATATTTTGTTGTTGGTAGGTGGTTAGGGGGGAAGAACAAAGAACAAAGTTTAAAAAGTCGGATTAGATCCTCCGGATCGTTGGGTTGCCTTTGAATTATGCAATAGTACGATCGGCGACTAGTGGTGGCTATGTGCAAGAACTATCGATAGCATTTAACCTTATGTGCCCGCCCTTCCGCGGGACTATAACATGGGATCATAATATGATAGGAATGACAGGCAGCACCCTTGCGGGATGTAACAATTCAAAAACCTCCATAACCGCCCGGGACCTACCGATAACAGCCAAAGCAATAAAAAATTCAACATTCCTACAATCAAAATATATCGCACTGTGCTCCAGAACGCAAAAGCTCTTTCATGAACCCTACCCAACTAGAGACCTAAACCTCACATCCATCCTCCGCACAAAAACTGCAGAGCGAGAAAATTCTTGGCACTCCCTATAAATACCACCACCTCCTCCAACCAAATCCTCTTCTTTCCTCTCCATGGAACTTGCATCACTGTTGCGGAGGAGCTTTGCGACTGTGACGACAGCCAGAGCGCCTGCATGCCGGGAGTGTCCCGGCTCCCACGAGCAGTATTTACCGCTGCTTACTCAGGGCTTGTTTGGAAAAAATGGGACCGTTCCATTGAGCGACTGTTCCTCCCATGAAAATGGCCTTCTCTCAATTTTGAAATAGAAGGAAGAGGGTCATTCATATGGGGGAACGGAACGGGACCATTATATCTAAACAGGCTCTACCAAGCACGGCAACACACCTCGTATGGAGGGTGCCTGATAGAAAGGATACTTTAGAGGATCATGAAATTATATCATGGATCCTGCTATCATCTGTCCAACGAGGGTTGGCTAACAAGCGGATGGCTCGTGGGACCCCAGCGTGGTTGACACCTTGACGTGGTGCTGGGGCTTTTTAACTAAGATCAACCGTTGTAGACTTGGGTATAGTGATAGATTGTTTTGTATTGGAGTAAGCGGTGGTGATATATTCTAGGAAAAAGTTGTTCCTATTTAGAAAATTTAGATCAAATTTGCTAGTGTGAAAGATAAACTTTGCATATAGTGGGAAAGGAAAGGGAGAAAGAAAAAGTTTTTTTCACTTGTAGGCGAGTAGTAAGCTCTGTTACTGTGAGAACTCGAATAAATTGAATATCTTGCTAAGAGGTTTGAAATTCCGTCCCTTGAATAGGGGGGTAAGCGCACAGCGAGAACTGGCCCTCTTAGCTTGAGCTTAAGCCAGAGTCAAAGGAAAGAGAGCCAGACCCTACCAGCCAAGGCAACTGCAGTGTCCTGGCGTGAGGTCCAATTATTTGAGTTCTTACGGTAGTGAATGTCCATGGTGCCATGCCAGAGAGAACGATAGTGGGAAAAAAGTACCTGTAATCTTGTGAGTTTCCCATACAAAAGGTACATTGCAACTATATCAAATCTGGATCCTAGGCTCTTGGCCTTACAGTGTAGTGGAAGGGTTCTCATAATCCCTTTCAGATTGTCTAGAGAATTACCTACGCTGTGCGATTGGTTTTGATAATACTATATTGCTTATCGGGTGAGTTGTGAATTCTTAAAATCAGCTAGCTATATTTGTATAATTAAGGATGGGAGGGTGTCGATGACTTTTGTCACCAGGATCGGGCGATGGGTACCTGGTGGTTATGTTCGGGTGGTGTGTACTGCCGTAGAAACTCGAGTGAACGGACCATGTGCTAGGACGTTGGAGTTGCCTCCTAGTAAGGTCTGGCCTTTTTTCTCTTTTTTATTTCTCTTGGGTGTGTTTTTTGGTGTGTTTTCCGCGTCTATTCTAGGGGAGGAAATTCCGGACTACATGGCACATAGTCCGTTTATTAGAGTTTTTATGGTGCGATCCGACTTGAGTCGAGCCAGGCCATGGCTTCGAGCTGGCTTATGAGCCACTGGGATCGAGCCGCTCGGAGTTTGCTGCAAAACTCGAGCATACCATTATCTGTTAGTAGAGATGTTCAGCGGGGGCCGTGAACGTGAACGTGAAGGTTGTCATGTGTGAGAAAAGGACTAACATAGTTCGTTCACAAGTAAATGGAGGTTCTGCGAACTAGTGTGAAAACTTTTGCATATGAACTGTGGTGCATGTGATGATACCAAGATCAAATATAAAAATATTGTGTTCGTCTGGGAGCATATTTACCTAGTAGTATATCATCCAACATCGAACAGCCAGCAAAATGAGTCGCTTACCTTCTTTTGAGCACCTCCTCAGCCCTGAGCCTCCTGCAGATAGGCAGTCTGAGCGCTCTATAAACTTTTCTTCTTTTTCGGATTTTCGTCATGATCAAAGCAACATTTCACAAAGCGGAGCAGCCCCAAATGCGGAGGCAGGACCAAGCAACCAGGCAGGCTTTCCTGATAGAAAAAGTCGGCCCAGATTTATTCTCAAGGACGAGGATATGAAGGTTCATGTGGTTAAGACTTGTATAAACCACTTTGATGAGTATTTAAATTTCAAAAGGAAGGATGATTTTATGGAAAAAATGCAGGAAACGTTTAAAGCGACCACAGGCCTTGAAATCAATTTCAAGGGATATTTGTACAGATGGATTAAGGAGAGGAGAAAGATGGTAGAGGAGGAGAAAAAGAAGAGTGGAGTGGCTCGCCACTATGGGGAGTTTGAAATCGCACTCGACACATGGATTACCATGATAGATGGTGTCGCACGGCAGACGGAGGCAGAAAAGCAAGCCAGAAAGCAACAGGTTAAGTAGTCCAAGTTGGATTTATTTATTATTCAATAAATACATTGGGTTTAAGGTATGATACTAATAGATTTTATTATATTTAGGAGCTTCAAAAATCTCAAGAAATTGAAAAACTGCGAAGCAGTATGCAAACCACACGTGCCGAGCGTCATAATTCAATACCAAATGATTCAGAATCCGAGACCCAGCCATCCCTGCTCGGCCAAAAGCATACAACCGACTCCCGCTACTGTCCTGCTGAATCCAAAAAACGTATTACCGATAGGATCATGGGTATGATGAAGGAGGAAAGCAGGTACTTAGTAAAGGCAGTAGAGATGATGGAGGAGAAAAAGATGGATCGATTGGAGGAAATTCTGTCAACGGTAGCTGACTCTGGTAAAACAGAGATTGGTCAAGCGGAAGGGTTAGAAAAGCGAGTTGAAGCGATCGAGGAAGCGGTTGAGGAACTAAAAGGTGGAATGAATAGGCTTATGGACTACTTGGAGAAGAATAATAAATGAATTTACTAAATACTAAAATACAAACAACCTTTTCTCTGTATAATTAAATAGTTGGCCTTTTTGCTTGGATTTGGGTGGTATGCAATAGCAGTCTTTTATAAAAATGTTTCAATATTGTGAGAAATTCGGAGACCTAGCTAAATATTGATGAGAACTAGAGATAGCAGACATGGCCAAATTGAACTTACAACAAGTCAAGAAGAGTATACCCCGCACGCTCTCAAATCATGGAAGCACGCCATTCCTCAAATATTCTGCCAGGGATTGGGGAGAACATACTGTATGAACAAGGACTATGCATATATATAATATAAGAACCCTTGCGCTGGAGCTCCTGAATCAGTACAGTCGCACCTCACTCTCCCGGACCCCACTCCCCCGAAGTCTTCCACTTTCCCAGATCTTACTCTACCAGCCCTCTCACTCTCCCTGATGGAATTCTCTAAATTCTGTATGCTTTTGCACCAAATCCCAACTCACCGGCCCCAATAATTCGCCCTCCTGAACAGATTATTTGGACTTTGGCCACCCGGGATAGCGAGGTCAGACTGTATGAAGCCCATATACCTGCCATAGCATTTCTGGGCCAGGTTCTGTATCCTAGATTTTCCGGAGCAATTGTTGCTTCCCCGCACCTCTCTGGACGACACTACTTATCCTTCTTCGGGAGTGTTGAACTTGTAACCATTTTGGTGAATGGAGAGCGTTACAGGGTCGACCAACAAGATTGCAGAGGCAGTACACCCCTTGTATGGGAAGTAAGAAATGGAGACGAATGAGTGGTCAAGTTATTACAGGAATGGAAAAATATTAATCCTAGTCGGCCAAATGTGTATGATCGAACACCACTTGTGTGGGTTGTGTTGGAGATCACACAGGAACGGCCAGAGTCAGGGTGAGAAGTAATGCGACTGGTCAATCGAATGAAAGAGAAAAGAGACAAATGCTATGTTGCTTGTCCTACAAACGCGCTTGAGTCTGCTGTACTTACAGTAGTGCGCAGTATCAATATACATCAAGATGACCACTGCCATTTCCTCCCATCTTACCCCTTGCCAGATTTGAGAAGGATGATTAATAAGAAGAGACATATTACAAAAGCTCGAGCTCAGCCCGAGTCTAGCCCAAATTCGAGTTTATACAGGCCTAAGCTAGCCTAGCTAAGGGAATAAGTCGGCTTAAGTGGCTCGATCTAAAAGCCCTAGCTGAGCGCTCAAGCTCAACTCGTAGCAAACACTATGTGCAAGAACTGCTCATACAAATAAATTTTAACCTTATATGCTCCTCCCGCGAGGCTATTACATTATGGAATTAGGAAGGGTAGGCTGCTCTTTGGTGACCAGGGCGGAGGGGCTATAACAATTTAAACCCATCCATAACCTCCCAGAGCCTGCAGACAACAACCAGAGCAGAACGGATTCCAACATTCGTCCTCCCACAAGATATCACACAGTACCCTAAAATACCAAAGTTCTTTCATGAACCCTAACTGGAGACCCAAACCTCACATCCATCCTCAACACAAGCTCCTAGCGCCAGAAGCTTCTTGGCACTCCCTATAAAGACCACCATCTCCCTCCAAATCTCCTTCTTTCCTCTCCATGGAACTTGCATCACTGTTGCGGAGGAGCTTTGCGACTGTGACGACAGCCAGAGCGCCTAGCTGCCGGGAGTGTCCCGGCTCCCACGAGCAGTATTTACCGCTGCCTACTAAGAGCCTGTTTGGAAAAAAAATGGGACCGTTCCACAGAGACCGTTTCTCCCATGAAAATGGCCTTCTCTCAGTTTTGAAATAGAAGGGAGAGGGCCATTCATATGGGGGAACGGAACGGGACCATTGTATCCAAACAGGCTCCAACAAGCACGGTAACACACCTCGTACGGAGGGTGCCTGATAGGAAGGATACTTTAGAGGATCATGAAATAATATAATGAATCCGGCTATCATCCGTCCAACGAGGGTTGGCTAACAAGCGGATGGCTCGTGGGACCCCAGCGTGGTTGACACCTTGACGTGGTGCTGGGGCTTTAAAACTAAGATCAACCACTGTAGACTTGGGTATGGTGATGATGAAATCACTAACAAAGTTGTTCTCATCTGGAAATTTCCGGAACATGTTTTGCTACTGTAAAGTCAGTTTTGTGTATATAATTGGAGGGGAAAAAAGCAAGAAATGAAAGGAAAAGTCTCTCTTGAGTCTCATTCTTCGAGCAGGTCTTCCAGTTAAGTTAGTATGCAAAAAAAGTGAAAGAAAAAAAAGGCTCCAAGTTATACGCGGCCAAAGCCCCCCCGCCAGAAATTCTGTCCGTAAAGAGTTTTTCCTCTTCCAAACACGGAGCTATACTCCCCCGATCGTGTCATAAGCAGTACCAGTACTTACTATGCTGCTGTCGGAATGGGAGCATGCTTATTATTGCAGACAGGGCTCATCCTGCTCTCGGGGGGGCGAGGTCTGCCTTCCAAGCGCCCTTCTAAAGCTTTGTAAGTCGAATGGAGGCTCAGATCGGTGAATTTTGGCTTCTCCCGTGATGGTGCTTGAGTATGGTCGCGGTGAGTTAGTGGGGTGTTTGTTGCCCATTGGCTAACTTGCGCAGCGATTGTCGCCCTCTTTTTTGGGGGGGGATTACCGATAGGTGGGTTGATGGCTCTCGGCCATTGTTGGAGAGAGATATTGTAGTAACAGTAGTTAAAATTTAATAGACTATCGGGATACAATGCTGCAGAAGATTTAGTATCTCCCTTACTGCGCTGAGAGTCCCCCCGACTACTGTACCATTACTCGTGCAGTAGATCGATCGCACGCTGCGCGCATGACCCACTACCAAGATCCATCCGGAAGGGTATTTCTCAAATACATCCACGATGGAGAGGAAATTGATCGCGTTAAGAAGGTTCGGAGGGCGCCTTCTAAGTTTCTATGTGATTTTTTTTTATTTCCAACGGAATTACCTGTGACTGATATGCACGATACTAACCACGAGGCAAAGCATGCAAGAGAACCGAAAAACTTCCTAGCGAGGCACTGCATAGAATAGCGGATAGGCCTTAATGAGCCCGCATAGCTTAGCAAAATATTCTGCTGCGGCCTAGGAAAGAAGATAAGGAGTCTGCGTAGCCGGGTGGCTAGAAGTATTTACGTCACTTCCCGAGGAGGGCGGCTTCCCTTTTCAAGCGCCACCAGTGGGGTAGCCGCCTGCCCCAATATCTCCAAGGAGTTTGTGGTTCCATCTAGCTACAAACTCGTGTACAAATAATATTACCCCCCTCACATAAAAATCTTTACGAGTGATACTTCATGATCCTTAGTCCACCCCCTCAGAGCTTCACCCAGCGATCTCGCACCCTCACCTCAATCTCGGGGTGCTTCTTATACCGCACTTTGATCCGGCCTTTCCACCCTGCACCCCCCCATGGGATTCATTTTGGCCAAAGAGCACCTTACTGAACGAAGTAGCCAAGAGATCTGGTGATGAGCTAATTCCACGCTTGCCCTTGGGTCTCAGATGCTTGAGGAGGAATTTCTCCTTTTCTTCCTGACGAGTGACGCCTAATGATGGTTCCTTCTGCGGGAATTATTTAACTTAAGTGTGGTGTCAAGAGACCCCCGCCCCAGACCGAAGCAGAGCTCGGCCGGCGGAGATTACCACCCGTGGCGTAAGCAGGTACCTCCCCTAGGGCTCTGCACGTGGCCAAGATGCCACGTAACGGAATACCGTTCCGGTGTCGACAGCGGGTGGACAGATGCAAATCTGTGCCGTACCGGTATCCGAGTCTCGCAAGATGGAAGTTTTGATCTTAAGCCACGGAACTTGAGAGAGGCTATACAATTGGTCACACATGGCAGGAGCGACCCCACGAGCACTGTACTGTATACTACAGTGGCTTTGGTAAAATCAGGAATAAGTTTTTTTTTTACTGACCAGCACTAACTTAACTAGCTTAAAGGGAAATAAAACCGCGTAAGATTCCACTTCAGTATACTCGCAAAAACCCCACCGGGCCGAAGCTACCCAATCCGAAAACAAGCCATTCCAACCCAAACTTCTAAAGCCCTACAAGTACACCGAAAAAGAAGAAAAAACGACGGTGCCATTTACGAGCTTTTAGATCCACTATTACCGGCATCAACGACCTCCGAATCCTTGACGACTGGGAAGGGCACCAGGACCAAGTCGATGTTGCCCCACCACTCACTTCCAAACTTTCTGTACCAGTCGACAGTAGCCTTTAGCCCCTCGGCGAAGGTGGTCTTCTGTACCCAACCTAAACCCTTCAGCTTGGTAGCATCGACAGCGTATCTGCGGTCGTTGAAAGGACGATCAATGGTGTGCTTGACAAATGAGTCAAAGTCGACGGCAGGGTCGTGGCCGAACTCTTTCAGAAGAAGCGAGCAGAGCTCCAGGTTGGAAATTTCATCGGTGGAACCGACATTGTAGATTTGCCCAATCAACCCCTTGTGAAGGATAGTATCGAAAGCATCGGCAGCATCACCCGCAAAGAGATAACGGCGGGTGTGCTTCCCGTCGCCGTGGAGAAGCAATTTTTCACCACGGTGGAGGAGGCAGGAGAATTTGGGAATAACCTCTATACATTGATGATACTCGTTAGAAACCCAAACAAGCGTGGCTAGGGAGGTATTTTCTTACTCTCTGGGAATTGGTGAGGTCCGTATACATTGTTGCTTCGGACAACGATGACAGGGAGCTTGAAGCTCTTGTAATAGGAGTGCACCAGCATTTCCGCAGCTGCCTTGCTAGCAGCGTAGGGATTGGTGGGAGCCAAGATGCTCTGCTCAATCAAATCTTCACCGTTCTCATCGACCTCGCCATATACCTCATCTGTGGAGATGTGGATGAATCTCTTCAACAAGCCATGATTCTTGGCACACTCGAGCAATACGTGGGTACCATAGACGTTGGTTGAAGTAAACTCGTAAGAATTTCCGAAGGACAAATCAACATGGGATTGCGCAGCAAAGTGGAAAACCGTATCAATGTTGTATTTACGGAGGGCATTCTGAACTTCCTCAGGAGAAGTTATATCGCCATGGACGAAGGTGAAGTTTGGAGCAGTACTCAGACAACGGGTGTTATTCAGGGAAGCACAATAGTCAAGCTTATCATACGAGATGACGTTGTATTCCGGGTAGGTGAGGGTGAGATGACGCACAAGCCAGCAAGCACTGATCCATTGTTAGCTCCGAGCCAGATGGAAATCCCCGGAATACAAAAATAAAATAATCGATTAAAACGAAAAGGTTAACAAACATGAAGCCAGCCCCACCAGTAATTAGGATGTTCTTGGCATCCTCGAGAGGAGGGAACTTGGTTGCTCCCTTGTAGACTGGAGCATCTCTCCAGATGCCAGTATCCTGGAAGTGACGATGAGTGACAGCTGAGAAAGGTACCGTCAGAAAAAGCGATCAAAAGGGCCGAGAATTTCAGCTCACATCTATTAGGTGCCATGCTTTTTTTTTATAGTTAAATAAGGCGGTTTGCGTTTCAGGAAAGAGGAATTGGGAGAAAGCTGATCAAAGTGGTTTAGAACCAAGTTAGCGATACTTTCTCCTCAACAGAAAAAAAAGGGCTAACCCTCAAATAGAGAGGAGGGGAGGTGGGCGGCGATAATCACCTCCAAAAGAACCTCGAAGCTTAAATACACAGGAGAGAGAGATTTACCAAGGCGGATACAAGCCGTATAAGAATAGACAAAGGGGAGCACCAGTAACCACGATTGAATTAGAGGCTATCAGGAGGAGACAGAGAAGGATAGAAGAAGAGGAAGAAGGCGAGGAGGGTGAGATAAGTAGTGAGGTGGGCAGAAATTTCTAGGAAAAAAGGGGAGGACCCCTCCTACTCTTTTTCCCCGCGTATCCTAGCTAGATAGAGTACTCGAGTACAGTACCGGTAGGGTACGCCAGGCTACGAGATGACATCGTAGCTGTGGGCGACCAGCGACCCTCCTATCGCAGCTGAGCGGCAGAGAGGAAAAGACTTCCAGGAGCATCAGGCATCAGGAACGAAGCCAAGCGAATATCTTGCCCTCAACAAGCTTAGCGCTTATAGATTTTGGCAATCGCATTTGTGAGCGGTTGACAAGCTGCACAGCCAACAAGATGTTGAGTTTCCTGTTGAAGCACAAAAAAATGTTACCAGGAAGGAGGGAAATGAGAGGCAAGCCAGGCTGGGTACTGGCGCAGCAATGCGGTGAGTTGGTACGACTACAATACAAGTACTAGCCCTGTCATATCGGGAATTCTGGGGGAAGAGAATCATACCATACGGTGGCTTGCTTGAACACTACTCGAGTACTTGTAGACTATGGTTATGCACATCATCACCGAGGGGACATATTGGCGATTTTAAGCTCCAACCAAAGCTCATCCGGCCGCCCCCTCTGCAGGGGGGATTATCGTTTCTATGATATCAAAAATGCGGCCCACTGCAAGGATTAAAATACGAGTCTTGACCCTGTGAAGCTGACGAAACAAGGTTAAGACACTCGAGGAACGGTACCCGAGTGCCCATCCCCCCATCGACCCACTCGATCAGAGTTGGAGATGTCCAAGTTTGAGATCTAATCTTTGATAATCTCTTGGAAAATCTTTTCCCAACCAAGCACATACTATGTAAGCGGTACCTTAATTACCGTATGCCAACCGCCGAAAGTGGGATCATAATATCGCAACTGCCGTTGAGGGTAAAGTTAGGTACAGCGCCGACACAAGACATTCACTACCAATAGTGTCACGCGTCTTCTTCCAGAAATCGCGAGTGTCCATAAAATACAATCAATAGTCCTTTCCTTCTCACAATTCACCACTCATGTTGGATAACAGGAGTTTGCTATCATGAAGTCTTTCATTATCTGTCAGCTTTTGTTCCCTCTCCTAGTGTTGGGGAAGTTCACTCCAGAGTGAGTGTAGCCCCATCCAGCACTTGTTTACACCCCATTAACCCCCGGCATAGAGATCTCCTGAGCGCACCCCGTCGTAGTGAAGCGGTCCCTAATAGATCAGGGGTAAGTTCAATCGCCTACGCCCCGGCCAATTGACTGATCCCGGACCCTCCAATGGCAGTCTCTCGCCTTATTTCATCTCTCGTCATATTCCTTCGATACACATAGCTCAAGTTCCTCCTGGAACCTTCTAAATCTCGACGACGGTGACACGACTGTACTTTTTAGCGACCCCGCGGTACAGGAAGTAGTATGGCTAGACGATGAAAGCTTGTTGTACATTAACGGGACAAACTCGGACATCAAAGGAGGCTCTGAGTTATGGATTGCTAAACACTCAAAGCCAAGTGAAGGGTAACACTCACATCATCCTGCTCTACAAACCATGAATGAGATAGCTGACCCCTATTAGATACAAGGCTGCCTCCCTCCCTGCATCTGTGTCCAATCTAAAGACCGTTTCTCCGTCTGACAAATCGGTAAACTTTGTTGTATCAGCACTAACCTACCCCGATGGCACCGTATACAACCCGGAGTCCGCCCCTAAGAAATTAGATACCGGGTTGATTTACGAATCCCTGTTTGTTCGCCATTGGGATGCATACGATAAGCCTGAGAAGTCGTCTTTGTTTTCTGGTGTTCTCTCACTTGACGGTGACAAGTTCAGGCTTGAAAAGGAAATCAAGAATTTAATTCCAGGCGCTAATGGCATTGAGACGCCCATTGCACCCTTTGGGGGTGCTGATGACTTTGATATCTCCCCGGATGGTCAAACAGTAGCCTTCGTTTCAAAGACCCCGTATCTCAACCCAGCAAACAACACCCAAGTTTTGGTATATATTGTTCCTTTTGATGGCACCTCAAAGCCTAAGCCTATCAATCTCGAAGGCAAAGACACAAATGGAGATCCTCTTCCTGAAGGCGCCGCATCGTCTCCAAAGTTCTCGCCGGATGGCAGCGCATTGGCATATCTTCAGATGTATATCAACGGATATGAGAGCGACAAGAACAATGTCTTTGTCTATAAGATGGATTCCTTGTCTATCACTGCTTTCTGGAAACCGTGGGATCGCTCCCCTAGCGGGCTTCTCTGGTCGGGCAACGACAACACCATCTACCTTCCTGCTGAATCATATGGGCGAGTCGGAATTTTTGAAGCACGCATCGGCGATGACACACCAAAAGAGATTACAGCTGAGGGAAATATTGTGGCCTTGCACCCCCTCCCCTCAGGCGACCTCTTAATCTCTCGGAACTCACTCACCTCATCTATTGGTTACTTTATCTTCAACCCCTCCTCAAAGCACTTCAAGACTCTACTTCTTCCCACTGATGTGGACCCCCAGCTCGCTGACCTGTCTAAAGTCACCGTTGAAGACTTCTCCTTCAACGGCGCAAAGACTAAGGTTCATGGTTTTATCGTGAAGCCTTCAGAATTTGACTCTTCAAAGAAAACACGTCTTGCTTTCTTCATACATGGCGGTCCCCAAGGAGCATGGACAGATTCCTGGAACACCCGTTGGAACCCTGCCTTATTCGCCGAAGCTGGGTACATTGTGGTCGCAGTGAACCCAACTGGAAGCACGGGATATGGACAAGCTTTCACAGATGCTATTCAGAATCAATGGGGCGGACTTCCATACATAGATCTCGTCAAATCTATAGAGTATTTGGAAGACACAGAGGAATACAACTATATCGACTTTGACCAGGCAGTCGCATTAGGCGCAAGTTATGGCGGCTATATGATCAATTACATCCAGGGGATGCCACTAGGGAGGAAATTCCAAGCCTTGGTATGCTATCACTTGCCCTATTTGTCACCATGATGCTTACTCAGGACAGGTTTGCCACGATGGTTCATTCGCACCCCAAAACATCTACTCAACTGACGAGCTTTACTTTCCCCAGCGCGAGGTAATTGACATCCCATTTATCTCCCCTTTCCCGCCTCTATCACTAACCTTACAAAGTTCAACGGCACTCTCTGGGACGACCCTGAAAACTATTCGAAATGGAGCCCATCGGCCCATATCAAGAACTGGGGAACTCCTCAATTTGTGATCCACAATGCGCTCGACTTCCGTCTGCCCATCAGCGAAGGTCTATCGGTATTCAACATCTTGCAAACTCTAGGAATCCCTAGCAAGTTCCTTACATTCCCCGACGAAAACCACTGGGTCTTGAAGCCAGAGAACAGTTTGGTTTGGCACAGAGAGGTACTAGAGTGGATCAACAGATGGACAGAAGCGAGGTCAAACAAGATAACAAAAACGGGCAAGGCTCAAACCGTCCTCAGGGCCCAGGACAAGCTTTAAAGCAGAAGGGGTGCCTCGTGTCTTGGTGAAACCATAGTGCAAGTGCAGCGCAATCAATTAAACAATTCCACCGCCATTACCCCATGAACTCCGTGTATGATATTATAAGGTGATATATAAAAAAGAAAAAGAAACTACCCAACAACCCTCCCAACCATCTTACCCAAAACCTCTACTTCCAAAGCACTAATCCCCAATGCATCGATCCCCCTTGTCTGAGACCTACCCGCCTTGATCTTATAATACCCCTCAACCTTTCCAACATCGACGACTCTCCTTGCAATCACATCATCATAAACCTCCATAACACCCTCCTCTCCGATCACCCTTCGAATATTCCCAGCCACCTCCTCCTTCTCGCACCAGTACTCCCCGTTCCCATGCGCAATCTTGACAGCAATAACGTCCTTCGTCTCCTCCGTGACGCCAAACTTTTTATACGCCTCTTTAATCTACTCCTCCCACATTCCCATCAGCCCACCCTTCTCTCCAGCACAGCGGGGGGGGGGCAAAGCATACATTATTATTCCCCCCCAAGCAATACACGACCTCGCTATGCACGTTCCTGGTCCTGCGCTTCCCGCTCACGAGTTCGTTGCGCACGGCCTGGAATACCGCAGCCAGTAGGTGCGTCGTTGAGAGGATTGCGCTGGCGTCCAGGAATGCGTACTCGTTGGATGGGGTGGTGTCGGAGGAGGTGAGCTCCCGCTGGAAGGTTTTGAAGGCGGCAGGTGGGAGGGAGGGGAGGTGGGTTATGTGGATTTTGTGGGGTGGGAGGTGAGGGAGGGTGTATGTTGTTGTCATTGTGGTGGTGGTTTGTTGGTTGCAGTGGATGGCGGCGGATGGAGAGCTTTGGAGATGTGTGACTGGTATGATATATATTTGAGTGCTTGTATCATAATACCGTATGAAGGGATGGTGGGGAGGTGTGGCTTGGCGGCGGGGGACTGAGAAATTCTGGTCATGAGTTGTCACTCGGTTTAGTTTTTCTTTTCAGGGAGGATCACCTCGAGGGAAAAAAAGTTGACCCTTGGGCCTCGGCTGGGGGGAATGAAAGGGAAGATACAGGGGATCTTGCTAGGAGGCAAGTCCATGCCCCTGCGTGTGGTCTAATTATTCCAGCTCTTACGGTGAAGGATTGAAGATTGGTGTAGTGTAGGATGGAGTGATGGGGTCTTGTACGAGGGCGCTGTCTTATCTACACTACTAACTAGCACTTAGGCGATATGCTCCCACCACGCGAGCACAGTCACTCTAGAAAGCGTACAGTTCGCGGGGGACCGCAATAGTCCAGTCGAGAGCTTCTCGGCGGCTTTCGTGCGAAATCCCTGCAGAGCCTCTTATAATTCCCTCTTTATCTTCCCAAACTTACACTGTATGTAGGAGTTTTTCTCACTGCAGATACCGGTATTCCCCCACTGAGCTCTCCGTGTCTTAGAATGAGTCACTAGATATAGGTATACTAGTAGAGTGCTTACCCCACACCCAAACTCCTTGCCCCCCCCCACAGTAGAGTCCGATAAAGTCGATATAAAGATCCCTAACATGGACCTCTTCCATAACCCGGTTTAGTAGATACAGCTTGTATACCGGTAGTCTGCAATTGTCCGAGTCCCGAATTCACAATGGCCCAATCAACAACCGCTGCCAAAGATCATTGGTCTTCCGAGGCCTACAGTGAAGAGGTGGCACCCTTCGTCGCAGAGCTGACAACAAAAGTCATCTCTCTCCTCGACCCTCAGCCCACTGGTATTCCTTCCCTCCTCACCCTCTCTCATCCCATCTAACCAACTAACCCCGGCAGACAGAATCCTGGACCTAGGCTGCGGCGACGGCGTCCTAACCGCCCGCCTCTCCAAACACTGCTCATCGATCCATGGCATCGACAGCTCCTCAAACATGCTATCCACCGCAAAGGCCCACCACTCAACCCCAAACACCACATACACCCACCTCGACGCCAACCACCACCCCCGCCCCACCACCTCCGCCATCCTCCAACCAAACGCCTTCACAAAGATCTTCTCCAACGCCGCCCTCCATTGGATCCTCCGCGTCTCACCCCCACAACGCATCGCGATCCTAAAATCCCTCCACGACCTCCTCGTCCCCTCCGGAACCTTCGCCGCCGAATTCGGCGCGCACGGAAACTGTGCGGAGGTCCACGCTGCCCTGATCGCCGCACTCGTGCATCGGGGCGTCGCGGTGGAAGTGGTGCGCGAGGCGTGCCCGTGGTGGTTCCCGAGCGAGGAGGAGGCTAGGGAGCTGTGGAACGAGGCGGGGTTCGCCGTTGAGAGTTTGCAGGTGGAGCTTCGGCAGACGGAGTTGCCGCAGGGGGATATTGGGGGGTGGGTGAGGTTGTTTGGGAACGCGTTTTTGGAGTTGGTGCACGAGGGGGAGAGGGAGGGGGTTGTAAGGGAGGTTATGAGTGTGCTCGAGAGTATTGGCCGGGTGGGCGGCGGTGATGGGGTTTTCACCATTAATTATGTTAGGTGTAGGATTTTGGCGAGGAGGAGGAGGGTGTGAGTTGCTTTTTTTATTATTTTATTACCGTTTTTGGTTATGGTGGGGTTGATGGCGCGCGAGAGAAAGCGTGAGGGGAGGTCAAATATGTTTAGAAAATATTGTTTGTCAAGAAACCCCTGTGACGCAGCGGTTAGCGTGTCGTTCTTATACAGAGTATTCTCCTAATTGGGAGAACTTGTATGCTAGGCTATGCGAAAGTCGTGAGTTCGAATCTCACCCGGGGTATTTTTTTGTTTTATTTTTGTGGCGGGGTGGTTTTTATTATTGGGGTTAAGGGCAATGTTTCCTGATACGGGATCTCGTTGATCTGGATCGTGGGGTCAAGTCGACTCTCCCTCCAAAGGACGGGAACGGAGCTATATGGATACATGGGTTGGTGTCTCGGGGCAAGGCGAAAGTCACTGTAGATTGTATGGGAAAGCGTGGCAACTGGTAATTGTAGTCCGATCTACAGAAATTTGCTATTGTACAAAATGAATAACGGGCTGAGAATGACGAGATCTATGGCAAAGCTCTAGCAAAATGGTAAAGTGAAATTAGATTCTAAGGAAGAGTTCCTAGCCGTGCAGATCCTCCTCAAGGCCTGGACACCCCTCCATCTCCTCATCAGGATATTGGTACTTGCACCAGAAGCAGTACTTGTACTTGCTTCTCAGATATTCAACAATCCGCTTCAATCTCTCCCCAACCGCCAACGCCTCGAACGCCGCCAACTCCTCATCTTCATCAGTCTCATCCTCAGCTCCATCCTCCACCACCATGCCTAATTTACGAATCCTTCCTGGCGCAATCCCGAGCGCGACCTTGTCCTCATGATCCAGCTCACGGTCCCTATCGTAGCCCGGCAACCTGGGCGAATCCAGACTCTGTAACATCTCATATTTCATCTTCACTGCGCGCTCCCTCTCCTCACGAGCTTTAACCAGACCACGCCAGAAGACATTGATGCTTTTCAAGGGTACATTCCGCCGCGCACTACCCCCAGGACCATCCCCGGTATCCTCAAACCCCTCACAGACTTTCTGCGCACCGTGGAACTGGGCCTCCATTCTCGCCTCCTCAGCTTCAATCCTAACTCGCTCCCTATACTCCTCGGGGCTCAATTGCTCAGCAGTAACACCGGCCGCAACATCCTTTATCTTCTCGCTGGTGGCTTTCTCAAGACCGATCCCGCCACGGTCCGACTTCATGTTGACGCCAATAGGTTCCAGCCTCATCTCGTCCTTGCTATTATCCCACTCCTTCCTGCCGAGTCCGCTGCCGGGCGTGAAGCCCATCTTCCTCATCATCTTCAACCCCTTGTTCGTGCCCGCACTCTCGTGCGAGAGGAGGCTTTTGGCGAGGGCTTCGTCGCGCTTTTGCTTCTCGATACGCACGAGCTCGGCTTTGGACTTTGGCTGTGCGAGTTCGGCGGCGCGTTGCTTGCGCTTTAGACGTTCCGTGTAAGATTCTGGTCCTTTCGGGATTGGGTCCGGGATTGTCATGTTCATGTAGTCGTCCTCCTCGTCTTCTTCAGGAGGGAGCGCTGAGGGTGGGAGTTTGGAGGGGGGTAGTTTTGGCGGGGTGCGGGAGGAGGTGGAGGATGGGGTGAGTTTGTGGTGTTGGCGCTTTGGTGGGGGCGGGCTGGTGGGGGAGGAGGGGGAGAGGTTTAGTGGTGTGCGGCGCTTCAGAGACATGCTGGGGTTTGTAGATCGCTTGGAGTGGGTAAGATGTGTGAAACTCGGTGCGGGAGGTTACTTGTGCAGAGGTGTAGTAGGTGTTGTTTGTGACAGAGAAGGGAGCACTCAAATCAAGAGGCTTTGCGTATTTGCTCCGGAGAGTAGGGTCAAGATGCGGCTCAAATGATGTTACTGTATGTACGAGGACGTCAGTGCCAAGATTTATGGTTACACAACTGGTTCAAAAGTTTGAGAAAGTGTGCACGGCAGCTGGCCGGCGGCTCCACAGAAGCTCTTGATACATCTCCAGGACTGAATTGAAGGCCCCTGCACCACTGAGTTATCGTATCATAGTCACTTATATAGGGTACCGAACGGATCCTTAAATGTGGAGGAAGCACAATCCCAAAACAGCATAGTGTGTCCTGAAAATCCATCTCACAAATCTCTACCCAACGACTCCCCCCTCCCATACCTCTCCTGCTCGCGGAATCCTATTCTAGGCTATGTGTTAGCCTCCCTACATCAAATGCGCTACCTCACCGCCCGCCAATTTCCGCTAAAGACTGGGTAACGCCACATCTCTCCCCTATTGAGACCCCTTTTTAAGTCTCCCCCCTCTCAATAACTACTAGAACGACTGAAACGACTACAATGACAACCCCTCTCCGAGCCCGTATCCAAGCCCAACGAGACCTCCGCCGCCTCTGCGAAAACCTCATCCATCTCCGCAAAGACCGTCCCTCAACCTTAACGGAAATCCCTATTCCCAGCCAGCAACCTAAGAAAAAGTCCAAGGCTCTCCGCTCACAAGCACTCAAGGACCCGCCACCAGCCGTGATACCAAATCTAGCACGACCACTAGTGGTGAATCGGTCGATCAAGGGGGCGCCAGCGGTAGAGCGGGAAATCAGGAAGTGGGAGAGTGTGGAGGAGATTCAGAATGAGGTCTTGGGTGAAGGAGAGGGAGGAGAGGGGTTTGAGGTGAGGATATTTGAACAGACGGTGAGGGGACGGATAGATATGATTGATGGGAGGAAGGTGGGGGAGCTCACATCTACGGAGCAGTATGTTTTGAAGAGGTTGGAGAGGGCGCTGTTGCTGCTGGAGCGGAACCCGGTTGTGCTAAAGAAGGAGATATTTTACTGGCTTGAGAGAGCGAAAGCCACGCCGTGGGTATTGAAATCGCTGACGGAGTATGCTTGGAGGACTATATGGGCTCTAGAAACCGACGAGATACCTACTTCCCGGAGCAAGCTTATTGGGAACCTTATGACGGCAGCGCAAGTCCCGCTATCGGAGGAACAAGAAATTGCCTATATCGGGGGTCTGTTCTGGAACGACGCCCGGGCGCAAGCTATGGAGCGGTGGCGTAACAGGTCCAGAGTCGGGCTAGCGTCAAGAGAGTTTTGGAATCTGGGAGTGCGATTGTTCGCTCTAGATCAGAACCCCGAGGGGGCGTACTACACCATTCAGAGGATGGAGATGCACCACGTGCCTATTGACTATAGGGACTACATTCCCGTCGTGATGGCATACAATCACATCGGTCAGCCAGCCAAAGCGCAGGAGGTGTACAAAGAGATGGGAAAGTGCGCCAGGAAGAATGGTGATATGATCAAAGCCAAAGCATACGACGACATCTCGATGTCCTTCCTAGATGCCGGGGAGATAGACAGGGGCCTCTCAATATACAGAGAGATGATTTTCACTGGAAACAAAGCCCTCAAGCGAATCCACGACGACACAAAGGGGAGAACTTCCACTGCGGCCGTAGCGGGGGGGCAGCCGCCTGAGGCAAAGCCACCAGATGACCTCCATGAGCCGAGTCTAGCAAATCTACCCCTCGAGGAGCTCAAGAAGCTCACTTACGAGAAGTGGGATCAGTACTTTATCGAAGGCTGGATGCAGAGCCTTCTAAGAATGGGGAGGACAGACCTGGTGTACATCCTCGTCACCAGCGAACTACCAAAACGTGGGTTTCCAACGGATAGCGTACACTTCAATTGGGTAATCAAAGGCTTTCTCAAAGAAGGCAGCATAGAAATGGCAGAATACGTAGCTCAAGCAATGATTCACGAAAAAATAAGGCACGTCCAGTCCCAAGCCAGTCCCCTTCCAAAACCTGGAACTGGCGGAGGAGGAGGGCAGCAAGCAGTAACAGACACCCAGCCAACAACACCACCCCCATCACCAGGAGAGCAAGACAACGACGGCCAAAAGGACCTCATAATAGCTCCACCAGCAACCGTCTACACCTTCTCCCACCTAATCCTGCACTTCTCCCGACACCAGCGCATCGAGCGTGTGGCCGCCTACAGCGGCCTCCTCTCGCAATGCACGCTACAGCCAAACTCCTTCATATACAACCACATATTGTACTCCCTCTACCGCCTGCACTTTCACGAGCGCTTCGACAAGGCCTTCGCGCCAATGTTAGCAAACCCCCCCCATCCAAACCTCCACCCAGACATAGAAACCTGGCAGATCGCGTGGGCAGCGCAACGCCGCCGCCTAACATTACTTCGAAACACAGCACCAAACCACCACCGTTACCTCTTTCGAGAAATGACCCGCACTCTCCCACCACCCCAGGGCGAATACGAGCGCAAGATCGTGCAGGACTTCTGGCAAAAAATCGTGAAATGCTTTGTCATAGTGCAGGACTTTCAGGGCCTTCTCGTTGCCCTGCACGCCGGTGTTAAAAACTGGGGCGTCGAGCTGGATAAAACAATCCTGCGTGAGGTTACTATTGGCGTGCTCAAGCTCCGGAGGCAGTTCGTGCCCGATCCTGCGAATCCGGGGAGCGTAGTGAAGACAGTTGTCGGCAGGGAGACGGTGGATGCCTCGGTGGCGTACCTAGTAAAGCAGGGATTCAAGATCCTAAAGAGGAAGAAGGGAGCGGTTACCGCGGGGATGGGGAGGAAGAGGTGGTTGGAGGGGAACTTGGGCAGCATTTCGGAATTACTAACGGTCGAGTCAGTGCATAAGCCAGGTTATACTGCTGGGGACTTCGTAGAGAGGATTAAGGATGCGAAGAGGGAGCTTGGGGTCGAGGGGCTAGTTATCGAGTGGTAGTGGGGTGCATGATATATCATACGATAGTTTCAACGCCAGCGTTTTGAAATATTGGGAGAATAAAAAAATAGAAATTTCCAGTTCCTTGGAGCTTTAAGTCGTGGACGGAATATCCCTGTTCAATATTGGGAGCATGATCGATCCTATGCATTGTAAAGTAAAGTAGAGCAGAGCAGAGCAAATTACTCTTGGGTATACAACACTCACCCCTAGCTAGACCCGGAAGCACCACCAGAACATACACATAACCCTCTCCCTCCCTCCCTCCCTCCCTCCAAGCAAGACTCAGCACCCTACGAGTGATTTCCGGTGCCGGCAGTGATGACCCCCGGATTACGATGAAGGCTCTCGCCATGTCCTGCATTCCGGATACAGTTCGACGAGCACAATATTCGGGAAGGGCCCGGAGTGGGGCCTTGGGGGATCGATTAGCTACATCATCTGCATACGCACATCAACAGAGGAGGGTATCTGGATCGTCAACGAAAACAGTTCAGTATGCTTTGCGCCTGATCAGCCCGCACACATGACCGAGTATACCAGTACTGCACTGTGTTGTATGTATTATTGTAGTTGAATGCAGAATTCGGTTGGGGGAGCAGGATGATATAAATAAATCCACTGGCGGTATGATAATATGATGATGTCCATTTACCTCCCTATCTATCCTATCATAGCAATCCACATCTCGCCGGAGAGCGAAAGAAGGAAAGAAAGAAAGAAAGAAAAAGTCAACATCCCACAAAAGCGAACTGCCCAACCAACAGCTCTATTCTATCCTATTCTACAATGTATGCACACTCCCCACCACTACCACCAGCAGCACTCAAACCAACCCCTCAAACCCCCTCCGAATACACATAGCCCACCCCGCAACCCCCCTCTCCCTAACCATAAACCCGACAACCGCCTCCCTCGCCTCCTTCTTTCCACCACCTCCTCCATCCCACCGTAGCAATATCCCCACAACCTCACCCCGTTGCCCGACACTCATGCCCGGCGCCGCCTTCAGCACCTTCTCCTTCAACTGCCGCCGCTGCGCATCCGGAATCGTGGATTGTGCGCTGAAGAGTTTCTCGATGAGCGGTTCCAGTAGAGTTTCCGGGTCTGACGATGGTGGGGATGACAACAGCGGGGCAGGGGGTGGTTGTGGGAGGGGGGATGTGGAACGGGAGGCGGAGGCGGAGTAGGGCTTCTGCAGGAGGGAGGGTGGGAGGTCGTTCCAGTGGTGGGCTATGGGGCCGGATTGGTGGGAGGAGGGGCGGGGGGGTGGAGTTGGGATTGGGGTTGGGGTTGGGAGAGGTTGGGATTGACTGCTGGTAGTGGTGGGGGTAGTGGTTTGTGGGGTGGGTTGATACATTTTTGGGAGCGGCCTGGGGGCGGCGGTTAAGGTAGAAGGTTTGGATAGATATGGTGGTTATTATGTATAGTAGTTCTCAGAGTTGGAGTGGGAACTGGAGGGTTGGGCGAGGAAGAAGAAAAGAGGAAGGGGAGGGAGAGGGAACAGCTTTCAGGAGTCTCAAGTACGGTAATGGCGTACGGTAGCTTAAGCTACCTTCCTCATGTCTTGGCAGGCACGAGTTATATATAACCCCGCCTTCTAGTACTGTAGCCGACTGCGCGTTAGTGTACGAGTACGGCACGTAAAACTTACCGGCCGTTATTGCTTCAACTACGGTACTGTGACATCTGCTATCATAGTACGAAATCGTTCAAGACCTAATTAGCCATAGATAGATAGAGAGAGTCGTGAGAAATCCAGAGTCCAACACGAATACAAAAGGAAGCAAATCTCCGCTACAGACGAACCCAACACCACCAACGCCCCCACCCATACCATACCATACCATACCGGTACCTCCTCAATCTTCTCCCGAGACTTAAACCGAAAACAATAGCGAGGCCAAAGTGCCATAAACCCCACTTAATCCCCCACCCCGTCC
>Ga0307509_10001972_pt1 | contig 33875 bp, 33 predicted proteins | sample 10_EM_MG_FD_202245 | JGI IMG/M metagenome (GOLD analysis project Ga0307509, IMG submission 202245) | Populus trichocarpa ectomycorrhiza microbial communities from riparian zone in the Pacific Northwest, United States - 10_EM | ecosystem: Host-associated > Plants > Roots > Unclassified | place...
ACTTGCCCTTTAACTATTATCCCTCATTACCTTCGAGTTCTCTGAAGCCTCCCTTAGACCTAGCGCTTGCCGGTCAACCGCTAGCCCTCTATTGTACCTTTTCGTTAGACAGGAGTAAACCTGTTACTCAGCCAACACCCCCCTCCTGCACCAGCGTTGGGACGGGGCTACATCGGCAGACGCCGCTGTAGTTGCATCCCCTCACCAAAGACATGGTCATTGGAGCCCTCCTTGTAACCCCGTATACATCGCGGCCGTCCCTCTGACCGGATCCCGTTCGCAGGGTATATGGGGGAAGGCCTTTCGTGAGCTTATGCAAGTGGTTCGAGCCAGATCGGTCGACGTCGCATAAGGTTACTGAGCACTAAAGACGAGAGTCGCGAAGGTGGTCACTTGGTAACGGGACGCTTTTACGGACAATGGTTAAGCAACATATTCTATACTCCACAGTCTCGCAATGAAAGTTGCAGAAGTGAATAGTGTTGTTGGATGAGGTAGTTTGAGAAATCAGGCATACCCTGACTTACACACGTCAATAGCATCGGTAGGATGCTGACAGAACCATACGATAATGATATGACTATAGAGGGATAATGGCTATTGGTACGATTATCGTGATAAGTCAATCTTATGCCTCGCAGATGTAGGTTGCAGAATATGTCTGCAATACTGAGAGGTTCGATAACAAAGCTGGCCGCTTTGTTGGTTCGATCATGGAGACCATTCTGCGTATGCAAAATGGTAAGCAAGACTCCATGCCGACGAAGATGGATCGTAACCAATGCACTGATGTGTGGGTGCACTGTCAGGAAATTTCATGGTGTTGTGATTCGGAAGTCGAAGTGAGATAACAGAATTGTCAGGGCCAAATACTGTTCGCACTTTGAAGAAAAAGCTGGAGTTGTTATTAGGTACTTAGTTAGTATAAGAATTAGATGTAGCCCGTGACCACCCAGACGCGGCATATCAATATCGAGGTGCCTCCCGAGCTATTCGAACATTATCAAGCAACGGAGAAGAGATCTTATCAATATAAGTTTTTACGCTAGAAATATCTTTATCGCTTTACCTACCTCTATTTTGAATCATTGAGTCTTCCTAGACAATCTCCGTCTACGATTAAGATTATCGGCCTGAGGTATCTCGCAAGACTTGACATAGCCTCCCGCCTAACAGTATATTGATAGTTCTCGTTCTTACCAAGGCTCACTACATGAGACGACTGCACGACGAAATAAGTGAAGTGATCATTTTCGAACCCTTATCTCTTGTTGATTCTATCTTTGAACATCGAGTCTACACAGTCGAAGAACCTTTAGGGGATACACCTCACATTCTCCAAATACTTTACCTTTTCCCGCACAGCAATACTGTTGCCGCTGCCCCTGCAGCTGTTCAGAAGAACGAAGACTTGAACGAGTTACCTGACGAGGAGTGGAACACTCCATATCCCACGAGGGATATAAAAGGCTACGAGTTTCCAGACGAATTCTGGAATATCCCATACCCTACGTCGGACGAGGTCAAAAAGATCCCACTTATCTGGCTTAACCTCAAGTCAATTCGATAAGCATCATCAAATAACCTCCAAACCAGTCCGATAAAGCACAAAGAAATTCCCGGTATATCGGCGACCTGACATATCACGATCACCAATCATAACAGAAGAAACCCAAGATTCCGAGATGACCGGTGGGGATGAGACCATCATCCATAGCTGTAGTTGGACCCCAGGCCTGCTAGATACCATCATAATTGGAAAGATAGCTCTTGGACGACTAACCCGAGGGCGCTCGAAGACACCAACTCTTAACTATGTCTCAAAGGAAGAGTTAAACCAATTCGCGGGCCACCTTGGAGGAGTTCTCGGAAAATTTAGTCAACAAATGGCTAGAGAACAATCATCCATGTACCTAGATATCGGACGACTATCTAATGAATGCCAACAATAGGCAAGAGCGCAAGGAAAGCTCCAGCGCCGGTTAGAGTTAGGTGAGTCCATACTGGTCGATGAATTAAACATGTTCGAGAGGACGATTGACATGCTGGACTAAGAGTCTAGAACTCTTCAGGCAGAAATCGTGGCAAAGATCCAGGCAGAATTCCAAGCCCAACAAGCTCGCCAAACAGAACAGGCAGAACACAGCCAGCGACAGGACGAGCAGCTTCGGGACCGTATCCTCGAAGTAGAGGAAGCCCGAGCAAACGACAATGCCAACTACGTGTCGGTTATCAACCGACACAAGGAGGAACACAAGGAGGCCGCCAGAGATCAACAAAGACGTTCTGAAGCAGAAATGGCGAAGCTTCATGATATCTTGAACGATCTGAAAGCCCAAGTAGGAGCCATATCGGCTCAAAGGTCAGCAGCCCCCACCATATTTACTGACAATAGGGAACGGCCCGTACGGAATACCGACGGAGCTATAAAGAAACGGTCAAATCCCACTCCTGAATAAGGAGGAAACGGGGGAGGCCAATTACCACCAACGACTATGCACGGGGCAGGAGACCCCGACCCAGACGATGGTGACGACGATGACGATGACGGGCAGGATCTGAAAGGAGGCCTGAGTCGTAGAGAAAAAGGGAATGGTCGGGAGAGACAAGATCCTGAGAAAGAAGCCGAGGAAGAGGACGTCGTAGACGTCATGGCAAAAGCAATGGCTCGAGAATGAGTGCTACATACCAAACGCCCCTCCAACCCTCCCTGGGTATTCAAAAATAAGTCCCATCAGGATATTCGAATATGGTTAATGGCAGTTCAAGACTATTTTGAACGGAACAGTCATCAATGGACCATGGAAATAGATCGAATCAAATATGCCATGGGACGAATGGAAGAAGACGATGTAGCTCCTTTCACCGATACCTATCCAAAAAAGATGTCGGGGGCATTGGGATATAGTAAGGAGATCGGTTACGAAAGATGGTTCATCTTTGAACAAAAAGTAACCGAACGATTCGCGCCTACCCATGAGGCGGAAAGAACCCACAAGTTAATGAAACTTGAAAGATCTAATGGGGATATACGACAATTCCTTTTGCGGATGGAGAACCACAACATTAAAGTGGAACTCCAAGGGGTAGCATGGAGAGACATGCTTAAAGCTCCGATGCCAGAAGCCGGACTATTAAGACTATCATTCGAAACCTATCCCAACGATGAATTATGGCTGGCAGGTTTCAATAATGCCATGATTCAACATGAGAATCACGAGGAAGACAAACGCGTAAGACATGGAAAAGGCGAATCCTCGGGGACATTGATAAGTCGAAAAACAGAAGACCGAGCCTCGACAAAGAGCAATCCAAGACCCCACAAAAGGTACACAGTGGAAAAACGGGCCGCCTATAAGGGAAAGCCTAAGGTACCCCGTACGAAAACCTGGTCAAAGGAAAAGATAGCTACCGACAAAAAGGAGGTAGTACACACAGATTGGGATAAAGCTCATGATACCATCCCCAAAGATGTCAGAGACCGACGAAGGAACAACAAGACATGTACACGATGTGGAATGACCAACCACTTCTGGAAACATTGTCAGAAAGAGCAATCTGTCGCAACATTTGGTACCAAAAAGTACGAATCCAATAAACGAAAACGCGATCAACCTCAAACCCAGAGAAAAAGAGTAGCTGTCGTGGCTGAACGAAGCCAGGGAGAAGGTTCAGGATCTGTGAACAGGATAGACCGTCCGGTTGCATGGAGCATGTACGACGGCGAAGAACTATGAATGTTCTCAGGCACCACCGGCGACGGCGGATGGGTAGTCCGGGCGTTACTCCGGGAATCGAAACTCAAAAAGAACAACGCGGCGCGCACCTTATGAGTGAGGTCCCAGAACGAAGAATCTATATCGAATGAACCCCTTGGTCGGTGAACCTCGGAGAAACGACGATTAGACGAATCGGAGAAACAGGAACCAAGTCACAAGAAGCAGGAAGAGAGTCCAGCCAGGCACTGAGACGACACAGCCCGACATAATTGTTCATGGAAGTTGGTAGTTGAGTTTGATCGCGTTAAAGAACTGAAAACTGGACAAGGGAAGAAACCAGGGCACGGATCGAGGAAAGATCGAGAGAAGTTGAGGGCCGGGAAGGGTGCAAAAAAGCGAGATAATTTCCGACTTTGCATGCCTGGAAGCTAGCCAATAGCGACGAGACTATTCTACCTCAATCTAAGGGACAAGATGGCCCAAAATTACCGGAACCTAGCGAAAGCGGACGCTGCACAGTAGGGGATAGATAAAAGACACCGGAAGTGAAAGGCTAGGATACATCGGGTATTCAGACTCACTATCTAGTTTAAAGTATCACTGAGATGGAGACAGGTGCCGTTCTTGCACAAGGGTTCCGAATACTTTGAGGAAGAGCTTGGGCGAGGATAATTACCCGAGCTGTGGCTTTAGTGACTAGGGCACGCTTATCTTTAAGCCTATACGATATCCAAGGCCCAACAGGTTTCTCTGTTAAAACCAAATGGTATGGACGAAGGTTCCATTCCCGATCAGTCGCCAATGATCCACGAAATAAGTCGACGATACGAACTGCGCAGGCCTAGTGGCAAGATGGTACCATTGTGTGAGACGGTAATGCCTAGTATTTGGGAACTCCTCGGCAGGAGGTAAAGACCGCTGGTAGTGGGCTGCCCGAAATAGTAATTCAGAAAGTTTATCTGAGGAGTCCTCTCTGGACAAAACTGCGCGCGCGGTAATAAACAACCACAGTCAACGAGACAATGCATTTTAAGAGAAAAAACGAAGAACCGGATAGCCCTCAGAGGCCAATACCGGGTTCTCCAAAACATTATTCATGTCCTGAAAGACCTGCCCAAATAGATGTTGAGGGCAAACGCACCCGCATTCATGTTTTACTGGACTCAGGTGCCAGTTGCTTCCTATTAAGCGAAAAATTAGCGGACGACTCAACATCCCATACAAAGTCCGCAAGAAACCCATCAAAATAGTTGGATTTGATGGACTTTCAAGTTCATCAGGCGGTCAAAGATATACCCGCCCCATCACGTTAGAAATCGGGAATGGGCATAGGTCTCCCATCTCCGCCGAAATAGCGCCCACAGGACGCTTTGAGCTTATTATCCCCTTTGGATGGTGGTACCACGAGCACCACTTATCTCATCTAGACGAACCGAAAAAATGGAGTTTCGGACAAATGACTTGTCACGATCATGTCGAGGATGAGGCCGTAAAGGACCTATTTGAGTACAACGAGACAGTCGCTTACGATCCAAAGGCCCAGTATGTGGGGAGAATAGGAAGGGTGGAAGAAAGGGATCCTGTGGAACTAGAAACCTTACCACGAGAATATGCTCAGTTCAAGTATTTGTTTCGACCAGAAGCGTCGGAAAAAATGCCCCGAAGATGGACGTTTGATCACGCGATCGACCTTAAAGAAGGATCTGAACCTCCATGGGGACCTGTCTACCCTATGTCACAATACCAATTAAATACCCTGAAATCCTACCTTGATGAGATGTTGGCACAAGGCAAAATCACGCATAGCCAGTCACATGCTGGAGCGCCAATTTTCATTGTACCAAAACCAGACAGTCGCTTACGATTATGTGTGGACTACCGACAACTCAACAAGTTGACAATTCTCGATAAATATCCGCTTCGATTAATGAGCGAATTACGAGACCCAGTTGGGGGCGCCACAATATTTACGAAGTTAGACCTTAAGGATGGGTATCACCTAATTAGGATTAAGAAAGGTGATGAATGGAAAACAGCATTCAGAACTCAATACGGACAATACGAATACAAAGTCATGCCGTTTGAACTAGTAAATGCTCCTGCAACTTTCCAACGCATGATAAATAAAATATTACGCGAATTTCTCGACCAAGGGGTAGTGGTATACCTAGATGACATCCTCATCTACTTCAAGACGCACACAGAACATGTTGCAATGGTCAAGAAAGTGCTCTCGCGATTGATGGAACAGGAGTTAGCAGTGTCCATTAAGAAGTCCGAGTTTCATGTGAAAGCTGTCGAATTTTTGGGATATATTGTGGCAACAGACGGGGTGACAATGAGCACGAGGAAGGTGGACTCCATAAGGAAATGGAAGGCACCCAGGTCGGTCAAGGAAGTTCAAATTTTTCTTGGCTTTGAAAACTTCTATCGAAGGTTCATAGAAAACTTCTCGAAGATATGCAAGCCAATAACGGAAACGCGGAAAGGAGACAAGCAAAAGCTCAGCTGGGGACAAGAGCAGAACATAGCATTTGAAAAGCTCAAATAGCGGTTTACAACGGCTCCAATCCTGGCGCATTTCTACCCGGAAGGGGAAACGGTAATCGAAACCGACCCAAGCGACTTCGCACTCGGGGCAATTTTATCACAATTTCTAGATAAAAGACTCCACCCAGTGGCATTCCATTCCCGAAAACTGAACTCAGCCGAACGCAACTATGAGATTCACGATAAGGAACTCCTAGCCATATTGGAAGCGTTCATGGAATGGAAACACTACTTATACGGTGCGGATAAGCCAATTACGGTTTATACCGATCACCAAAATTTGCAACACTTTTTGACAACAAAAAAGTGGAATCAAAGGCAAATTCGTTGGGTGCAACTTCTTGCATCGTTTAATTTCAAGATTATCTATCAACCGGGATTGTGAAGTAGTAAACCAGAGGCATTAAGCAGACGACCGGAGTATCGTCCTGAGGAGGGAGCCGAGTATACCGAACAGTCAATCTTAAAACCAGAACATTTCTCGATAAGTCTTGTACAAGACAAACCGGTTCAGGAAAAATTGACAAAACGGATACTGGTACAACAAGCCGCAGCGATTGAAGTAATGAAGATGGCATCCAAGGCTACGTTGCCGACGCGAGGCTCCAGATTCTCAGCGGGACATGACTTATACGCTCTGGAGGATGTTCTAATCCCGGCCCAGGGATAGAAGTTAGTCGGAACCGGGATTGCGATCGGAATACCACAAGGGACTTATGCTAGAATAGCCCCACGAATTGGCTTAGCATATAAAAGGAGTATAGGAATTGGTAGAGGGGTGATAGATGCTGACTAAACAGGAGAGGTCAAAGTAATTATGATAAATCATGACAAAAAGAGTTATCAGGTTCAGGAAGGGGACCGGATTGCACAAATGATCATCGAAAAAATAGACATGTCTGGAATGATGGAGGTAGATCACCTACAAATAACCGATCGGGGAAACTGTTAGGCGGGAGCCTATCTCAAAGTCTTGCGAGATAACTCAGGCCGATAATCTTAATTGTAGACGGAGATTGTCTAGGAAGGCTCAATGATTCAAAATAGAGGTAGATAAATTGATAAAGATTTTTCTTGCATAAAAACTTATATTGATAAGATCTCTTCTCCATTGCTTGATAATGTTCAAATAGCTAGGGAGGCACCTCGATATTTATATGCCGCGTCTGGGTGGTCGCGGGCTACATCTAGTTCTCATACTAACTAAGTACCTGCTAACGAACTTCAGCTTTGTTCTAAAAGTGCGAACACCATTTGACACTGACAATTCTGTTATCTCACTTCGACTTCCGAATTGCAACACCATGAAGTTTAACTGACAGTGCTCCCACACATCAGTCCATTAGTTACAATCCATCTTCGTCGGCATGGAGCCTTGCTTACCATTTGCATACACAGAATGGTCTCCATGATCGAACCAACAAAGGGGCCAGCTTTGTTATTGAACCTCTCAGCATTGCAGACATATTCTGCAACCAACATCTGCGAGGCATAAGATAGACTTGTTACGATAATCGCTCCAATAGCCATTATCCCTCCATAGTCATATCGTTATCGTATGGTTCCGTCCGTATCCATAAGATACTATTGACGTGTGTGAGTGTGGGTATGCCTGATTTCTCAGACTACCTCATCCGACAACACCATTCACTTCTGCGACTTTCATCGCGAGAGCATGGAGTATAGAATGTGTTGCCTAACTATTGTCCGTGAAAACGTCCCGTTACTTAGTGACCACCTTCGCGACTACTGTCTTTAGTGCTCAGTAACCTTATGCGACGTCGACCGATTTGGCACGGACCACTTGCATAAGCTCGCCAAAGGTCTTCCCTCATATATCCTGCGAACAGGATCCGGTCGGACGGACGGCCGCGACGTATACGGGGCTACAAGGAGGGCTCCACTGACCTTGTCTTTTGTGAGGGGACGCAACTACGGCAGTGTCTGCCGATGTAGTGCCGTCCCAACGCTGGTGCGGTAGGGGGGTGTTGGCTTATCCTTTTTGAACTCAGAATCCTAAGGTAGGGTAACTATAGGTCTTTATTCACTAATGGAAGGCTAAGCCTTCTGGTATGCCTAACAGAAACAAAGGATTTGGGAGCACGGACCTATCGCCTAAGCGAACCATCGCGGTAGAACAGGTACAACCGATCATGTGTCAGCTAGATGCAGACAGCAGGGAAAACAGATTATTTAGCAAAAAACGATATCGGACGAAACCCATGGCACCTCCGGGAAGAAGTCATGGTGTCAAGCGCTATGATATCCAAAGCTCTACTACAGGAGTACGAGTTAGGACTCTTGGAAGAAGTCTGAGAGGCGTCTAACCGAGATCTCGAATGGTTGAGCAGAGAAGCAACACTAAAAGACCTAATAACCCGTGACAAAGAATTGCCTACAAGTTGGCATTACAAGGACGGGTTCCCATGCTTCAAAAATCGGGTATACTTACCTGCCAAGGATGCTCTAAAAACAAAGATTGCAAAAGGATGCCACGACTCGAAGGTAGCAGGACATTTTGGGATGGAAAAGACAATAAAGATAATCACGAGAGATTTTTATTGGAAAGGACTCACCGAATGGATAAACAATTACGTTCGGTCCTGCGATGAGTGCCAACACAATCAATCTCCACGGCATGCACGATGGGGATTACTTCAACCTCTCGAGACACCATACGCAGCATGGAACTCTATCTCAACAGATTTCATTACCCAACTACTGGAATCACAAGGCTACACTCAAATGATGGTAGTAGTCGACCGATTCACAAAGATGGCACACTTTATCGGTCTCCCTACAAACGCGACCGCAAAGGACGTTGCAAACGTTTTCCTACGAGAAGTTTGGAAACTTTACGGTCTACCGATGGAAATCATATCGGATATGGATGCAAAATTCTCAGGAGAATTTTGGGAATCCCTATGCAAGTTGCTAGGGATTAAGAGAAAAATGTCAACCGCATACCACCCACAGACGGACGGTCAGACGGAACGAACCAACCAAGTGCTGGAAGGTTACTTAAGAAATTTTGACAACTATGACCAGGACGACTTGTATCAGCTGTTACCCTTAGCCGAATTCGTGTACAACAATTCCGCAAGAATGCACATGAAATGTCACCCTTCTTCGCGAATTACGGTTATCATCCACAGAGAGAATGGATGCGAGAACGACAAGCTCAGAACCCAGGGGCTGAGTTATACAGCCACTGGATGAAGGCGATTCACAAACGAGTGGTAGAAGCGCTAAATTATACTCGAGAGGCAATGAGAAGGTACTACGACCGAAAAGCATTACAACAGCCGGACTATAAAGAAGGCGATTTGGTAATGCTAAATGGAAAGAATATTCGTACAAAACGGCCCTCGAAGAAATTAAGTCCCAAGGTCTATGGACCCTTGAAAATCATAGAAGCAAAAGGACAACGCGCTTTCAAACTCGAAATATTGCCTACATGGAGGATACATCCAACCTTCCATGTTTCGCTGTTAGAACCCTATCGAACCTCGGTCTGAGAAGGAAGAGAACAGCCTCCACGAGAGCCAGAAGAGATCAATGGCGATCTCGAATGGGAAGTGGAACGGATTTTAAAGAGTGAAATAATCTCTTATACAAGGAAGGTTCGCACTCGCAATAAGCGAATGAGCGAACTAAGGTATTTCGTTAAATGGAAAGGGTGTTCTGAGGATGGGAACACCTGGGAACCACCTGAGAGTTTAGAAAAAGCTCAGGAATTGGTAGAAGGTTTTCATGAGGAAAACCCAGATATGCTGAGTAGGGCAGATGTTGAATAGGGAAGAAAGGTTTTCCTCGTGTGGACAAGTACACGGATGAGGTTTTTTACCCTACTACCCGGAGTTCAAAAAGGATTTCGTTGGTTCAATGAAAGGAAGATCTTAGAAGCATTCGAGGACGAAGCTTAGAAAGAGGGAGCTCGTGTTAGGCATACCGGAAGGCATAGCCTTCCCTTAGTGAATAAAGACCTATAGTTACCCTACTTTAGGATTCTGAGTTCAAAAGGACAAGCCAACACCCCCCTCCCGCACCAGTGTTGGGACGGCGCTACCTCGGCAGACACCGCTCTAGTTGCGTCCCCTCACCAAAGACATGGTCATTGGAGCCCTCCTTGTAACCCCGTATACATCGCGGCCGTCCGTGCGACCGGATCCCGTTCGCAGGATATATGTGGGAAGGCCTTTGGCGAGCTTATGCAAGTGGTTCGAGCCAGATCGGTCGACGTCGCATAAGGTTACTGAGCACTAAAGACGAGAGTCGCGAAGGTGGTCACTAAGTAACGGGACGCTTTTTCAGACAAGGGTTAAGCAACATAGTCTATACTCCACACTCTCGCGATGAAAGTGGCAGAAGTGAATAGTATTGTTGGATGAGGTAGTTTGAGAAATCAGGCATACCCACACTTACACATGTCAATAGCATCGGTAGGATGCTGACAGAACCATACGATAATGATATGACTATAGAGGGATAATGGCTTTTGGTGCGATTATCGTGACAAGTCTATCTTATGCCTCGCAGATGTAGGTTGCAGAATATGTCTGCAATGCTGAGAGGTTCGATAACAAAGCTGGCCCCTTTGTTGGTTCGATCATGGAGACCATTCTGCGTATGCAAAATGGTAAGCAAGACTCCATGCCGACGATGATGGATCGTAACCAATGCACTGATGTGTGGGTGCACTGTCAGGAAATTTCATGGTGTTGCGATTCGGAAGTCGAAGTGAGATAACAGAATTGTCAGGGCCAAATAGTGTTCGCACTTTTAAGAAAAAGCTGGAGTTGTTATTAGGTACTTAGTTAGTATGAGAATTAGATGTAGCCCGCGACCACCCAGACGCGGCATATAAATATTGAGGTGCCTCCTGAGCTATTTGAACATTATCAAGCAATGGAGAAGAGATCTTATCAATATAAGTTTTTACGCTATAAAAATCTTTATCGCTTTACCTACCTCTATTTTGAATCATTGAGCCTTCCTAGACAATCTCCGTCTACGATTATGATTATCGGCCTGAGTTATCTCGCAAGACTTGAGATAGGCTCCCGCCTAACAAAAGCATTCCGAATGACCTCCACCTTTTCTCTTGAAAACACCTCTCAAGCTTCCCCCAGGGGCCAGGTAACTGCCACCCTTCTCCTTCCAATCATACTCCCATTCAAGTCTCTTCCTTCACTAACTTCTCTCTCTTCCGCCTCCTCAATCTCCCCTAGCCGTTCCTCTATCTTTTCCTATATCTTCATAAGTTTCCCTTTCTCTGATTCTGAATGTTAAGTTGAACTTGACTAACCTTTAGGATATCTTTAAATGGTTGATTTATGGAAACATCCAGGGGCTGCACAAGCCCGGTGTAGCCCCCAGGAATTATACATACAACTATGTTGTTTGCCTGAAAGGTATCAAGTACCTCTTCTGTTGGCATGCTTGGAAGAGGTCGATTGCAAGTAAGGTTTGCTGACTATCGAGCACAGGAATAAGTTGTTCATTTAGCCCCTTCAGCATGTTGCTTGAGTTGGTGTAAGCCGTGGGATTAAACTTTACAATGACATGGGCGTCATATTCTCTCCGCTCTTTCATAATCGTAGCACCAACCCCTTGGTCTCAAAGAAGAGAAGTGGCTTTACCTGGAGTACACTATCCGAGGACACTGTAAGTTGGATCGTCCCCTGCTGCCTATCCCAACCAGACTTTAACGATTGCAGCCAGACTGTTTTTTGTTCTACTCAGTTGTAAGTCCTCCCCTCTAGATACTCAAATGGTACTGGTGTCTGATCCATATTGCAGATATTCTGCAACCTATACCTGCCAATCATTGGCTGACTGGTATCATCTTCTTCTCCCTCCTCTCTTATATCTTCATCACAATGCTGCAAGTTCCGACAATTCAACTTTAACCAGGCGAGTATTCCCTCAGCAAAGTTTCCAGGTAATTTGCTGGCAGTATTAGTGATACATCAGAGACTAATTTGGTGCCAATGCAGGAAACTTCAAAACCAGCCATTTGAGAAGTGGAAAGAGGTAGGATCCCTCTCTGGATACTGAATTTGAAAAAGATCTGTAGTAACTTTACGAAACCACCCCCTCCGTACTGGCCTTTCAATGGCTCACCTTTTCCAAAACCGCTTGAAAAGGACCTTCTCTATATCCACCTACTCTCTTCCACGCCCACCATCTCCAGCCCACTTTTGCCCCACTCTTTCAGCAATAAACTTCCCCTGCTCCTCCTCTTTCCTCCACCAGGTCAGATTTCCTGCTGGTACCTTAAACCCGAAAGCTACCTCCTCCCACATTGGCTCTCGTACTCTGGTTACTCCACAAGGTATCTTTGCCCCTGCCTAGTATGAAAGTACACGAAGTTTATAACTTACCATATAAGATTGATATGGGTTAGATACTTCTTTCTTTGCAGATTGAAGTACCGTATTTACTCGAATATAAGAGAATGGCGCTAGGATGTGATCTTTCCCCACCAAGACCACACTAAGGCTATAAGAAGGCTAAGGCTATTCCGTTTTTCCACCGGACAACCTCACCTCTCAAGTCTAGCGTAATTCTCTTGTATTCGAGTAAATACGGTAGCTCTTCCAGAATCTCCAAAATCCCTATTTTTCAAATTCGCTTGTTGCCATAGTAAACACTGTTGTCACGGAGATAGCGATTCCTAACTTTGTGTTCCGAGATCCCTTTATTATATTATCATACAAACTGTGTGTCTGCGGTGGTAACCAAAATAACTTTCTCTCATAATGGCACCATGTGAACATCTTTTGGAATGTATCACCTGGTCAATAATTTAGCTTTAATTAAGTTTTATAGCCATCACCACGGTATGTTACAATTGGAAAGCTCACCCTTGCTATCTCCCATGCATCACTTGTATCTCGGAACTCTCCCCTAGCGATCCCACTGCACCGCCCTCCCCGCCTTCCTCGGGCGCTACCTTTCCGTGCCCACGGCGGGCAGATGGAGTAGGTTCGTGGACGGACGACTGGTCGTTTTTTCTGCGATAGGAGGTCAGACCTCCAATCCTAAGGGGATAGGTGGAAAGATATACAGGAATGTAGTTTCAGTGTCATAATCAGTTCTCCAACAACCGTCCTGTGAACCGCCACCCACCGATCGACCTAAGGGAGGTGAGAACAGGCACCTTCAGCCAGCAAATGGAAATTTAACATACCTAAGTAGCTTCATCTCCCTCTCCTCTCTTACTCTCTTAAACGACTCCTGAATTGGCGCCTGCCTATGGGAAAATTCGTTAACCTAATACAGTGGAAAGATTTGAATTGACAACCTTCGGTAAAATCCATGAGCAAAGCATTCATGTTTAAACCGTAGAGAAAATTGGCGAAGCTCTCATTAAACCTGGATGAAATTTCATGAATAATTTGCATATTCCGCCTTATTAACTTCAAGGGTAGTCACAGCATCAGAGAGCTCTGCGAACACAGGTTCAAGTGCATTGAGCGGGAAAGCATCGTCAACGGTATTACTAACAAGGGAACCGCGCGCGGAGCGGGGTAGTGGAGTATGTCGACGAAAGGGGGGTCGAGATCCAGATTTGTTATTCTGATGATTTGACGATGAGGAAGTGGCAGCGGTTTCTACCATATTAGAGGTAGTGGTAGTGTGCGCGGATGAAGCTCGAGAGACTGCCATCGGCGGTGAACACCCCGAGGCTCCTCCAAGAGGCCCGCGTAATCAGTCGAGTCTCCATAACGGCAATACCGAGGACAATGTTAAGACTGTCGCCCTGTTTAGCCCTGCTTCAGTGATCCCTAGGACGGCGCCGTCTAATCACAAGGATGGAACCCACAAACTTACATGAGCAGCAAAACAGATTCATATAGTTCTATTGAAACAACCTTAGATGTAGCCGCCGGGATACACATGTCAATTTCAACGAGTACCGTGGTCTTAATATCCGCAAGGATTCCATTGCCAATCCCTACAAGAGACTCAAGAGGAAGTTTCCCGCGGAAATTTGTGATGTTCGCCCGACAGAACCTCCGAGGGTCGGCGAAAACTATGGTGTGCAATACATTTCGGTATTGATGAAGATTTCTTCTGCTTGTTCTGTCCGGGCAACGAGCATGGCCCTCCTTTACTAACGAAGAATTAATTCTAGATGACCCAATCGAAAGGCGGGGGCGAGAGTCTCCTACCTTGCCTTATAACATGTTTCCGGGTGGTACAAGCTCAATGAGTGATCTACTCTTTTGTTCGGGACCAAGAAGAGACCGTTTGATAATGCTGCGTATCGGAGGGCTATTAGGAGATGACACCAACAGAGACTGGAGTTTTACTATTTTGCGATGATTAAAGATTGGGGAGAACAAGAGGCGGTGGATGGATGGGGAGAGAAGATAAATAGACAAGGGTGGTATCCGATGCCAACAAGAGTAGAGGAGAATTTAGTAGTATAGGATTAATGATAGGAGTTGATTGAGATTAAATTGTGGTATCGGGAGAGATCTTGCGTGGCTGTCGATGCTGTGGGAAGGAGGAAGAAAATGTTGTGAGAGCGTGGAAGAGGAAAAGGTCCGAGCAGGGCGGGAGGGAGAGAGAGAGTCTTCTGTAAACCTTCAGTGGAGAATAAGGTGAAAGCTGTGGGCAAGGGACGAGATTGTACTTTGCTCGCGGGGGAAATAGAACTTAAAAGGGGCAGGGGCAGTGCAAGGAGAGGGCTGCTGGGAAACTCTAGCCATGATATGAAGACAAGACCTTTATTCTCTCTAGTTTTCCGCACTACCATAAAATATATAAAGCGATAATAATAAAAGGTCTACTTGAGGTCCGTCAATTAAATAAACTCTATCCCCGGGACTCCATGTCCTCTAGCGAAACTCATCTAAAATATCCAAAATACCGCCGGCCTCAAGCATTCTTATGGGAAGAGTGTAATGGAGAACAAGTGGATGAAGGACGATATGATCATCGAGTCCGATGGAGAAGTTTTTGAGGTATGATAAAGATGAAAGGAAAACACTTTCCGCAAGCTGATTGCTAGGATTGCATCGCACAAGATAAACCCAATCATGTTTATCCACTTTCAAAGGCTTCAAAACCTCTGTCCCCAGCTACCGGTATGGATACAAGCCCTCGACCTCCCAGCCTAGCTGATAATATGCGATTAGAGATCGATTATCCCCCCATTCGATAACTTTTAACCTCGCTCAGATTCCATGTGGCGCTTACCTTATCCGACCGTTAACTTGCCAACCCGAACTCCATTCACTATCTTATTGTTCACCGCTGGCAAAAAATGAAAAGGAACAGCAAACAAAGACAGTAAAATAATTTATCTGAAACAGAAACCCGAGTTCAATCAATTACTAAATTACTGCTACCACGATGTACCCACTGAAAAGGAAATATAGATCTTAAATTAGCAACTGTTATGGGCAGCTATCCTGGTAGGCCGGGGAGTGTAGTTGTCTACTGTTGAGAGCTTTCTGATGGGAAGGAGTGGAAGCGAGTAGTTTCACAGGTTCAAAAGGAGAGCGGTCACCGAAGAAAGCGAAAGACTTGTATTGCTTATTGAACAAGAAGAGGATTTAGTGAGAAAAGGAAAGAAGAGACGAGACGGACAAGAACACAGAAGAGAGGTGAAGATTCAGAGAAGGGAAAGGGGGTGACGTAGGGGGTCACGAGGTATCGCTCATAACCAGAGCAACCGACAAGAAGAGAGCCCACCAGTGACTACAGTTTCCAACATCTACCATAGCAGGGGATAGTCGGGCCGGGTCATCGGGTATCGCTCGATATGGTCCTCTGATTTCCGACTTCAACTTCTTCAGTTAGTTAATCATGGGGAGCTCTCGGTTATACCGTGATCAGGAATAACCCCCGGATCTCGTCGACTACCCTCTTCCTATCACTCACAACTCATCATCACCGTTATCTTCAAGCTAGGTTTTTTTTTCGAAATTGAGGCTAAGGATTGTCGGAGACCTTCTTCATCTTGCTTTCTATCGGGTCTCTAACCTTGACCTAATGTTCCCACTTCCAGACTGACCGGAGAATGTTAACAGTTGATTAGAGCAAACATGCCCCATAAGAATCGTTCCGGCTGGCGCGATACATTTGTATACGCAGCCAACAATCCTGAAAAGGCACTCGCTGGCCTCTGGACCGCCCCTGGACTTATGAACGACAATCTTTACAGCATGGTAAAGATTTGTTGTGACCTTCCCGCTATCTTCGCTTTACACCATCAGCAAAAGGATGTTCCGAGGAATTCTCACCCGGTCCAGTTTGGAAATTATTATATCGTTGCTGAAGATAAGTTCCTTCCATGCTTCTATCACTAGCCACTACTGACGCAGAATAGGTTCCAGTACTGAGACCTCCGATACTCCCCTTTCCCGTACGGGATTGGGGAATAGTTATTGTGCGGAATCATTCCGCAATGGTGTGCGTGAAAGAGATCGGGGCTGTATCATCACTAGTAGGCCCGCTCGACTTGCAGATTACGGTGACTGGGACACTTTTCAAGCCTGCCATATTTTTCCGTTAGCATATGAAAGCCACTTGAATTCTACCAAGTTGGCCAGTTTTATCACCATCCCTCCCGCTCATCCCTCCGATGGATTAACAAACTCTATCGAAAACGGAATATTACTCGGAAGTCATATCCACCTTCTGTTTGATTTGTATAAGCCAGTGTTCCCAACCGTCCAGTCCGTCCGTCTTCGGGTAAGCACGGGACGGACTACGGCTCATAGTCCGTCTTTTTGGGGATGTTAGGACGGACTACACTCGGCGAGGTGAGGACCGGACGGACTATAGGGGACTATAGCCCTAGCGCTTCCACCTCCGGTACTAGCCAGGTTGATATCATACACCTCCAAACGGATTCTTTTCACATCACGAGACATCACGCGTGCAGTCCCCGGCAGTCTCTCACCGTCCCCGGCCGTCCTCAACCGTCCCCCTCCATCCCCGGCCGTCCAACCCCCTGCCCTAAACTAACATGTTTCACCCTGTAGGGCCCGCCGTCCTGCGCTTAGGCCGCCCCGGACGGACTACAGATAGCCGTCTCGTCCCGTCCGGGGCTCTTGGCAGTCCCCCCGCGGGGCCATGCGGAGCCCCCGGATTGTTGGGAACACTGGTAGAAACTGTCGATAAACCCCAATGTATGAACCTCTAAATCTCTCTCTCTGTATTATTATCACTAATAATTCTTGAGGATCAGTTCAAGGTTGTCTGCTTTTCCCCAGACACCCTAAACTTTAATGTCGCAGGGCGCTATCTCGATCCCACATTTGTCCGAAACCCACTTCGCCCTGTCAACGAAGTTTTGGCGTGGCACTTCCGACAGGTGGTACTGATTAATATGGAAGGTGCAGGAGAGTCGTGTTATGAAACCGATCCTCCGCCAGGGTCTGATGTGATCGATGAGGATGTTGGATGTGCCCTGGAAGTCGGGGGGGAGGAGTCGGGGGGGCGTTCGACAGGGTTGCTATCGTGGGGGATCACTTATAGGCAGTATTTGTTGCCAATCCGTTAATAGCTAGGGCAATTCAACATTCAATAAATATACCAAGCGGGTTTTACGTAGATCTTCATTTATAAATCCCCACTCAAGTTAGACCTGATCAACTGTTACGTTAAATTATACTCGGTTAACTGCTTTTCCTTCTTGGTCAAACTTCAACCCACTCCTCATATCCTGACCGAATACCTAGTATCTGTCATCAACGAACTGATATCATTTTAGAATATTGTGTCACGGTATCATGATCAGTTACTACGGAATCAGAGTCTGTGATTAATAATAGATATGGGGACTCCAAACTAGTAGCAAATTCTACACACGCGGATGTTGGAAGTTTTGGTTTCCAATTTTATCATAGTTACAGCTCAATTGCAGATGCTGGGAAGCTAGGCTGATACGATAATGGGTTCAGTAATCAGTCGGCATATGTACTAGCCAAAAGATGTAGTCTGTGTTTTGCCATATGCGAGTTTGTTAGTTAACAACATACAGACGTTTTCTTTTGAAAAGTATGTATTCAACTATGATACCCGATGGCCTGTAACAAAGAACAATCATCCCGATGATCTCATATTGGAGAGTTGTTACACCAATCACAACAGTTTATTGGTCAGTTTTGTATCAGGTTTTATTTACACCTGCTATAGCTTAATTTTTTGAAAGGCGGAAATTAAGTCAATACTGGAATTCATTCATAGATAATTAGCAAACAGCTGTGTATAAGTATGCAATCATTCAAAAAACCTAAACTGAAAAGTCAGATCCATCAATATCCTATTTTATGACTAGCCTTCTAGTTATTATTACTCCACTACCTCGTCTACTACGACCCGATTACAAGACAGGAATTGCAAATCCTCTTGGTGCCGGGGAGTAGTGTGTATGGTTGCTCTAATAAATTCCAATATGAGATCCACGGCGTTGCTAGAATGTGCTAGCGAGGTGAGTAAAGGTCTTGAAGTCTGTTTGGTCGCCATCTCAAACCTGCACTTTTAATCCATTATAGAGGTTCACACCAAGTTACTATTTTCCTATAATGAATGTATAGTTGGCAAGGAAATATGTTAACAGAAATGCAATACTAAGCGCAAGATGAAGATATACTTGTGGCAAGCTTGTAGTGCTGAGATTTAGTGTCTGACAATGAAAACCTGCCCTCCGCCGAAGGTTCGTGAGAAATTTGGGCATGCTGAAGGATTCTCTTTCTGAAAAAAAAAACTTTATAAAAATAATTCCTCCAGTAATTCTTTCGAGAATCCCCTTGCAAAGCCTTTGTCTGTAACGGCTTTAATCATATTGTGATTTCATCGACGAGTTCAAAACTAACGATTGGAATTCTTTTGCACACAGCTATTTAATGGAGGTTAGCGGCATCTTACATGAAATCCAAAACCATGGAATAGTTTTAATTCATTGTTTAAATAATTCTACAAGATAAAATTCCCTTAGGCTCCGTTCAGTTAACATTAGACCGTTCAACTGCGGTTCCAGACATAACCGTTCACAGCCGTTCACAGTTGCTTCAGATTTAGTCAATCCCTAGGAAAGCTGTTCGGTTAAGCAGATTGTTCAATTGACCATTTTTTAGTCAACCGATTTGGTCGGTGCCGGAGAGGAGCCCTCATGGTTGTCGAAAACGACAAACGGCGGATAACAAGGACCTTCAGATGACCTTTTCCCTTTTGACCTTTTGCACCCATTTTTAGCAAACGGCAGGATGGTAGCAGAACACCAAATCTTCTTCCTGAACGGTCCCGTTGGATGCAATGGTTCAACCCTCTAAATTTCCTACACGAACGGTCGGTTCAGCTGTTAACCGAACGCACCCTTATATGTTCTTAAAAGAGCTTGTTCGTAATTTATAAATCTTCGATCAAGTTGGCCGCTACAGGAGATTTTGGTTGCCCGGCACCATTCAAGATTGTAGGAATGAACGTCCAAAAAAAAAAAAAGTCTGTTCCCGACCTTTACCTACATGTTGGGAGCGTAGTTCAGAACCTCATGGCTATTGTTAATCGCCGGCGCTCGCGTACCTCAGCCACTCGACCACTCCTTTCATTTAGAATATGCTAGAACGTGAGTGGAGACTACACCGGTGAGTCTGGAACTCGGTGAAGAAAGGCGGGGTAGTCGGTGAAGAAAGGAGGGGTAAGCGGTGAGAAAGGCGGGGTAAGCGGTGAAGAAAGGCGGGGTAAGCGGTGAAGAAAGGCGGGGTAAGCGGTGAGCAAAAGAGGGGTAAGGTGGTCAGTAACCAGTGACAACAACAAAAGGGGTTATTGGATGGTTCCACAAGTGTGACGGATGGGGTGGTCGTAGTAGGGTCTTTGGACACGCAAAGTCTTTTGTCTTTTGTACTTAAGGGTCCTGTTCGCACGCAACTGTAGAGGTTAAGCAAGAGAAGAAGAAGAGATCAATTTTATCGAGTTTTTCCCCGCATACCTTTATACATACGATCAGTATTTTTCCGCAAGAATTTATAAGAATGGCAATGGGCGGCATCCTAGTATAATATGTTGAAATTTTCTGTACTCTCGGATGCTAATTCAAGGCGCTTCTTGAATGGGGCAACAGTATCTTGTAGACGCGCTATTGGACTATTTCGAGAAGGTGCATGTTCAGATGTTCGATTTAGCGACCTTGGTTGATGATTCTACAAGGGTAGGTGATTATTCAGGTAATAAGGTCTTAGTTTCCTCGCCGCTAAACAGTAGACCAGGTGATTGAAAATGGTATAGTGCAGTTGTTTGTCGAGGTCAAGTGGCACAAGCCGAGTGCTCTACAACTATTCATCCCTGATCTAGATAGCTGGTATGGATCTATTGGCCAATAAGGGTTGATCTTCAAGAGATTACTTGTACCGGGAAGCATCCCTGCAATCGATCCGGATCTTCTCCTTGTGTGTTACAAACTCTGAGCTTGAAGATTAGATCCCAGAATGTTGCATGAGCTCTTCAGATTCTCCAAGAGGCATAGATTTAGGATTCCGATGCCTAATGAGGTTTGTGTAGTCTCTCTCTATCTTGGTTTTTTCTTACTAATGTCACTGTAGGAGGCACACCGGAAATGGTTTGATAGATTGATTTCCTATACAATGTTTCCTTACATTGCGAGTATCGGATATACTTTCAGTTTTAGCCAGAAAACGCTCATGAGAACAGAGCTCTATTTTTAATGTCCCGCCAAATATCGCCAGATACCCATTAACAAGTTTCCCGCCCCATGTGTCGGTACATGAGAATTATTACATACATTGGTATTCGTAAATCATGATAAAATTAGGCGGCAATAGCGAGACAAAGAAAACGGAAAATCCAAAGCAAAAAGCCCCATGTACTCAGACATTCGAACCTGCAATCGCAATTGCCTGCGCATCGCTGTGACTCATCGACGCCCGGACCCCTTCATGCTAGCCCTGCCGGCTGCTTCTTTGGCATCACCGTGCAACTATGAATGAATTAGAAATGAGGCGCCAAATAGGATAGGGAAAAGCTACGAGTATAAACATACTGTACCACGACGACAGGGGCACCCTTGTCATCACTGAGGATCTCAATGTCTCTCAACGGAGCACCGGCACCCTTGCTGGAAACGCCTAACCCCTTGAAGACACTCTCCTTAGCACTCCTTGTACCCGCGAAACTGGCTTGTGGACTGGGAGCCTTCCGGCAGTACTCCTGCTCGGCCGAGGTGAAGTTGTGTTCGATAAAGTTCCTGATATCGATGTTGATGCTAGAGATTAACTCAACCTCAACTCCAATCTTAATATTTTCGCCGGCAGTCGTCGCCGACGCTAAATGTTCCACGAGCTTCCTGGAGTTCTCCAACGAAGGATCAGGCCGCTTCTTCTGGATCCGCGCAGGATAGGTATAGCTGTTAGTCTTTTTGTCCGCTTGCACACGGGCGAGAGGGTCAAGCAGAACTTGAGATTCCTGGTCTGGGGCATATGGAGGATCGCTCTTGGCCTGTAACAGGTTATTCTCCACCAAGGAAGTATGGTAGTATCGGTAAGCTTTCTTGTAGTGGGAATTGACCTTGGCCTGGTAAGTTTCGTAGGCTTGCTCATCCAAGGTAGCAAAGATATATTTAGGGTGAATGCCAATCGCTTGAGCACCTTTTTGGCCGAAACCAAACGAAGTGACTGAAATGCCTTGATACCGTCTGTTTGGATGCCACAGCTCAGGTAAACAAGGTAATCAAATGGTTCGAGATTTTTGTCCACGTTGTCAGCGTTTCGGTTACCGAGAACAGCCCAGAGTTCAAGACTTGTATGGCTCCGTTCATCATCCAAGCGCTGGCAGAACTCTTGGGATGCCCGGTGAGGTATGTCTGGAAGACACCGAGAACGGCATTATCTTTTTACCGGCCAAGGTGCATCATCATCTTATTGATGGCATCGGACTCGTTCTTATCGTTTGCCTTGGTGCTGGTTCCGTTGAAGGATGCAACGCCCAAGTCATCAATAGTTAAGCGTCACACGGCCAGGGCTCCCCTCAATGGCGGGATCCGAGGATCCTGCTTCGAGAAGTTGTTGCCCCATGCATTGAGGGCTTCTCGCTCTTGTCTTTGCGATTCTCACTCGATATGTCCGGCACGGTTCTGCATATACTCGTTCTCGTCAAAGCCAACCTTCTCAGCCTTCATAGCGGTAACCTCCTCCTGGAGGTATAGGAGCTCACTCTCAGTCCATTGTTTGATCCGGGATTTTCTAAGCTCGAGTTGTCTCCGTCTGTACAGTACTTAATTTACTTAATGTCAAGCAGCGGACTAGGGAATTTGTTGGCAGCTTCGCGGGCGGTGGTAAGGATACCCTGTCCTGGTGCGGGGATACTCCTTCCAACCTTATCAGTGGCGGTAGCGGTAAGAGCCACAATACCGTAGATAGGAACACCCATCTCTAAACCAAGTTTCGCGGTCATGATAAGTTGAACGCCACATCCCTGAGATTCCATGAAGCCGGTACGCGTGGTGGTCGTAGGTCTGGACATTTCTTGAGGAGTCCTTCCACATAGCAGTTCTTCCTCGGCGTTGCTGGTTGCCTTCATATTAGCGAATTCGTAGGAGCCTTCCTCCTGGAAATCATCGAAGCCACCGACAAAGCACACTCGAGCCTTACCCTCAACAATCGTCTCATAACCAATATCAAGCGACTCAACAGCTGTGGCACATGCACCTACGGGCGTTTTGATGGGACTAGTGGACGAAAGGAGCAACATGTTGACCCACGCAGGCATGGTATTGATGAAAGATTCCTGAAGAATGACCTTCTACATTCCTCTCAGCGCCGTCATACCACCAACACCGGAACCAACACAGTTCCCGACCTCGGATAGATGCACATATTTGTAGAATTCTTAAGGGTCAGTGATACCTGCGGCCAAGAGTGATTCAACAACGCACACCAAGAGGTAAAGAGTGACTGGGTCAACCCGACTAATAATATCATCGGGGATTCTGTACCTTTTCGCGTCCCACCCAGTCGGAATTTGGCCTGCCACAAGCCGATCAAACTTCAAGGCTTTCGAGATCAACAGGATAGAACCCTTTTAAACACAAACAGTGTACTCTCCAGAGTCCGCGATTTCAAATATCTCGACCTTATCGCCATGGGGCCTCTTAAATTCCTCGGCAGTCTCCTTACTCACTTCGAATTGGTCCAGATCGTGTTCGATCGCGACTTCCTGCAGAAGCTCTTTCTTCTTCGGGTCGTAGCTGTTGAACATATCACTCTCGATGAATCGGATCCCGGAATGCTCCAGGATGTATTCCCCACACCCGGGCTTTATATCCTTGTCCTCGACGGGCTCACCCGTCTTGACGTCAACCCAACCGGCATACTGATTACCCTTAATAGGTCCCTTAAAATGCTTAATGAGGCCCACGACCTAGGCCATTTCAATGCGCCCCTCAAGCGAAAATTTGCCATATGCCTCCAGCTCCCATCGACTGCGGGAATTACCCCATGGTCCGACCTCGGCAAACCCGATGAAAGGTTTAAAAAACAACTACTTTCTCCAGGTCGGCCATTCCGCAGCGGTTTTGTGCGAGTGGCTCAACCTCCTTTTTGTAATCGAGTAGTTCGGGAAAGTCGAATTTCATGTTGTCACACCGCTGAATAGTAACCTTTTGGTAGTTTCTCCGAAACTTCGCCCTTGACGATCCTGTGCTCTATAGAAGTTTCCGCAGTAACTGCTTTACGAACTTCACATGTTTCCAGGAGGGTTTTGCCTAAGTTGGGCGGAAACATCCTTCAGGTTGGGGATATTTTGGAAGCCACCGTTAAGATCGGCGAATACAGGCTCAATTTGGCAGAGATCGACGATCGCAGGCGCCATAAGACCAAGAAGATTGAAGGCCATCTCCGGCTGAGAAAACGGGCCAATACCCCAACTTTTCAATACCCTCGGCGATGGAGCTATTCCCTCCCATAAGGCCAGTGCCATGGTCCAACCGATGATAGCACCACAGATGGTAAGGTAGCTTCCCCAGGACTCCGAATGCCATCTCTGGAACGACGCTTCAAGAGCTAATTTGGATTCGGAGTAGAGGCCGTCATTTCCCGAGTTACAATGATTGGGAGAAAGAGGTAGAATAACTTGGGCAGGCTGTGTTTCGATGCTGCGGGAAGCTTTGTTAATCTTAGCCATACCAAGAAGACTAAGTAAATTGGTCAACATGATACGATGCGCAAGCTCTGACTTGGAGTCGATGCCGTTGATCTCGCGGCCGTGTTCAGAAATAGCAACGAAAGGAACAATATCAAGATCCCAACCTAGACCATTCTTCTCATTATAGATGTAGTTAACGAGGGCCTCGGCATCCTGTTTGCTTCCTGTGATGTCATTAGTTTGAGAATATAAATCCCGAGTACGAAATTATTCATGCCTTGGTTGAATGGCACAACAATCAGCTGGGAGCCGCGCGACCCAAATTTAGAGTACGCCGCCTGGTAGTACTCGGTTACTTCACGCAAGAAGCAACTGGTGGTAACGACGACCCTAGTACCGCCGCTGATGATGCCTGTAGAACCTCCGCTCCAATAGACCCGGCACCAGCACCAGTCATCAAAACGTTCTTATTTTCAAAAGTAACACCAGATTCAAGGATGTTAGCAAAACTGCGTAGCCGAGCGCTCAAATATTGCTTACCTGGAGGCCTGTTCCAAACAATCCAAATACAATCCAGTTAGCTTCTTAGAATATTCCCATCCATTATCTTCCTTTCTCTTTAAATGAAGGAATGGAATGCATTCGACATGACCCTTTCCGGGGGACTGGGCCTTTTTGCCTCCAACCTTTTTGTTCGCCTTCGCACCCTCCGCAAACATCTGAGCTTCATTCATAGCCAAACTGCGGAAGACACTTGCATAGAGAGTCTTGGTTTGTAGCTGGGACGCTTTAGAAAGCTTGTGTTGTTGCTTAATAATCTCGTAAGCCTGGGCCAAATGGTTATGAACTTTAGTTCGGTTGCTATATTCAGTGAGCTTTCCTCCGGTGGCCATCCCTTTGACATAATGTTCAAGTTTCCGAACGGCTGGCCTCGGTACTTCAGAATATTGCACATTACCCTTGGCATCAATGGTGGTCTGCAGTGCGGTTGGATACTGAACATCTTTGTACACGGGAGCTGCCCTAAGGACCTCCTGGCAGTTAGCGATAAGCTGGTAACCGAGATCCTTAGCTAGGCGATATGTTTCACCGCGCTTAGCAGGGCAATTGTCGATATGATATTGAATGAACTCCACCAGGGTAGGATTTGATCGATTCCTGATTCGAATGCATTGCGAGACAATTTCTCGGTTGATAAGCCTGAGGCGGCCGAAGATGACGTCAAAGTACATTTTAAGCGCATCTTGTCGAGCCCAGTTTCACGATGAATCATAGCCTAACCTTCAGCGGAGAGAAGGATGGTTCGATACCGGAGGCGCAGAATTCCCCGAGTTCAACATTCCACAAGTCAAGCTGTGCCTGGGGAAGCTTGTTGGTCTCTTGTGACCCCTCAAACATCTTTTCGCCCAATCGGAGATCCATCTTCAGATATCGTGCAAGCAGCTCCAATTGTTACTTAAAAAGTGCTCGCTAATCCGTGGTCAGGGCGTCAATTGCCGCAGGATCCATCATTATTCCATCAGAAGCACCAATGGCAGCACCTAGAGCTGCAGGACCCGAGAGTGGTATTCCAGCACTGGTAGCATACTTTGTCACAACATCATCTAAAAATGCCTTTGCCTCGCCCTCGCATTCTAGTCTTGCAGCGGGCTCTATTGTTATAGCCAGCATCAAAGCGCTATCCTGTCTGCCGGATTGCAGACCGTAGCGATCGGTAAGATACTTTCTTGTTGTGGTAATATTAAAACCACCGGGCATCTTGGAAGAGATCATGGGGGCAATAATAGAGCTGGATTGCTTGCCGAGCTGTCCATTGAAAGCTGCCTGCATGGCAGTTCCCAGTTCGGCAAGAGGTGTCTTCCGGTTTTTCGGGGGTGTTGCCGAATTCCTTTCATTAATCTAAAATCCTCTCTCTTTAGCACAGCCAAAAAGAAATAAGATACGGAGATGGAAGGGAATTAGCCTCCGAGAATCTCATTCTGTAATGTACTCTTTCCATTCACTAGATCTTTGACTCCTTCGGGGAGTGGAATTTCGGAAAGCAGTTTTTTCAACTTCTAGGCAATGAGAGATCAGACAATATCCACAGCTTGAGCCGGTTCATCTGCAACTGCCGCCGCCGGCCCAGAGGACGTTGGTGGAACTACTGCTGGAGGAGCAGCACCTTCGGCGGGTGCGAAAGAGGCCGGAGGGGCTGACGAAGATTCTGCGGGCTTCTCCTCTTCCTCCTCAACAGGCTTGACATGGTAGTAAATCACTTTGGCGTCTTTATTGTAGCAAAGAATCTGACGCTGAAGGGATTGGGCAGCACCATAGGTTTGTACTCACTTCGACTAGGCGTTCAGCAGAAGGTTGGAATAGTTTCAATCCTGAGATATCGGGGCAATCAGCAACCGTTTTCGAATGTGAAGAAACAAGGAGTAAAGGGGCGCAAACCATCTCATGGGACTTGTGAATTGGTAAGCCAAAAGCTCTGCATTAAGGTGTAAGCCAATTCCTGTTTGTTCGGGTCTCATCATGGCGTTGTGGTAGGGGTGGAAGAGATTAAGATGAAAATTAAGCTATCCGAGGGGGATCTAATCTAAAGGTGCCGCGACCGCAGTTTGGGACAAAACAAAGATGAGTTGTAGACGGAAAAGATGAGTAAATTAAGAGAATCTCTCCGTAGCCAGCCCGATGGCTGGATTCTATCTAGGGTAATCGTATTCTTAAGAATGGAAATGCAGTAGAGAATTGCCAACAGATGCAAAGGGATATACGGGATTGAGGCGTAAAAAAGGGAGGAAAGAAGAGAGTCAGAGTTTATTGAAACAAGGAGAAGGCAAGAAGATGAAGAATGAGGATGGGTGGAAGGAGTACGGCAAGCAGGAAGGAAGGATGATAAACGGAGGTATCATACAATATCCTTTCCCTTCACTACTTGTGCGCCTGTGCCCCTTTTACCCAAGGGCATTGAGGGGGCGATTTTTTAACCATCTGGATGCGCAGAGACCGAAGTGTAATATCTTTTCCATCGCCAGTAACACATCGACCCGTAGGGGGCAGAAACGACCTAAAGGAATACATTTAACCTCCTGATCGTAAGAGTCACCACAACCAAAGTAAAACAAAAAACTGCATAACGAAGCCAACTACAAACCATCACCAACAGAAAACACGGGCACCAACAGAAGCACGGGGAAAGGGGCCCAAAAGGAAGGATATCAAGGCCAAAGGGCCTGCAAAAAGAAAAAAGCACTGGAATATCGGGTCCGGTTGGGGAGTGATCGGGAATGTTAAAAATATTGAGAGACCTAGAATGCTCCCCTTCCATTAGCTGAAGGTCAACTCATAGGCTGAGCGGTGTTCAAAGACCTTACTCTCTCAGCCGCGATCCACTTTTGCTATCATATCCTTTAACTGCATCCATTCACTTCCCTTCCCCCTCCTCACTGTCTACCTCTCTTCTGGCGCTTATGCTGCGCAAAGGTTTCACACTCTTCCCAGACACCCGCATCCTTCATCAATTTTGTTGCTCTTTTATTTGCTCTATACTTTGCTGTATGAAGGAGCGATTGTGTGACTGCTTCTTCAAAGTCGTGCAAATCGAAGGTTATCTGATCCATTGGACTCATCTCTGCTGGAACCTCCTCCCCGAATATATCCAACATTGTAATATGAAATTCGTGCGGTTTTTCACCATTGACAGGTGGTGAGGGTAGAATCTTTGTTCCAAATACCTCCGTGATTTCCCCCCTGTCCTCCGTAGCCCGATAAATATACAGCGATGCCTCCAATTCACCTATCAAAGGGGTTCGCAGCTGATCTCGCACATTCAGGTCCGCTAACCTTTCTCCCAATTCACAGACTTTTGTTGTTTCGTCTATGCTCCTCATCAGCATTGGCTCCTCCTTGCCCCCCCCCCCAGTTCTTCTCTCATCTTCCGAAATGTCGTCACCGCCCAAATCGGTTCCACTCCTTGTTGGTCTTTCGGTAAAGGACACCACTATGACCATTTTTGTTTCGCCTCCAGTATGTCGAAGCCATAATCTCGCATCCTCCATTAACTCCTCCATGGTCTCTGCCCACCCCGACTCACAAACAATAACTGGGAAACTTGCACCATCACCCTTGACTTTGACGAACGCGTCAGGGATTTTCTCTGATAAGCCACTCCAGTCTCCTTTGAAGCCGTTAAAGGCTATAAACTCTATTAGTCAGATTCCATAAATAATTCATCCACTGCAGGCATTACTTACAAGTTCCTCAACCAACAGTTACCAACAGTGTTCCCAACCGTCCTGGGCGTCCCGGGCAGGGTGAGTAAGGACGGCAGGGCAAAGCGTCCGAATTTCATTAAGAAGGCCGTCCTAGGGGTGGACGGCCGGGCCCTGCCGTCTTTAGTAAGATGGCTTCTTCAGGTAGTCTTTTGTAGGGCCCGGCTGTCAACTGCAGGGCCCTGCCGTCAACTGTAAGGCCCGGCAGTCATCAGTAGGGCCCGGCCGCCAACTCCCATTTTGGTTAGTGTATTGCTCCATCAAAGACACCTGCCGTCCCCACAGTCCGTCCAGGGCAACCATCAGGACGGACGCCACAACTACCGTCCGTCCCGGGCACCCATCCCAGTCCGCAGTCCGTCCCGCCCATAGCCAAAGACGGACGGACTGGACGCTTGGGTTCACTGGTTACCAACTGCCGTGGTTTTGTCCTCCCTACTTTCTCGACAAGGGATCCAAATACAGTGTCCCTAAAAGAGTCCTGCAAAGTTTCATGGGTCGGCGTCGCCATATATTTTATAATTAATCGTTCCGAAAGAAAGTTATACTCGTATCGGATTTCATTGTGTTCAACCAGCTCTGGATTTTCAATTATCCAACTCCTGAAGTCTTCCCCCGAAACCTTTTGAAAGTGCATATCACCTTCCGACATTTGCCGGAGCTCTGTGATGTTCTTCAATTTCAGGTCTCTGATCGGATTGGTTGGCTTCATGGGTCTAACGAGGTTCCGGGGAACCTGGGGGGGTAGGAGATCTTTATCGGGGGGATCCAGGATTGGCAGGACAGGAGTGCCTTTGGTTTTCAACGGAATTAGAGGGGGTGGGGATTTTATAGCTGGTGCCGGTGGAGGAGATCCTATGTTGCGTTTGACCGGTTTTGATAACCGAGGTGCATGTCATCGATAGGAACTTGCATCATAATGACTATTGTATAGGAGACTTTGAGCGTTGCCACCGTGGCCACCCCCCACACCAATAGACTCCCTGTAGCCTGAATTTAGATGCAGCCTACTCGACCACATAATTCGACAGAAATAGCGATCGGTATCACGTGTAAACGTATGAAGAAATGAAAATAGCGAGAAGGGAAGCAGGAGAATTGGGAGGACAGAGGGCAAGGATTGAGACGGAATTGACTTTGGGGTTTGAGATAGTATCGTCTTGGTTTTAACCTGAAGATAGGATCATAAGCTCTAAGCGAGGAAAACACGGAGAGGATAAAGGAGGGGAGGAGGGTGGAGGGAAGGAGGGTGGAGAGTATATACTCTGTATATACTTAAGCATTTCAGGCAACAGCTAAAATTATACTAGTTCTTCAGATCTCTGCTTGAATGGCTTAAAGTCTTATCAGATGGAATTGCTTGACGATCCATTTGTGTCCCCACACCCGGGCAAAACAATCCACTTCAATACTAGAACAATTGACCTCCTCTCAGCTCCACACGAATATCTGCCATCAGCAATCTATCCTGCGCCCATCATTCAGCGCCTATCACCACTATTCCTAAAAAAGCGTAGAAGAAAATAAACAGAAAGCTGATTCCCACCCTGGGCATGAGAATGGCAGGGTACAACAGCGCCTCCAACAAAACGCATCTACATTATATGGATCAAAATCAATCGCGTAATGGGTATAGACACAGTGAAAAATGAAAAAGGGAATCGCTTGAATAACTTTACAACTACTGTAATTCTTCACTCATGCAGCCCTAGTGGACGCTACAGCACAATCGAGCTCTGAGGAAGAAAGAAAAAAAAACACTGGCAGTGAAAACACGAGTAGTCCCATAGTCCATCTCGTCCTCACCTTCCGGGGCGTAGTCCGTCCTAGCACCCCGGAAAAAAACGGACTATGAGCTGTAGTCCCTCCCGTCCTCCCGCGAAGGCGGACGGACTCGACGTCTGGGAACACTACATGTATTCACTTGAATAACTTTACCACTAGAGATTTAGGAGAAAGAGATACGATCCCCCGGCACCCAAAGTGGAAACGAGGACGCAACAAACCCAGGAAGAATAGAAACAAAAGACAGAAGAGAAAAAAAACCGGGACCCTTCTCACCTACTTTTCATCAATACCGAAGGGAACTCTAATCCAGCCCAACCCAGCCAGCCAGGCTCAAAACCTCGGTCTCCAATACCTCTCCCCTCCCTAACGTCGCTAATGCTTGCATGAGCAGTGTGTGGGAAATCGGTGCTTGCTGAATCGCAATGGGATCACACACTAGTTTGGTGAGGTATTGGAGAAGGCAGACATTTACCTGCTCGCGGGCGTTCGATGATATACGCGCCAGTCTCGGCGACAAGACAGTAGCGCAGGTCCGGCAGCAGTGTCGGGTCGCAGATTTTCATGATTCGTAGAGGGGGCAGAGCGAAGAAAGGAGGAGCAGAGTGGGAGAATATGTAAAGGTGAGGTTGGGAGGGAGGTTGGGAATGCGGGGCAGGTGTTATGGTTGAGGTTTGTGAAGGGGCCGTGTCAGAGGAAGTGGGGGGGACTACTGTTTTGTTCGGTTCGTTAGCCATGTTAAGGAAGGTAGCACGAGAGAGGAAAGAACCCTTGAAGTGTCCGGGAGTTGAAACTGACCGGTAAGATATTCCACCAAAGTTGCGGAATAAAGACAGGTTGATGAGGCGGGGTGTTCTGTTGCTGTTATTATAAGCGTTGGAAAATGGCTGGGAGTTCAATCCTGCCGTTCCATAGCTCATGCATCCCCCGGAGGTGGTCATAGAAGCATAATTCATGAGAGCGGAGACCCCCGGAATGGGAGCGATGCCCAGTGCAGCTGCAGGTTGTGATGTCATCTGCTAGATCCGGTCAGCCGCCACCACTAACGACAACCAAAAATTGCCGAGAATGCCAGAAATAACGTCACCTCTGGTGCATTCCCTGCTTCTTTTCTTTTCCCCTTATGATAGCACTGGGTGGGGATGGCCGGACAACTTGGAGAACTGGCAGGTCTCGCTTCCTCCTTTGTGGATGGATGGATGGGGAGGGAACTCATGAGAATCGGGCTGGAACTGATGAGAAGCGATTTGAATATATGAAGTCAATCTATGAAAGTATTTCCTTCCAGAGTGCCTCCTACATTAACGTTAGTAAGAAAAGAACTAGATCGGTTGCAGGGATCCTTCCCAATACTCTTGAAGATCAACCCTTATTTGCCAATAGTAGAACTATCAGCGATCCACATCAGGGATCAATATTTGTACAACACTCAGCCTGTGCCGCTTGGCCTTGATAACAACTGCACTACTTGCCAAAAAGAAAAAGTAAAAAAAGTCTTTCCCAACTTTTACTAACACACTAGAAGCGCGGTTCAGAATGGCACTTCGCTGGTGGTAGAAGCTACAGCCCAATCGAGCTGTGAAAAAAACGAAAGAAAAAAAAGTCATGTAGTGAAAAAGACAAGACTAACCTTTTTTTGTTTATTTTTTTAAGTGTACCGAATGGGATGCAAATAAGTGATTGACTTGTGTGTGGAATGGAATGCAAATAAGTGATTCAGTTAAGAAGAAAAAAATAACTGCTCATGTCACTAAGACTATCAGTCAAGCTTGTGGAAAGTAGTGTCAGCTACTCGGGGGTGTACGTTGGTGATCGGACAGACAGGGGTGAAATAATGTATGCTGATACATACATTTTTTCACCACTGTCCGTCCGATCACCCATGTACACCCCTGAGTAGACTCAAATCGTGTAACCTACATTCCAGAGAAAAAAAACAAAAATACTCCCTTCACTCTCCTTGTCGTCACAAAATAACTCTTTCTTAACATTATACCTACAAATTAAATCATTTTTCACACTAACAGCCACAAGTACAAGGACCTCACCCCCTATCGATTATTGAGATATCCATATTATCGAGATCCTGGACAGAGAGGTTTGACTGTATTTGAGTTTTTACGGTATCCCAGATCTCACTAGACTGAAAACCACACCAAGGAAATGGATCAGGACACTTTGCATCACCTGAAGATACTGTAGCCTAAATCATCACCTATTAGTCTTTCTCATCTTCTTCCTACATCATAAAGACTTTCCAAAAAATGTAAAAATGTAAAAATGTAAAACAAAAGCAAAAAAAATGAAAAATGAAGCAAGAAAGCAAAAACAAATAAAGATCTAAAGCTCGGATATCTTCTTCCCAATTACTCCCGGGAAATGGAGGGACTGGGTCCATTGTTCAGTTAACCTCTCAACTGAGGGTTCAGTTTACCTCTGAAAGGAGGGTCCAGTTTACCTCTAAACGGAGGGTTGCGTATTTAAACCTGTCAACAGGGCTGGATAATAGAGTATCTTGCGATACCGTACTCCTAACCGAAGATGCCACCCGAGCACGAAATTCATACCTTGGTTGAATGGCACAACAACCAGCTGGGAGCCGCGCGACCTAAATTTAGAGCACATTGCCTGGTAGTACTCGCGTACTTCATACGAGAAGCCACTGGTGGGAGCGACGACCCTGGCAGCACCGCTAATGAGGCCTTGTAGAACCTCCGCTCCAATAGACCCGGCGCCAGCACCAGTCATCAAAACGTTTTCATTTTCAAAAGTAACACCAGAAACACCAGAATAGAAGATGTTAGCAAGACTGCGTAGCGGAGCTCTCAAATATTGCTTACCTGGGCGGCCTGTTCCAAACAATCCAAATACAATCCAGTTAGCTTCTTAGAATATTCCTATCAGCTATCATCCTTTCTCTTCAAATGAAGGAAGAGAATGCATTCGACACGACCCTTTCCCAGAGACTATGCCTTTTCAGTGTTCCCAACCGTCCCGTCCGGACGCCAGGGCCCTGGCGTCCAATAGTCCCGTCCGTCCCGGGCGGTGTGGGTAGGGACGGCGGGGACGGCGTCCGTCTCGTCTAATGAACGCCGTCCAGTAGGTTGACGGGCGTCACCTGCAAGGCCTGCCGTCCTAAGTAAGGACGGGCGTCATTTGTAAATACCGGCCGTCCTGAGTAAGGACGGGCGTCACCCGCAGGTACCTGCCGTCACCTGCAGGGCCCGGCCAATTACCCATAGGGCCCTATAGGTATTTTGCACACTAGCCTATAATAGATAGTCACCCCCTAAGTTGCATGGTAATTGGATATACGTAGTGCATTGACAAAATAAGTGTATGCCTCATTTTCATATCAGAGGCTGGGTGGATAAAATATCCCTATGGTAAATATACGGAGGTACAGCTCCTAAGTTTTGTATGTTCCACAGGGGGTAAGGCCAGC